>Ga0213920_1000382_pt1 | contig 37483 bp, 33 predicted proteins | sample McNCre1117MG_FD_161054 | JGI IMG/M metagenome (GOLD analysis project Ga0213920, IMG submission 161054) | Freshwater microbial communities from McNutts Creek, Athens, Georgia, United States - 11-17 MG | ecosystem: Environmental > Aquatic > Freshwater > Creek | place: USA: Georgia | collected...
GCCGCCACCCATACCGGCGGTCACGAACAACATGTTGGTGCCTTCCAGCGCCAAACGGATGTCGTCAATCGCAGCTTCTGCAGCTTCACGGCCGCGCTCTGGCTTGCTGCCAGCGCCGAGGCCGGTCGAGCCGAGTTGAATCACTTTGTGCGCATTGCTCACGCGCAGGGCTTGTGCGTCGGTGTTCGCGCAAACGAACTCCACGCCTTGAACGCCAGAGCTGATCATGTGTTCCACAGCGTTACCGCCGCCGCCGCCCACGCCAATGACTTTAATTTGGGTGCCTGAGTTGAATGCTTCCACTTCGATCATTTCGATGCTCATGATGTTTCTCCTAATCTAAAAATTTGCAGTTGCCTAGTGTTTGTTTTTTGCTTTTGGTTCATTGCGCTCCTTCTATGAGGGTGGCGCATTGGGTGCACAGGATCGACATCGTCGATGTCTGTGCGTCCGCTGCGGCGGACTACCGCGTGCAAGGTAAAGCAAGGTGTGAGGAATCATGATTAAAAGTTCCCCACAAACCAATCTTTGAGACGGTCCATCAATGAATTGACCGACCCACTCTTTTGTGAAACTTTGAAGCCGCGCTGACGGTCCGCACCTGCTTCTGCCAGCAAGCCCATCACAGTGGCAGCACGGGGCTGCGCCACCATGTCAGCCAAAGCGCTGTTGTACTGCGGCACCCCGCGGCGCACGGGCTTCAAGAAAATGTCTTCGCCCAACTCCACCATGCCCGGCATGACCGCGCTGCCGCCCGTGAGCACAATGCCCGACGACAACACTTCTTCATAGCCCGAGTCACGGATGACTTGTTGCACCAGCGAGAAGATTTCTTCCACACGTGGCTCAATCACACCCGCCAACGCTTGGCGGCTCAACATACGAGGCGTGCGGTCACCAAGGCCCGGCACTTCCACTTGCACATCGGGGTCAGCCAACAGTTGCTTGGCGTAGCCCGATTCAATTTTGATTTCTTCTGCGTCTTTGGTCGGTGTGCGCAACGCCATCGCAATGTCGCTGGTGATCAAGTCACCGGCAATTGGAATCACTGCGGTGTGGCGAATCGCACCATTGGTGAAGATGGCCACGTCGGTGGTGCCTGCGCCGATGTCGACCAAGGCCACGCCCAACTCACGCTCGTCATCGGTCAACACCGACATGCTGGAGGCCAACGGGTTGAGCATCAAACGGTCGACATCTAAACCGCAGCGACGCACACACTTGATGATGTTTTCCGCCGCGCTTTGTGCACCCGTGACGATGTGCACTTTCGATTCCAAACGAATACCGCTCATGCCAATCGGCTCGCGCACGTCTTGACCGTCAATCACAAACTCTTGCGGCTGCACCAACAACAAACGTTGGTCCGTCGAGATGTTGATGGCCTTGGCGGTTTCCACCACACGGGCCACATCGGCTGCCGTGACTTCTTTGTCTTTCACCGCCACCATACCCGTGGAGTTGATGCCGCGAATATGGCTGCCGGTGATGCCGGTGTAAACGTTGGTGATTTTGCAATCGGCCATGAACTCGGCTTCTTTCAAAGCCTGCTGAATGCTTTGCACGGTGGCGTCAATGTTGACGACCACACCGCGCTTCAAACCGTTGCTTGGCGCGACCCCCAAACCTGCGAGCTTGAGCTCGCCATCGGGCAGCACCTCGGCCACGACCACCATGACCTTGGCTGTGCCAATGTCTAAGCCGACCACCAGTTCTTTGTAATCTTTTGCCATAACAGCCTCGTTCTTTCTCTTCTTCTCTCTGTGTCCGTTAGCGTTTGGTAGGCACGTCTTGCGTGCTCACCCCGCGCAAACGAAGCGCATATCCGTTGTCGTGTCGCAAATCGGCTGATTCAATCGCCGACACCTTGCGCCCTAACTTGTTCGTCACTTGAGCCAGTGTTTGGGTGATGCGTTTCACACGCACCATCACATCCTCAACACCACCGCGACCCAACTCAATCACAGCGCCATGTGTCAACTTGGCGCGCCAACTGCCGCGGTCTGTCAATGCCAAGCTGTCGACCGTCAAGCTCATCGACTTGAATGCAGGCTCCAGCGCCAAATACATCGCCAGCACTTGCTGCGATTGGCTATCAGGCCCACTCAAGCGCGGCATCTTGTCGTCATCCAAATCGCTCACGTTGGCTTCAAACACTTCGCCGTAGCTGTTGACCATGCGCTGCTCGCCGTCGTCGCCCCAATAGGCCACAGGCCTGTGCTCTTGCAAGGTCACGCGCAAACGGTTGGGGAACTCGCGTTGCACTGAAGCCAAACGCACCCAAGGCACGCTCTCAAACGCGCTGCGCACACGGCCCAAATCGGCGGTGAAGAAGTTGCCTGTGAACTTGGTCACCACATTGGCGCGCAAGGTCACTTCGTTGTTGTGTTCCACATCGCCCTTGACCGTGATGCCCTTCAACGCGAACGCAGGCAACTGCACCAAGGCCCACACACCGCCCACCAACGCGCCCACGACCAAGCCCACGAACATGAGCGAAGCCGCCATGTGCATGAGCTTGACGTCGAGCGGCACCGCCACCGAGGCATTCACCTCGGGACGGGGACGCAAGTGGGTGTAGCGCGTGGTCATACGGCTTGCGGACCTCCGGGGTGATCGAGCGTGGCGCTCTCGAGCAGCATCAAACACAAGTCTTCGTAGCTGATGCCTGCGGCACGAGCCGACATGGGCACCAAGGAATGACTGGTCATGCCGGGTGAGGTGTTCATTTCCAACAAGAACGGCTTGCGGTCCGACGCACGCAACATGATGTCGGCACGGCCCCAGCCACGGCAACCCAAGGCGCGATACGCAGCCACGACCAAGCGTTGAATTTCTTGCTCTTCTGCCTCTGGTAAACCGCTTGGGCAGTGGTACTTCACGTCATCGGTGAAGTACTTGTGGTTGTAGTCATACGCACCATCGGGGGCGGCAATGCGCACCACGGGCAAAGCGCGGGCATTGGGGCCGTTACCCAAGATGGGGCACGTCAACTCTTCGCCGGTGATGAATTCTTCACACAACAAATCGGGGTCGTATTTGGTGGCCAACTCCGCGGCTGCTTGAATCTCACCCGCTTGCGTGACTTTGCTCATGCCAATGGATGAGCCTTCACGTGGCGGCTTGACGATGAGCGGCAAACCCAGCTTGGCAGGAATCGCTTGGATGTTGTCTGCGGTTTGGTCTTCGGGTGACAACCACACATAGCCGGGTGTCGACAAGCCCACCGCACTCCACACGCGCTTGGTCATCACTTTGTCCATCGCCATGGCAGAAGCCATCACGCCTGAGCCGGTGTAGGGGATGCCCAACAATTCCAGTGCACCTTGCACCGCACCGTCTTCGCCGTAGCGGCCATGCAGCGCGATGAAGGCGTGTGTGTAGCCTTCGCGTTTGAGTTCATCCAAGCTGCGCTTGGCGGGGTCAAACGCGGTGGCGTTGACGCCTTTGCTTTGCAAGGCTTTGAGCACGCCGCTGCCCGACATGATGGACACATCACGCTCAGCAGACAGACCGCCGGTGAGGACAGCAACTTTGGCAGTGTTGATATTGAACGTCATCTCTTTAACTCTTACGTTGTTGCACCAACGCCAGTACTTTGGCTGGCACTTGGCCAATCGACCCTGCGCCCATGCACATCACCACATCGCCCGCTTGGGCGTTGTCGGCAATGACTTGGGCCATGTTTTGAATGTCATCCACGAACACCAAGGCTTCGTGGCCCGCCACGCGCATGGCGCGTGACAGTGCGCGGCCATCGGCTGCAGCAATCGGCGCTTCGCCTGCGGCGTAAATCTCTGAGAGCCACAGCACATCGGCGCGGCCCATGACTTGCACAAAGTCTTCAAAACAGTCACGCGTGCGGGTGTAGCGGTGTGGCTGAAACGCCAACACCAAACGACGACCAGGGAATGCACCACGCGCCGCAGCCAAAGTAGCGGCCACCTCCACGGGGTGGTGGCCATAGTCTTCGATGAGGGTGAACTCGCCACCGTTTTTGGCAGCCACTTCGCCGTGACGTTGGAAGCGACGGCCCACGCCTTTGAACTCAGCCAAGGCTTTTTGCAAAGCCGCATCGGGCACGTTCAACTCCACCGCAATCGCAATCGCAGCCAAGGCGTTGAGCACGTTGTGTTCACCCGCCAAGTTGAGGGTGATGTCGAGGTCAGGCAAGGTGATGCCGTTGCGGCGCTGCACGGTGAAGCACATGCGGCCGTTGTCGGCACGCACATTCACCGCGCGCACTTGCGCGCCTTCGTTGAAACCGTAGCTGGTGATGGGACGCGACACCTCGGGCAAGATGCTGCGCACCGCGGCATCGTCGGTGCACAAAATCGCTGCGCCATAAAACGGCATGCGGTGCAAGAACTCGATGAACGCGCCCTTCAATTTGTTGAAGTCGTGACCATAGGTATCCATGTGGTCGGCATCGATGTTGGTCACCACGGCCATCACGGGCAAGAGGTTCAAGAACGACGCGTCTGACTCGTCGGCCTCGACCACGATGTAGTCACCCGAGCCGAGCTTGGCGTTCGCGCCTGCGCTGTTGAGCTTGCCGCCAATCACGAATGTGGGGTCCATACCGGCTTCGGCCAACACGCTGGCGACCAAGCTGGTGGTGGTGGTTTTGCCGTGCGTGCCTGCAATGGCCACACCTGTTTTGAGGCGCATCAACTCTGCGAGCATGACGGCGCGTGGCACCACAGGAATGAGCTTGGCATGCGCCGCCACCACTTCGGGGTTGTCGGCTTGCACGGCGGTCGATGTGACCACCGCATCGGCACCCACGATGTTTTTGGCATCGTGGCCCACATGGGTTTGAATACCCAAGCTTTGCAAACGCTTCAACGCGACGCTGTCGGACAGATCGGAACCCGAGACCACATAGCCCAAGTTCAACAGCACTTCGGCAATGCCGCTCATGCCGGCGCCGCCGATGCCGACAAAGTGAATGTGACGAATGGCGTGTTTCATTGTTTTTTTCCTTTCGCTGCGAGCTGCTCGCAAGCGGCCACCACTTGGTTCACCGCATCAACTTGACGCACGGCATACGCTTTTTCGGCACAGGCCAACAAGGTGCGGCGCGTCATGAATTGCAAACGGTCCGCCAAGTCTTGGACTTTCAATTCGTTTTGTGGCAACAGCCAACCGCCCCCCGCCTCCACCACAAAGCGGGCGTTGGTGGTTTGGTGGTCGTCCACCGCATGGGGGAACGGCACGTAAATGGCGGCAGCGCCAACAGCGGCGAGTTCGGTCACGGTGCTGGCACCGGCGCGGGCAATCACCACATCGGCCTCAGCAAAGGCTTGCGCGGTGTCGTCAATGAACGGGGTCAGCTCGGCTTGCACACGCGCTTCTTCATAGGCAGCACGCAAAGCATCAATTTGTTTGGCGCCGCTTTGATGCGTCACCACAGGGCGTTGGTCGTGCGGAATTTTGGCCAGTGCTTGCGGCACCACGGTGTTGAGCGCTTGCGCACCCAAGCTGCCGCCCACCACCAACACGCGCAGCGGGCCTGTGCGGTCCGCAAAGCGTTGCGCGGGTTCGGGTTGGTTCACAAAACCATCACGCATGGGGTTACCCACCCACTCGGCGCCTGCCAACACGTTGGGGAAGGCGCTGAACACGCGGTCGGCCACGCCACTCAACACTTTGTTGGCCATGCCGGCCACAGAGTTTTGTTCGTGCAGGACCAAAGGCTTGCCGCACAACACCGCCATCATCCCAGCAGGGAATGTGATGTAGCCACCGAGGCCCACCACCACATCGGGTTTCACACGACGCACCACGCACAGGCTTTGCCAGAAGGCACGCAACAACTTGAAAGGCAACAGCGCCAAAGTTTTGACACCTTTGCCACGCACACCACCAAAGGCGACGGTCTCGTACGCGAAGCCGCGTGGCGGCACCAGTTGGCTTTCCATGCTCGGTACAGGTGCACCCAACCAATGCACAGTCCAGCCCTGCGCGCGCAGTTGTTCTGCCACGGCCAAGCCTGGGAAGATGTGACCGCCAGTGCCACCCGCCATGATGAGTGCGGTGCGTGTGTTGAGCGTCATAGTCGCCCTCCATGCATGATGACTTTGTTTTCAAAGTCCACACGCAACACCACCGCAATCGCAATCAGGTTCAACAAGATGGCGGAACCGCCGTAGCTCATGAGCGGCAAGGTCAAACCTTTGGTGGGCAATGCGCCCAAGTTCACGCCCATGTTGATGAAGGACTGAAAACCAATCCAAATGCCCACACCTTGCGCGACCAAACCGGCAAACACACGGTCCATCGCAATCGCTTGGCGACCGATGTACATGATGCGACGCGTCAGCCACATGAACAAAGCGATGATGGCCACCACGCCAACAAAACCAAACTCTTCGCCAATCACGGCCATCAAGAAGTCGGTGTGCGCTTCGGGCAACCAGTGGAGTTTCTCCACACTGCCGCCCAAACCCACACCCAAAATTTCGCCACGCCCAATCGCAATCAGCGAGTGCGACAACTGATAGCCCTTGCCCAGCGCGTGCTCCATGCTCCAAGGGTCGAGGTACGCAAAGATGCGTTCACGACGCCATTCAGACGTGGCGATGATCAAACCAAACACGCCCACCAACGCCGCGGCGATCAAGAAGAACATGCGGGCATTCACGCCGCCCAAGAACAAGATGCCCATGGCAATCACAGCGATCACCATGAAGGCGCCCATGTCTGGCTCAGACAAGAGCAACAAACCCACCGCTGCCACGGCAGCACCCATGGGCAAAACCGCTGCGAAAAAGTTTTCTTTCACCTCCATCTTGCGCACCATGTAGTTGGCGGCGTACAGCAACACGCCCCACTTGGCCAGCTCAGACGGTTGGAAATTCATAAAACCCAAACCAATCCAACGGCGCGCACCGTTGACCGATTTGCCGATGAACGGAATCAACACCGCAATCAACAACACGATGGACGCAATGAATACCCACGGTGCAATACGCTCCCAAGTGTTCAACGGCACTTGGAAAGCCAACAACGCCGCCACAAACGCCACAAACAGCGAGAGCGCGTGACGGAACAAGAAATGCGTTTGGGTGTAGCCCGCGCCCATGCGTGGGTTATCCGGAATCGCAATCGATGCCGAATACACCATCACCAAACCAAACATCAACAAAGCAAACGTGACCCACACCAACGGTTGGTCAAAGCCTTTCACGTGCACAGGCGAAGCCGCGGTGCGTGTGAATTCGGTGCCGTGCACACGCACGGGCAACGCATCCATCCCCGTCTCTGGCTCGCTGCCAAAGAGACGGCCAACGCCCTGCTTCATGCGCTGCATGAACGGGCTTTTATGGGAGGTGTTCAGGTCGTTCACACCATGCCTCCGGCTTCTTCCACCAAGTGATTGACAGCATTCACAAACACTTCGGCGCGGTGCGCGTAGTTGCGGAACATGTCCATGCTCGCGCACGCGGGCGACAACAACACGGCATCGCCCGACTGGGCTTGCGCGCTGCACAGCTTGACCGCGTCTTCCAACGTGGTGGCATCCAACAACGTGACACCGCTGTGTTGCAACACCTCGCGCAACGCGGGGGCATCACGACCCATCAACACCACAGCACGGGCGTAACGCGACACGGGTTCGCTCAAAGGCGCAAAGTCTTGGCCTTTGCCGTCACCTCCCAAGATCACCACCAAACGGCGATCCACGCCCAAGCCATGCAAAGCAGCCACTGTCGCACCGACGTTGGTGCCTTTGCTGTCGTCAAAATATTCCACACCGTTCAACACGGTGACGGGCTCAACTCGGTGCGGCTCGCCTTGGTATTCGCGCAGGCCAAACAACATCGGGGCCAAATCGCCACCGGCGTTGCCAGCCAAAGCCAAGGCAGCCAAGGCGTTGAGCGCGTTGTGGCGGCCACGGATGCGCAAGGCATCAGCAGGCATCAAACGTTGGATGTGAATTTCTTCTTCATCGTCTTTTTTGCGCTTGCGGGTTTCGTCGGCTTCTAAAGCGCGCACCAACCACGTCATGCCGTTGACGGTTTCGATGCCGTAGTCGCCGGGGCGTTGGGGCATGTCGCCACCAAACGTCACATGCGTGCGGTATTGCGGCTTTTGTAATTTCACGCGCACAGGCTCGGGCAACATGACCATCACACCCGCGTCTTCACGGTTCAACACCAACACGCCTTGCTTGCCAAAGATGCGCGCTTTGGCCGCGGCATAGCCGTTCATGCTGCCGTGCCAATCGAGGTGATCTTGCGTGAGGTTGAGCACGGTGGCTGCGGTAGGTTCGAAGTTGTCCACGCCTTCCAACTGGAAGCTCGACAACTCCAACACCCATACTTGCGGCAAATAAGGGTGGTCTGCGGGTGGCGGGGGCGGAGGCGCGAGCGGAGGCAAGTCCACTTCAAATGGCTCGTCGTCTGCAGCGACAACAGTTTCGACTTCTGCTTTTTCAGCATCGCTCTGAACGGCTGCTTCGTGTGCCAATTCGTCTTCGGCATCCAAAGCCAGTTCTGTGGCTTGTGCCTCTGCTTCTTGCGCCGCCATCGCATCGGCAGCAGCTTGTTCTTCGGCTGCTTTGTCCAGTGCGTGCGCCAAGGTATCCAACAAGGTGGGGCCAATGTTGCCGGCCACGGCCACGCGTTTGCCCGCGCGCTCAAGCAACTGGCCAGTCAACGACGTGACAGTGGTTTTGCCATTGGTGCCGGTGATGGCCAACACCTTGGGGTGGTAAGCCATGCTGGTTTGCAAATCGCTCAGCGCTTGTGCAAACAAGGTCAGCTCGGTGCCCACCCACAGGCCAGCCGCCACGGCGGCGTTCCACACGGGGGCGACAGACTCGGGGCTCAGGCCTGGGCTCTTGAACACCGCACGCACGTCTTGGCCTTCGACCAAGACCGCGTCAAACGCGCCGTGCAAAAATTTCACAGCAGGCAACTCCGCTTGCAACGCTGCCAAATGCGGCGGTTGCTCACGCGTGTCCACGACTTGCACCTGCGCACCGTTGCGCGCGCACCAACGCGCCATCGCCAGGCCGGAGTCCCCCAAGCCCAGAATCAGCACCGATTGGTTGTGAAGTTGCTGCATCGTCTTATCTCAACTTCAAAGTAGACAGACCCACCAAACACAGCAGCATGGTGATGATCCAAAAGCGCACGACGACTTGGGTTTCTTTCCAGCCGCTTTTCTCGAAGTGGTGATGCAAAGGCGCCATCTTCAAAATGCGGCGGCCTTCGCCATATTTCTTCTTGGTGTACTTGAAGTACGTCACTTGCAACATGACCGACAGGGCTTCGACCACAAAGATGCCGCCCATGATGGCCAGCACAATTTCTTGACGCACGATGACCGCAATCGTGCCGAGCGCGCCACCCAAGGCGAGCGCGCCCACATCACCCATGAACACTTGCGCAGGGTGGGTGTTGAACCACAAAAAGGCCAAGCCCGAACCGGCCATGGCCGCACAGAAGATGAGCAACTCACCCGAGCCTGGGATGTGCGGGAAGAACAAATATTTGGAATACACCGCGCTGCCCGTGACGTAGGCAAACACGCCCAAGGCAGAGCCCACCATCACCACCGGCATGATGGCCAAGCCATCCAGACCATCGGTCAAGTTCACCGCATTGCTAGAGCCCACGATGACCAAGTAGGTCATGATGACAAAGCCAAACACGCCCAAGGGGTAAGTGATTTCTTTGAAGAACGGCACCATCAAACCGGCTTTGGGCGGCAAGTTGACATCAAAGCCAGACTTGACCCACGAGATGAACAGCTCAGCCACCTTGAAGTTGTTGCTCTCGGAAATGCTGAACACCATGTACAGCGCCGCCACCAAACCGATGAGCGATTGCCACATGTATTTCTCGCGTGAGCGCATGCCTTCTGGGTCTTTGTTGACCACTTTGCGCCAGTCATCCACCCAACCAATGGCACCAAAGCCGAAGGTGACGATCATCACGATCCACACAAAGCGGTTGGACAAATCGGCCCACAGCAAGGTAGAGATGGCGATGCCAATCAAGATCAGCACACCGCCCATGGTGGGTGTGCCGCTTTTCGACAGATGCGTTTCCATCGCGTACTCGCGAATGGGCTGGCCAATTTTCAAAGCGGCCAAGCCGCGAATCACAGCGGGGCCTGCGATCAAGCCAATCAACAACGCGGTCAGCGCAGCCATCACCGCACGGAAGGTGATGTACTGAAACACACGGAAAAAACCGAATTCTGGCGAGAGGCTTTGCAGCCATTGGGCGAGGGTCAGCAGCATGGCGTGGTGTCCTTGATGTTGTGGTCGTGACAGGCGTTGATGGCTTCAATCACGCGTTCCATCTTCATGAAGCGCGAGCCTTTGACCAACACGCTGCCCAGCGTTGGCAGGTGTTGCATCACGCGTTGGGTCAAGCTGTCGATGTCATTCATGTGTTGTGCATGGGCGCCGCACGCTTTTGCCGTGTGGGCGGCCAAGTCGCCCAAACACAGCACGTGGTCAATGCCTTGTTGCGCGGCGTGCAAGCCCACCTCTTGGTGAAACTCAGGACCTTGTGTCCCCACCTCACCCATATCGCCCAACACGAGCAAACGCGGTGCGGGCAATTCGGCCAGCACGTCAATCGCGGCGCGCACGGAATCGGGGTTGGCGTTGTAGGTGTCGTCCACCACGGTGATGTCGCGGCCTTGGCATTGAATGCCAAATGCGCGTGAGCGACCTTTGACGGGCTCGAAACTGCTAAGACCTTGGGCGATCACTTCAAGCGATACGCCAGCAGCCAAGGCGCAAGCGGTCGCGGCCAACGCATTACCCACGTTATGACGGCCTGCAATGTGCAGCTGGGTGCTTAACACGCCTGCAGGTGTTTTCGCTTCAACCGTCCAGTGGTCACTCAACCACTCGGCTTTGAGCAACTGAACTTCGGCTTCACCCGTCATGGAAAAACGTAGGCAGGTACGGCTGCCTGCCAAGGTTTTCCACAACGCGCTGTAGGCGTCGTGTGCGGGGAACACTGCCACGCCGTGTGCTGGCAAAGCCTTGATGGCTTCGCCGTTTTCTTGCGCCACAGCGTCAACCGTGGCCATGTACTCTTGGTGCTCGCGCTGGGCGTTGTTGACCAAGGCCACGGTGGCTTGGGTCATGTCGGCCAGTCCAGCGATTTCACCGGGGTGGTTCATGCCCAACTCCACCACCGCACTGCGGTGATGGGCGCGCAAACGCAACAACGTTTGTGGCACACCAATGTCGTTGTTGAGGTTACCTTGCGTGGCCAAAGCGTCATCGCCAAAGCCTGCACGCAAGATGCTGGCAATCATTTGGGTGACGGTGGTTTTGCCGTTGCTCCCCGTCACTGCAATGACGGGCAAGTTGAATTGACTGCGCCAACCTTTGGCCAATTGACCCAATGCAATGCGCGTGTCTGGCACTTGCACACCGGCGAGTTGAGCAGCATCTAAACCGTGATGCGCCAATGCCGCTGTTGCACCACTGGCGGCGACTTGCGGCAAAAAGTCGTTGGCATCAAAGCGCTCGCCTTTCAAGGCCACAAACAAATCACCTGCTTGGCAGGTGCGGCTGTCGGTGTTGACACGTTGAATGGTCAACGCTGCATCACCATGTAACTCAGCGCCGCCGAGCCATTGGCTGATTTGTTTCAAGCTGAGGTTCATGTCAGACATGGGACACCTCCTGCTTGGCACGTTGAAGCAGCGCATCGCGTGCGTGTTGCACATCGCTGAACGGATGCTTGATGCCTGCGATCTCTTGGTAGTCCTCGTGGCCTTTGCCAGCGATCAACACCACGTCTTGTGCGCGTGCGTGTTGCACGCTTTGGGCAATGGCCTCCGCGCGGTCTGCGATGACGATGGCACGGGCTGCGTTTTGCAGGCCTGCCAACATGTGATTCAGAATGGTTTGAGGGTCTTCGCTGCGGGGGTTGTCGCTGGTCAGCACCACCTGCCGCGCATAGTGCTCGGCCGCTGCAGCCATCAAGGGACGCTTGGCGGCATCGCGGTCGCCGCCGCAACCCAACACACAGGTCAACACACCGCCGCGTGATTGTGCGAGCGGCAACAACGCCTGCACGGCCTGCGCCACCGCATCGGGCGTGTGTGCGTAGTCAATCACCACCAAAGGCTCACCCGCCTCGCCCACGGTTTGCATGCGACCCGGCACAGCGGGCAGCACGCGACAAGCTTGCACGGCATCGACCAAGCTGTAACCCAAGGCACGCAAACAGGCGATGACGCCCAGCACATTGCTCACGTTGTAGTGACCGACCAAATGGGTTTGAAGCGCGTGCACTTCATCGCCCTGCGTCACATCAAAACACAAACCTGTTGTGCCGTGTTGAATGTGGCGTGCCACGATGTGTTGCGCAGATGCGTGTTCGGCGCGCGCAGAACTTGTATCTGTGGCACACGACACTGTCCAAATACTTGGCGCTTCAGCGCGGGCTTGCAGTTGTGCCGCCAAAGCCGCACCTTGCGCGTCGTCCACATTGATGACCGCCGCTTGCAAACCAGCCCAGCTGAACAAGGCCAGCTTGGCTTGCCAGTAGCTGTCCATACTGCCGTGGTAGTCCAAATGGTCTTGCGTGAAGTTGGTGAACATCGCCACACGCACCTGCGTACCGTCTAAGCGATGCTCAGCCAAGCCGATAGATGACGCTTCAATGGCGCAGGCGTTCACACCTGCATCCACCATGTCGCGCAAACGTGATTGCAGCAACACGGGGTCGGGGGTGGTCATGCCCGTCACTTCGAGGTGACCGACTTCACCCACACCCAAAGTACCGACGATGGCACAGCGTTTGCCTGCGTGATGCAGCGCATGCGCCAGCCACCACGCGGTGGATGTTTTGCCATTGGTGCCCGTGATGGCCACCACGTCCAGCGCTTGGCTGGGTTGTTCGTAATACGCAGCCGCAATCAAACCGCTGGCGGCTTTCAAACCGTCGTAGGTGGCAATGACATCGTTGTCATGCCATGCAAACGCATCCGCACCTGCGTGCTCAACCACACAAGCAGTTGCGCCTTGCTGCAAGGCAGAAACCACAAATTGGCGACCATCTGTCACGCCACCGGGCCAAGCAATGAATCCATCGCCCGCACCCACGCGACGGCTGTCGGTGTGCAGCGTGCCACGCACTTGGGCGTGGAGCCACTGCGCGGCGTCTTGGGGGCTATGCAGTCGTTTCATCAAAACGACTCCTTCTCGACCTTGGTCACCACTTGCGGCTTGACCGCCATGTCGGGTTGCACGCCCATCATGCGCAAGGTTTGTTGCACGGTCTGGCTGAACACAGGTGCCGCCACATCACCACCGAAGTAAGCGCCGTTGGTGGGTTCATCCACCATCACGGCGACCACGATGCGCGGGTTGTCGATGGGCGCGATGCCCACGAAGAAGCCGCGGTATTTTTTGCTGGCGTAGCCCTTGCCTTCCACCTTGTGCGCGGTGCCGGTTTTGCCGCCCACCGAGTAACCCATGGTTTGCGCTTTGGGCGCGGTGCCACCTTGAATGGTCACCATGTGCAACATGTTGCGAATGGCGGTGGCGTTTTGAACAGACAACACGCGTGCACCGCTGGCCACAGCTTGGTTGGTTTTCACCAAGCTCATCGGCACCATTTCGCCATCGTGCGCAAACACGGTGTAGGCCTGCGCCAGCTGAAACAAGCTGGCCGACAAACCGTAGCCGTAGCTCATGGTGGCTTGCTCAATCGGGCGCCATGTTTTGTAGGCACGCACTTTGCCCGCCACCGCCCCTGGAAACGGCACTTGGGGCTTTTGCCCCAAACCCACTTGCGTGAACATTTCCCACATGTCGTGGGGCTGCATTTGCATCGCAATCTTGACCGTGCCCACGTTGCTGGATTTTTGAATCACCTCATTCACACTCAACACACCATGTGGGTGTGCATCGGTGATGGTGGCTGTGCCCATTTGCAATTTACCGGGCGCGGTTTGAATCAAGGTCTCGGGCTTGACAATACCCTTCTCCAAAGCCAAACCCACCACGAGGGGTTTCATGGTGGAGCCAGGTTCAAACGTGTCGGTGAGTGCTCGGTTGCGTAGCTGCGCACCACTCAAGCTGCCTCGCTTGCCGGGTGAGTAGCTGGGGTAATTCACCAAGGCCAGAACTTCGCCCGTCTTGATGTCTAGCACCACCACGCTGCCGGCGACGGCTTTGTTGGTGACCACCGACTCTTTGATTTTTTCGTACGCGAAGTACTGCACCTTGCTGTCAATGCTCAGCTGCAAATCTTCGCCATCGACAGGCGGCATCATTTCGCCAATGTCTTCCACCACGCGACCCAAGCGGTCTTTGATGACGCGACGCGAACCTGCTTTACCGCCCAAGGCTTTGTTGAAGGTCAGCTCCACACCTTCTTGACCCAAGTTCTCGACGTTGGTAAAGCCCACCACGTGCGCCACTGATTCACCCTCGGGGTAAATGCGTTTGTACTCTTTGCGGTCGTAGACGCCCTTAATCTTGAGCGCCGCAATTTCTTTGGCCACCGAGTCATCGACTTGGCGCTTGAGCCACACAAAGGTCTTGTCTTCGTCTTGCAGTTTTTTGTCCAGCTCGGCGGGGTTCATGCCCAACAACTTTGCCAAGGCTTTGAGCTTGGCGGGATCGCGCTCGATGTCTTCTGGGTTGGCCCAAATGCTGGGCACAGGCACGCTAGAGGCCAAGATGTTGCCGTGGCGATCCAGGATGCGTCCGCGGTTGGCGGGCAAATCCAAGGTGCGCACAAAACGCACTGCACCTTGACGTTTGAAGAACGCGTTGTCAATCACCTGCACATACGCAGCGCGCGCCACCAAACCCAAAAAGCCCGCCGCAATGACGGCCACGATGAACTGGCTGCGCCAGATGGGCGTTTTGCTAGCGAGCAAAGGGCTAGAGGTGTATTGCACGCTGCGGCTGCTCATGGGCGAATCTCCGCAGAAGCAGCCGAACCGGCCACGGTGGCGTATTGCGTGATGGCCGGCGTGATGGTGCGCATGTGCAGTTGTTCACGCGCGAGCTTTTCAACACGCAGCGGTGTGGCTTGCGCACGGCGCTCCACATCCAAGCGGTCGTTTTCTGTTTCTAAATTGCGGGCCAAGCTGGTGGCACGGTCAATCTCAGTGGTGAGCGAGCGCGACTCGTACTGCGTGCGCACCAAATACAGCGCACTGGCCATGACAGCCATCAACAGCAAGAAGCTCACGCGACTCATGCCCCAGCTCCTAGACGCTCGGCCACGCGCATGATGGCACTGCGTGAGCGGGGGTTGCCCTCTACCTCGGCTGCGCTGGGCTTGATGCGATCAATCGCTTTGAAGTCCATCACCTTGGGCACTGCAAAAGGCGCACGACGGTCATACACCTCACGCGAATGTTGCGTGATGAACTGTTTGACGATGCGATCTTCCAAGGAATGGAAACTGATCACAGCCAATCGACCTTCAGGGCGCAAGACATGCAACGAAGCGCTTAACGCTTGTTGCAACTCCTCAAGCTCGGCATTGATGAAAATCCGAAAAGCCTGAAATGTGCGCGTTGCAGGGTCCTTGCCCGGCTCGCGGGTTTTGACCGTGTCAGCCACGAGCTGGGCCAGTTCAGAGGTGGATGTAGGCACGCCCCGTTCTTGTCGGCGAGCATCAATCGCCTTTGCAATCTGTAAAGCAAACCGTTCTTCGCCATATTCACGTATCACCTCCGCGATGTGTTGGACTTCTGCCTCGGCCAGCCACTCCGACACACTCTGGCCACGGGTGGTGTCCATGCGCATGTCCAAAGGACCGTCGTTTCTGAATGAAAAACCGCGTGCTGGGTTGTCGATCTGGGGTGAACTCACACCCAAATCCATCAGCACGCCATCGACCGACGCTGCATCCAACTCCCCCAAGTGCGTGAAGCCTTGGTGACGAATCGAAAAACGTGGGTCTTGAATGGTGTTGGCCTCGGCAATCGCATCGAGGTCTTTGTCGAAGGCAATCAAACGCCCTTGCGGCGAGAGCTTGGACAAAATGAGACGGGAATGCCCACCACGACCAAAGGTCGCATCTACGTAGGTACCGTCCGGCTTGATGTCGAGTGCATCGACAGCTTCGCTGAGTAGGACGGTGGTGTGCTGCCATGGCGTATCCACCGTCATCCTTTAAAAAGAGAATTCCTTGAACACATCAGGCATTTCACCCTGCATGGCTTGGGCCTCTTGCGCCTCGTAAGTCGCCTTGTCCCAAAGTTCAAAGTGGTTACCCATGCCTAAGAGCATGGTGTCTTTGCTGATGCCCGCTGCCGTGCGCAACTCGGGGGAGATGAGGACACGACCTGTGCCATCCATCTCCACATCCATCGCATTGCCCAAGAAGATACGCTTCCACCATTGCGCACTCATCGGCAACGAAGCAATGCGCTCGCGGAACTTCTCCCACTCGGTGCGTGGAAAGACCATCAAACAGCCGTGAGGGTGACGCGTGATCGTGAGCTGCCCAGCCGCAGTCGCGCTCAAGACGTCGCGATGCCGCGTTGGCACCGACAAACGACCTTTGGCGTCGAGACTCAGCGATGAAGCACCCTGAAACACGTTGACAACCCTTTTTCACAAGCAAACAAAACAAACAACCCGCGACGAAAGCACCAAAGGCACTTTTCACCACTTAATTGCACTTATTTGCACTGTATCAGGAAAACGTGTTCCGAACACCTAAATTCGGAATTTTTTCAATGAAATCAACAACTTACAGCGATTTTAACATCCGCACTGATGGATAAAAATCGTTATAAATGAAGCACTTAGAAAAGGCTCTAAATGTGTCTTATTAAGAAAAATAAGGCTAAAAAAAAGCAGGCACTTGGCCTGCTTTTTTGCGATTTTGGCGTTTAAGCCATCAATCTCCAAACATGCGCTGCTTAATTTCGCGACGTTCTTGCGCTTCGAGCGACAAGCTAGCGGTTGGACGCGCCAACAAACGACCCACACCGATGGCCTCACCGGTTTCGTCGCAATAGCCATAGTCACCATCGTCGATGCGTTGGATGGATTGCTCAATCTTCTTGAGCAGCTTGCGCTCGCGATCGCGCGTGCGCAACTCGAGGGCGTGCTCTTCTTCAATGGTGGCACGGTCGGCAGGATCGGGCACGACCACGGTGTCCTCACGCAGATGCTCGGTGGTTTCACTGGCATTGCTGAGCACTTCGTTTTTCAAATTCACGAGCTTGATGCGGAAGAACGCCATCTGAATGGCATTCATGTACTCGCTGTCGGGCATGGCGATGATTTCTGCATCGGTCAGTTGGTCGGCCGTTTTGGTCTTCCAGTTATTAGCGAGCTTGGCGTCTTTTTTAGGTATCACGGGAACAATGGTTGGAGCGGAGGGTGCCGTCATCGGCATAAAGCTGTTCTTGGCTGCGTTGGACGCAACCACTTGAGCTGGCGGGGGTGGAACCAAAGCCGCCATCTTGGCAGCTCTGGAGTTTTTCTTGTGCACCACAGGGGTGTAGCCAGGAATGATGGGGGTCACATGCACCACAGGTGCAGGCGCTGCCACCACTTTGACCTTGGGTTCTTTGGCAGGCTTGGCTGCTTTAACCACAGGCGCTTTGGCGGGTGTGGGCTTGGCAGCGGGGGCTTTGCTAGCAGGTTTGGTTGCAGCTTTGGGTACAGCTTTTGAAGCGACCCTAGCGGCAGCCTTAGGTGCAACTTTCGGTGCAGCCTTGACTGCTACTTTTGCGGCAAGCTTGGCCGCTGCTTTTTTAGCAACGGGTTTAGCAACCGCCTTGGCAGTTTTTACGGGAGCCTTGGCAACCTTCTTGGCAGGTGCCTTCGCGGTTTTGACCGGTGCTTTCACGGTCTTGGCCGGTACTTTCTTTGCCACTGCTTTTTTAGCAGGTGCAGCCGCCTTCTTAGCCACCACCTTTTTAGGTGCTGCTTTAGGGGCCACAGCTTTCTTAGCGGGCGCCTTTTTAGCAACCACCTTCTTCGCTGGAGCTTTGGCTGGGGCTGCTTTTTTGGCAACCGGCTTGGCAGCCTTCGCGGGGGCCTTCACCGCCACAGGTTTTTTCACAACCTTCTTCGCAACCGCTTTGGGCGTTGCTGCTGTTTTGGTCGCCTTTTTGGCAACAACAGGCTTTTTAGAAGCGGTTTTCTTGGATTTTGCGTTCACGGTGGGTCTCCTCGCGGCCTCCGCCAATACGGGTGCATTGGCAGGGTCTGGCGCGCGGGATTGTAGCCACAATCCCCAAGGGTTCAATAAATTAGTTAAAACTGACAAAACTCATCAAACCAGAGATTGCTCTAGACCTTGAACCAAGATGTCTTTGGGTAAATCAATGCCAATGAACACCATCTTGCTCATGCGCTCTTCGCCCTCGGCCCAATCAGGGCCTAAGTCGCTGCCCATCAACTGGTGGACGCCTTGGAAGATCACCTTCTTTTCGGTGCCCTTCATATTGAGCACACCCTTGTAGCGCAGCATCTTGGGGCCGTAGATGTTGACGATGGCACCCAAAAAGTCTTCCAGCTTGGCAGGGTCAAACTGGCGCTTGGACTTGTAGACAAAGCTCTTCACGTCGTCATCGTGGTGGTGATGGTGGCCGTGGTTGCAATGTTCGTCGTGCACATGGTCATGGTCGCAATGCGCGTGGTCGTGTGAATGGCCGTGTCCATGATCGTGGTCATGCTTGTGCGAGGGATGGTCGCAGTGCTCGCCATGGTGGTGATGGTGATCGTCGTCCGACAAGAAGTCGGGGTCGATGTCGAGCTTGGCGTTCAGGTTGAAGCCGCGCAGGTCAAACACTTCACTCAACGCCACGTCACCAAAATGCGCCACTTTTTGTGGGGCACGTGGGTTCATGTGCTTCAAGCGGTGCTGCAAGGCATCTAGCTCGGCAGGCGACACGAGGTCGGCCTTGCTGATGAAGATTTGATCGGCAAAGCCCACTTGGCGACGTGCCTCTTGGCGGTCATTCAGTTGTTGGGCCGAGTGCTTGGCATCGACCAGGGTGAGGATGGAGTCGAGCAAAAAGCTTTCGGCAATTTCGTCGTCCATGAAGAAGGTTTGGGCCACAGGGCCGGGGTCAGCCAAACCCGTGGTCTCGATCACCACACGCTCGAAGTCGAGCAGGCCTTTGCGCTTTTTGGCGGCCAACAGTTGCAAAGTGGTGCGCAAGTCTTCGCGGATGGAACAGCACACACAGCCGTTGTTCATCTGAATGATTTGCTCGTTGGTGTCGGAGACCAAGATGTCGTTGTCGATGTTCTCTTCGCCAAACTCGTTTTCAATGACGGCAATTTTTTGGCCATGGGCTTCGGTCAACACGCGCTTGAGCAACGTGGTTTTGCCAGAGCCCAAAAAGCCGGTCAGGATGGTGGCAGGAATCAACATCGGAAAAGTTCTTTCGAAAAAACGGGAATCAACCCAGTATTGTGGCCGATGCGGGCTTTTCAAGCAGCGTCGCTGCCTTGATGACCACCAAACCCTTCAGGTACTCCCCCTCAGGAAAGGTCAAAGTCATGGGGTGATCAGGCGCACCTTGCATGCGTTCGCTGATATAGCCATCCACACCCGCATCTGTGCCTGCTGAGGCCACGATTTTGTGGAACAGATCAGCACTGATACCGCCCGAACAGCTGTAGGTGAATAACACGCCACCGGGCTCCAGCAACTTGAAAGCCAAGCGGTTGATGTCCTTGTAGGCACGCGCGGCGCGGTCGGCGTGCGCCGCTGTGGGGGCAAACTTGGGCGGGTCGAGCACGATGGCGTCAAACGTCCGGCCGTCTTGGATGAATTGGCGCAAAGAGGCGTTCACATCGGCATCCATCATCGTGGTGCGGGCGGCGTCAAAACCGTTCAAGGCCACGTTGGCTTTGGCCAGTTCGATGGCGGGGCCAGATGAGTCAATGGAAGTCACATGTGCGGCGCCGCCCGCCAACGCTGCCACAGAAAAGCCACCGGTGTAGCAATAGCAATTGAGCACGCGTTGAAACTGCAAGCGCTTGGCGTAGTCGGCAAACTTTTTTCGGCTGTCGCGTTGGTCTAGATAGAAACCGGTCTTGTGGCCCTCGGCCACGTCGAGCGAGAGCTGCCATTCGTGCTCACGCAACACCACGCCCGTCGCGCCCTCGCCGCGCAGCCAGCCCGTGACTTCGGGCAAGCCTTCGAGCTTGCGCACGTTGGCGTCCGAGCGTTCATAGAGTTTGGTCAGGCCGGTTTGCGCCAGCAACTCGTCGGCAATCACATCCTTCCAGCGCTCGGTACCGCACGACAAAAAGGCAGCCACCAAGATGTCGTCATAGCGGTCCACGATCAGACCCGGCAGCCCATCGGACTCGCCGTGAATCAGGCGGACGCCATTGCTTTGAATGTCAAACCGGCTGCGTGCCGCGATGGCGCGGGCGATGGACGCTTTGAAAAACCCCGCATCAATGCGCTGCGCTTCATCAAAACTCCAAATGCGCGCGCGAATTTTGGATTCGGGACTGAACGAGGCCCAACCCAAAAATTGCCCCTCGTGGCTTTCCACACGCACGGTCTCGCCCGAATCACCGCCGCCTTTGGCGATGGCACTGTCAAAAATCCAAGGGTGACGACGCAGGGCTGAGCGCTCTTTGCCTGCTCTTAATTTGATGGTTTTCATTGACTCGATTGTCGTGTGAGTCACTGAGGGTTTACGTCTTGCGTGGCTGTTTATTTCGCTTCGCCACGTCGCGTACCGAGGCCCAAGTCAGGGGCGGGGTAGGCGTTGAGGCGATTTTGGCGCGCAGCGACGCATGAGCCGATGCGCCTGCCCCATCCCTGACTTGGGCCGGAGCAACGAACAAAAACTATTTCTTCCGAGCCCGAGGATGCGCAGAGTCGTAAGCCTGCGCCAAATGCTGAAAATCCAAACGCGTGTACACCTGCGTGGTGGTGATATTGGCGTGGCCCAGCAGCTCTTGCACCCCGCGCAGATCTTGACTGGACTGCAACACGTGGCTGGCAAACGAATGGCGCAGCATGTGGGGGTGCACGGGTGACGACAAACCCGCCTTCAAACTGCGTTGACGCAAACGCTGCCAAATGGCCTGTGCCGTCAGGCGCGTGCCATTGCGGCCAATGAACATGGCAGTTTGCTCAGCCGTGGCAGGGGTGAGGCCTTGTGCGCGCACGGCCAACCAAGCCTGCATGGCTTCGAGCGCTTTGCTGCCCACGGGCACGCTGCGGCGCTTGCTGCCTTTGCCGAGTACGTGCGCTTCGCCGCCGTCTAAATCCATCCAGCCTTTGGCTGTAGCGCTGGCTTGCACATCCAAACCCACCACTTCGCCCACGCGCAGGCCGCAGCCGTAAAGCATTTCCACCAGTGCGGCGTCACGGCAATCGAGCCACGGATCTGCGGCATCGGGGGCTGCGTGGTAGTCGGCCAGTTGCACGGCATCGTCCACGCTCAAGGCTTTGGGCAAGGGCTTGGGGGCTTTGGGTGCGCGCACGTCTTGCACGGGGTTGCTGGTAATCAGGCCTTCGCGACCGAGCCACACATAAAACCCACGCCAGCCCGAGAGGATGAGCGCAATGCCGCGCCCGCTGCGGCCACCGCTGTGCATGTGCGCCACCCAACGACGGATGTGCATGGTTTGCACGGCTTCCAGTGCGACGTTGGCTTGCGCTGCCAAGTCGCTGAGTTTTTCTAGGTCGAGCGCGTAGAGCGTGAGCGTGCGCTCGGCCAAGCGTTTTTCAAAACGAACGTGATCGAGGTAGCGGGCGACTAGGCTCATGCACGCAAATGCGACAACGCCGCGCTGGCCAAATCGCCCATGCGTTCGATGATGGTGGTGCCCATGCCTTCGTAATAGCGCTGTGGGTCAGGCGAGGCCAAGACCAGCAAGCCAATCACGGGTTGTGCGGCTGCGGTTTGTGGCGTGTCTTCCGGGCGTGTCTCGCGCAAGGCAATGAGGGCCACCGACTGCGCCGCTTCTGGCTCGGCCAACCACTGCACAGCATCGAAGTTGTGGTTGATGCCCACATAAGGTGTGGCCAACGTGGCTGTGAATTCTTGGATGGCATCTGTCGCACCTTGGGCGAAAGGCTCGATCTGGAACGTTTCGCCCACGCCCCACACCTTGATGGCCACCTGAGGCACCATGAAATCATGCTGAATGTGGTCGGCAATGCTGTGCGGCAAATCGCGTGCGTTGTTGGTCATGAGCAAGGTTTTCACCCAACGCTGCATGCGCTCAATCAATACTTCGTTTTCGGTGCCGTGGCGCATCATGTCCATCATGCGCAGTTCGAGCACGCGAATCTTCTCGCGCATCATTTCGGCTTGACGCTCTTGCAAGCTCACCGCACGGTGGCTGTGGGGGCTGGTCAGTTTGACGGCTGACAACAGCTCGGCATGGCGCTCAAAAAAATCGGGGGTGTTCACCAAAAAATTGGCAATGTCATCTTCGGTGATGGGGTTCATGGCTGCGTTGGTCATAGAGTGTCCGGAATGGTAATTTCGCCTTCAAAGACGGTGGTGGCTGGGCCCGTCATGCGCACAGGTGTGTCGCCGCCCTGCCATTCGATGGTGAGTGTGCCGCCGTGGGTTTGCACCGTCACGCGTGGGTCGAGCAAGCCCCAGCGAATGCCAGTGACCACCGCCGCGCAAGCGCCAGTGCCACACGCCAAGGTTTCGCCCGCGCCGCGTTCAAACACGCGCAAGCGCACGCTGCTGCGGTTCACCACTTGCATGAAGCCCGCGTTGACGCGTTTGGGGAAGGCGGCATGGTTTTCGATGAAGGGGCCTTGCGCCAACACGGGTGCTGTGTCGACATCGGCCACCACTTGCACGGCGTGCGGGTTGCCCATCGACACCACGCCGACGTTCACAGCGTCGCCGTTAGGCAAGGCCAGTTGCCATGTCAATGCATCGAGAGGCGTGGCGTGCGCAGCGGCAAACGGCACTTGGGGCAAATCAAACACGGGCGCACCCATGTCCACCGTCACTTGGCCATCTGGCATTTCTTGCAAGGTGATGACGCCGCCATGCACTTTGACGCGCACCGTGGTTTTGTCGGTCAAGCCCTGCTCGCGCACAAAGCGCACAAAGCAGCGCGAGCCGTTGCCGCACTGCTCCACTTCACCGCCATCGGCGTTGTGGATGACGTATTCAAAGTCCACATCAGGCTGCGGCGCGGGGCGCACGGTGAGAATTTGGTCTGCGCCCACGCCAAAGTGGCGGTCGGCCAGAAAACGGTAGTGGGCGGGCGTGAGGTGCAAGCGCTCGGTGGTCTCGTTCAAAACCACGAAGTCATTGCCCGCACCCTGCATTTTGGTGAAGCGAATTCGCATGGGCTGATTATCGGGCACACCGAACGTCGCTCGGCACACCCATCGGTGGCGTGCATTGCCCCTCGCTGCGCAAAGGCTGTCGCTGAATGGTCAGCTCTTGGGCCCGCTTGCGTTTATGCTGCAGACCTTCTGTTAACCAACCCTTCTCTTTCTCATGCGCATTCCAGCTTGGACCCCCGAACAAAAACACCAACCTCAAGATTTGGTCGATGCCATCTTGGCCCGCCGCGGCGGCGAACTGATGAACCTTGACCGCGCATTGCTGTGGAGCGAGCCTGTGGCACGCGGCTGGAACGTGTATTTGAAAAACGTGCGCACGGGCTTGCCCACCAGCCGCAAGCTGTGCGAGCTGGGCATTTGCACGGTGGCGTTGTTGACCGGTGCCAAGTACGAGTACCACCACCATGCACCCGACTTCCTCACCGCTGGTGGCACACAAGCCCAACTCGACGCACTGAACCGTGTGGTGCAAGGCGATGCCTGCCAAACCGTGACGGACGCAGCGTTCAATGAAATTGAAGCCTTGGTGGTGCAATACGCCGCACAAATGACCCGCCACGTGAAGGTGGACGACGCCGTGTTTGCCGCCCTGCAAGCGCGCTTCACCACCACCGAAGTGGTGGAGCTGACCACGGCCATTGCGACCTACAACATGGTGGCTCGCTTTTTAATGGCCTTGCAAATCACCCCCGACGGCGAAGCCCCTCGTTAAATACGAAGCCCCTCGCTGAGCACGACACGCGCTGACCGTCCTACACCAGCGCCTTCGTTGGCTGAGGTCACAAAAAAGGCCACCCAATCGGGTGGCCTTTTTCACAAGCAACGCAGGTTGAAAAATCAATCCGCCTTGATACCGTTGTCTTTCACCACCTTAGACCAAGTCGCGATTTGTTTGTCGATGAACGCACCAGCTTGTGCAGGCGTGCCGCCCATAACGTCAATGCCTTGCGCGTCGAGTTTTTTAGCCACATCAGGGTTCTTCAACACTTTGTTGAGCTCGTCGTTCATGCGCTTGACGATGTCGGGTGATGTCTTGGCCGGTGCCAACACCGCCCACCATGCGGGCGCTTCAAAACCGGGGTAGCCGTTTTCGGCCACGGTGGGCACGTTGGGCAAATCAGCCGCGCGCTTGCTGGTGGTCACCGCCAAGGGGCGCATGCGGCCACTGTCGATGTGCGGCTTGGTCACAAACACCGAGGCGATGGACAAAGGCACGTGGCCAGAGATGGCATCGCTCATCAAAGGACCGCCACCTTTGTAGGGCACGTGCGTCCATTCCACGTTGGCTTCTTTGCCCAACAAGGCCATGGCCAAGTGGCCCAAGCTGCCGTTGCTGATCGAACCAAAACTCACGTTCTTTTTGGCTTTGGCGGCATCCACCACGTCTTTGAAGGTTTTGTATTCCGAGTTGACGTGGGTGGCCAACACCATGGGCGATGTGCCAACCAAGACCAACGGCACCAAATCTTTTTTGGTGTCGTAGGGCAAGTGTGGGTTCAAGCTGGGGTTCACGCCGTGCGTGTCAAACACCACCGCAAAGGTGTAGCCATCGGGGGCGGACTGCGCCACGGCAGCCGTGCCAATCGCACCGGATGCGCCGCCACGGTTTTCAACGATCACGCTTTGACCAATTTGCACGCTTAGCTGCTGCGCCAAGATGCGCGCCACTTGGTCCACCGAGCCGCCAGGTGGGAACACCGCCACCATCTTGATGGGTTGCTTGGTGGGCCATGCTTGGGCAGAGGCCCATTGCGGCACGCTGAGTGCGGCCAGCGCCACAGTGGCACACAAAGCGGCTTTGAAAGTGCGTCGTTGCATTGAGGTTTCTCCTTGATAACTGTCTTAGGCAAATTGTGATAGCTCTCAGCATGCTAATCGATGCGGCTTTTACGCAAGGGTAAATACTGGGCAACCAAAAGATTTACTGCGCCTGCTTCTTCATAATTGACCAATGGCACGATCTACCCAACTCCTCCACGCCCACAAAGAACCCGCACGTCTGCTGTCTGCCGCCACGGTGCTGCTGCTGCGCGATGGCCCGCAAGGCCTTGAAGTGCTCATGACCCGCCGCGCCATGACGGGCAGCTTTGCGCCGGGTGCGTACGTGTTTCCGGGCGGTGGCATTGACGCGACTGATGCGCAAGCGCACCCACACGCCAAACGCCGCGCCACACAAAGCGACCTGCACCTCACCCAAGCCATTGCCGCCATCCGTGAAAGCTTTGAAGAGCTGGGACTCTTGCTCGCGCGCCACACCAACGGCCAAATGGCCAACGCCACAGACATTGCTGCGCTGGACCGCAAAGCCTCGGGTGGCGACTTTGCCCAACAGTGCGCCGCACGCGGCCTGACGCTCGCGGCTGACGAAGTGTTTGTGTTGGCCCACTGGATCACCGATCGCGATTTACCACGGCGCTTTGATGTGCCCTTCCTCGTGGCCCGCATGCCCGATGCACAAACACCCGTGGCCGACGAAAAAGAACAGTTCGAACCCGTGTGGGTACGCCCTGTGGATGCTTTGACGCGCCACGACGAAGGCAACTTCTTCATCATCTACCCCACCATCAAAACGCTGGAGCGCTTGCAAAGCTACGCGTCGGTCGATGCGGTGTTGGCCGATTGCGCCAGCGAACAACCGTGGTTCACCAGCTGCCCACGCGCGGGTTGGCTAGGCGGCAAAGAAGAACGCTACATGGAGCACGAAGGGCCGTTTGGCGAACTCGCCCTCACCTGCCCCGATGGGCAAATGCTGCATCACCTCGACTGGGTGAGCGACCAGCCTGTGATGCTTTTGAAAAACGTGCAGCGCCTCACCGCTCCCAACCCCGGCGTGATGACTGGCCCCGGCACCAACAGCTATTTGGTCGGTGACCCCGACACCGGCTACGCGGCCATCGACCCCGGCCCTGCCGACACAGAACACCTCGACCGTTTGTGGCGCGCCGCTGGCGGCAACATTCGCTACATCGTGTGCACCCACTCGCACCCCGACCACTCGCCGGGTGCCGCGCCGCTGCAAGCCATGTGCACGCAACACGGGCACACACCGCCTATTCTTGGTTTGGCTTCGCACGCCTCTGCACGCGCGCACAGCCAATTCACCCCCGACCGAGAAGTGGGCGATGGTGAACGCTTGGTGCTACAAGGCAACAGCGTGACACACACCTTGCGTGTGGTGCACACCCCCGGCCATGCCGCCAACCATCTGTGCTTGGTGTTGGAAGAAGACGGTTTGCTCTTCAGCGGCGACCATGTGCTCAACGGCAGCACCACCGTCATCGACCCGCCAGACGGCAATATGAACGATTACTTGAACTCGCTCGACAAACTGCTGGCCGCGTGCGAGCAAGACCGCATTGAATTCATCTTGCCTGCGCATGGTTATGTGCTGGGCAACCTGTGGGACGAACCGTTGGATGCCCGTGGTTGTATTGCGCAACTCAAAGCCCACCGCCTCAAACGCGAAGCCAAAATTTTGAAGGTGATGCAACAGCACCCCGAAGGCAGCATGGACGATTGGGTCAAGCACGCCTACGACGATGTACCCCCTCGTTTGTGGCCAGTGGCTATGCGCTCATTACTGGCGCATGTGGAGCGCATTCGCAGCCTCACCCACTGATGACATCTGCGTCATGGAATGGGCTGCGCTCTAGTCTTTTGCCTTTTCTTGTGTCGCTAAAAACGTTCGCGCCACACTGGGTGAAATTTGCGTCCATGCCTCAGCACTGAGATACTCAGGTTTGTGTTTGCTGTAACTGAGCTTGGTGTCTTTAGAAAATCCATGCATGGCAAACACCACACAGTTGGTGGTGCCTGGCGCATTCACCACCCACAACGCACCATCAAATGCCGCCTCGATGCGGTCCACATACACATCGCGGTATGCGTGAAATCTGTGCAGGTTTGCCACCGCCACGCCACCTGTATTCAGCACACGGTGACAGTCAGCGTAAAACTGCGGCGAACACAACTGCTCGGGCATCCCGTGTTGGTCGAAGCCATCCACAAACACCACATCAAAGGTTTGCTCGGTCTGCGCCATGAAGTGCGCGGCATCCATCTGCACCACTTGAAACCGCGCATCGTCATCGGGGATGCAAAAGCTCTGGCGCAGCGCAATGACGTGCGGGTTGATCTCCACCACAGTGATGTGCGCGTTAGGCAAATGTTTGTAACAAAACTTGGCGAGTGAACCGCCGCCCAAACCCACCATCAAGATGTGTGTGGGTTGCGGCTGAAACAGCAACACACCCATCATCAAACGCGTGTATTCAAACTGCAGTTCGTCGGGACGTGCCGTGCTCATACGACTTTGAATGTCGATGTCTGAAAACACCATCGATTTACTCAATGCCGTCTCATGCACGATGGGTTGCTCAAAGCCGTCTGTGGAAATGGGGTCTGACATCTGCGGCCTTGAAAAAAAGAAAAGTGTGAAGCTCGCCGATACGCCGGATTCTGTGCACCGTGGTTGCCCACGGCGTGACCGTCATTAATCTGGGCCGAGGGTCACCCACTCGGCTCGGTGCTACCTACCCGCCAACTCTGCGGAACCACATCAACGCTGGCCTACTTGGTATTGCTGCGCGTAGAGATTGCCCGTTTCACCCGCACTAAAGCGGCTCGTCTCTGTTGCTCTAATCCTCACCTCACGGTGGAGAGGTGTTACCTCTTACGCTGTCCTACGCAGTCCGGACGTTCCTCCAGTGCCTGGTTTCCCAGATTGCACCAGCGACGGCCTAGCGAGCTTCACGGCTTGATTATCGACGGATAATCAAAGCCCTCGACATAACTTGCCCGATCACCACGGGCCACACGCTTGTGATTCGACTCTCAGAACTCAAACTCCCGCTGTCTGCCCTCCCCGTAGAAGAACGCCGCGCCGCCGATGCGCCCGCTGAAACCGAGGCAGACCGCCAGCTTCCCCCCCATCCCGTTGACGCACTGCGCGCACTAGCAGCCGAAGCTTTAGGTATCTCGCCTGACGCCATCGCCACACTGGATGTGTTCAAGCGCAGCTTTGATGCGCGCAAACAAAACTTGTTGGTGGTCTACATCGTGGACATCACCTTGGCTGACGCATCGCAAGAAGCAGCACTGCTAGCCAAGTACGAAAAGAACTCACACATCCAAGCCACGCCCGACATGACGTGGCACGCGCCTGCACATGCGCCGGGTGACTGGGGCACGCGCGAAGGCGAGCGCCCCGTGGTGGTGGGCTTTGGGCCCTGCGGTATTTTTGCGGCGCTGGTGTTGGCGCAAATGGGCTTCAAGCCCATCGTGATTGAGCGCGGCACCACCGTGCGTCAACGCACCAAAGACACCTGGGGCCTGTGGCGCAAAAAGATTTTGAATGTGGAAAGCAACGTGCAGTTTGGCGAAGGCGGTGCAGGCACCTTCTCGGACGGCAAGCTGTACAGCCAAATCAAAGACCCGCGCCACTTGGGCCGCAAGGTGATGAATGAGTTTGTGCGCTTTGGTGCACCCGAAGAAATTTTGTTCACCGCACACCCGCACATCGGCACGTTCAAACTGGTGAAAGTGGTGGAAGGCTTGCGCGAAGAAATCATTCGGCTAGGTGGCGAAGTGCGCTTTGAGCAACGCGTGGTGGATGTGGAATACGACGACCAACGTCAGATGCAGGCCCTGCGCATTCACAACCACGCCACAAATGAGGCCTACACCCTGCCCGCCCGCCATGTGGTGATGGCGCTGGGCCATAGCTCGCGCGACACCTTCACCATGCTGCACCGCCATGCAGTGGCGATGGAAGCCAAACCGTTTTCTGTGGGCGTGCGCATTGAGCACCCGCAAGGCGTGATTGACCGCGCACGTTGGGGCCAACACGCGGGCCACCCCCTGCTAGGTGCGGCCGATTACAAGCTCGTGCACCACGCCGAAAACGGCCGCGCCGTGTACAGCTTTTGCATGTGCCCCGGCGGCACCGTGGTCGCCGCAACCAGCGAAGCAGGCCGCGTGGTCACCAACGGCATGAGCCAATACTCACGCGCCGAGCGCAACGCCAACGCAGGCATCGTCGTAGGCATTGACCCCAGCGACTACCCCACCAACCCCGCAGCCTTTGAAGCCGAGCTGGGCCAAGAGCTAGGCAACGCCGTGCGCCACACCACGCACGACGCACCCGGTGGCTACCACCCGCTGGCAGGCTTGGTGCTGCAACGCCAACTCGAAGCCCACGCCTACACACTGGGCGGCAGCACCTACGAAGCGCCCGCGCAACTGGTGGGCGACTTTGTAGCAGACCGTGCATCCACTGCATTGGGCAGTGTTGAGCCCTCTTACAAACCAGGCGTGAAGATGGTCAGCCTCAATAGCGCTCTGCCCGAATACGCCATCACCGCCATGCGCGAAGCGCTGCCAGTATTCGGCAAAAAGATCAAAGGCTTTGACATGCACGACGCGGTAATGACGGGTGTGGAAACTCGCACCTCATCGCCCCTGCGCATCGCCCGCGAAGACGACAGTTTGCAAAGCCCTAACCTTGCGGGCTTGTACCCCGCAGGCGAAGGTGCTGGCTATGCAGGCGGCATTTTGTCGGCAGGTGTGGATGGCATCAAAGTGGGCGAGGCCGTGGCGCGCCAACTCATGGACTACCCACGCTAACAACACCGTAAAAACTGCGCGACAGACGGCACTTTCAAAGCCACGTATATTTCAAACCAAACATAAAACCCATCAGGAGCACCCCAATGAAAGCCAACAGCGTTTTAGACACCATCGGCCACACGCCCCACATCCGCATCAACCGTTTGTTTGGCAACACACATCAGGTGTGGATCAAGTCCGAGCGCACCAACCCCGGAGGCTCCATCAAAGACCGCATCGCTTTGGCGATGGTGGAAGCGGCAGAGAAGTCGGGTGCACTCAAAGCAGGCGGCACGATCATCGAGCCCACCTCTGGCAATACAGGTGTGGGCTTGGCCATGGTCGCAGCCGTCAAAGGCTACAAACTCATTTTGGTCATGCCCGACAGCATGAGCATTGAGCGCCGCCGCTTGATGCTGGCCTACGGCGCATCGTTTGATCTGACGCCCCGCGAAAAAGGCATGAAGGGTGCCATCGCACGCGCCGAAGAACTCGCCGCACAAACGCCGGGCGCGTGGATTCCGCAACAGTTTGAAAACCCAGCCAACATTGAAGTGCACACACGCACCACTGCGCAAGAAATCATTGCTGACTTCCCCGATGGCGTGGACGTGATCATCACCGGCGTGGGCACAGGCGGCCACCTCACTGGCACAGCCAAAGTACTCAAAGCCAAGTGGCCCAACTTGAAGGTGTATGCGGTGGAGCCCACAGCGTCGCCCGTCATCTCCGGCGGTGCGCCTGCGCCTCACCCCATCCAAGGCATTGGCGCGGGCTTCATTCCGAAGAACCTAGACACTTCGTTGCTCGATGGTGTGATTCAAGTCGAAGCTGATGCGGCCCGCGAAATGGGCCGACGCAGCGCTGCTGAAGAAGGCTTGTTGGTGGGTATTTCTTCTGGCGCGACGCTGGCCGCGATTGCTCAAAAGCTGCCAGAGATTCCAGCTGGTGCGACCGTGCTGGGCTTTAACTACGACACGGGCGAGCGTTATTTGTCGGTCGAAGGTTACTTGCCTGTCTAAGGCATCGAGCCATTTTTCGCAGCGTTATCTGTACAGCAACCGATCCAAATCGGTCAGCTCAGCCCGCGCTTCTTTGGCCAACTGCGCTTGCTCTTTGAGCCAACGTTTCAGCTCGGCCTCGTTTTGAATGCGGCGCAGGTCGCGCTCTAGCGCCTCCACCTCGTGCGCTTTGTCACGCAGCTGAATGGCCAGTGCGCGTGCCAAGCTCTCGGCGCTGATGTGGTCGAGCTCGTTCACACCCAGATAGTGGCGAATTTCAAACTGGGCTTGTGCTTCGTCTTCTTCCAGCGCTTCCACTTGCTCTTTGAGCAGCAGGCACATGGCGTTGAGTTTGTCGTCGGCAATGCGGCTCAAGGCCGCGCTGTCGATCTGCGCAATTTGTAATTGAAGCTTGAGCAACTCCGACAAGTTCTTGCGGTCATACGCAGCGTTGACTTCGCTCATCAGCGCAGTTTTGCGCAAGCGCTCGGCCTCGTCGGGTTCGCGATCGGGGTGCAAGGCGCTGGCGAGTTGGCGGTACACCGTGCGCAGCGCGGTGTTGGCATCCATTTTTTTCTGCGCATCTTTGAGCTGACGCGCCGCTGGTTTTTTCTTGGCCTTCTTGGCTTGTCGTTTGTCTTCGAGGCGTTGCTGCTGTTCGCGGTACTGGCGCAGGCCCGCTTCAAACACCGCCTCTGCGGTGTGCAAGTCGTCTGCGCCGTGCAAGGGTTTGCCGAATAAATCTTCAAACACGGCTTTGGCGTGCTCTGCACCTGCACGGGCTTCTTCGGCCAAGGCTTGTGCGTCTTCTTCGCTGTGGTGTTGGTTGAACACGGCTTGCACTTGCACATCATTCTTGTGCTCTAGCGCTTCGCACAGCGCAAGGATGATTTGCGTAGCGCTGCGTCGATGTGTTGCTGTCAATTCAGCCGTGTGCAAGCGACCATCCAAAAACAACAACAGGTTTTTGCGTGCTGTGTCTTCTAGATTTTTCAACGCACCCATCGCCGTCAAGTGGCTGCTTCGATGCTGCGTCGACAAAGCCTCAAGCGTAGCTATCGAATCAGACAACGCAGACACTCGTGCCAGCAAGGTGTTGAAACGTTTTTGTGCAGGCGTTAACTCTGCGTCAGGCTGAATGGCAACGGTCGCCACTGCTTGCACAGGGGCGACCGTCCAGGGGGAGTTAGACGCGCTCAAAAATCAGCGCGCATTTTGCAATGCTGCAATGCGCTCTTCCAACGGTGGGTGCGAAGCAAACAACTTGCCCAAGTCACCGGTGATACCCATGGCAGCCACGCTGGTGGGCAGCTCGCCCGCTTGCATGCTGTTCAAACGAGCCAAGGCGTTGATCATGGGTTGCTTGTTGCCCAAGAGCTGTGCAGAGCCTTCGTCGGCGCGGAACTCGCGGTAGCGGCTGAACCAGGCCACGATCATGCTGGCGACAAAGCCCAGCAAGATGTCGAGCACAAAGCTGGTGATGTAGTAGCCCATGCCGGGGCCAGTTGATTCGTCGTCTTTGCTGCGCAACATGCTGTCCACAAAGTAGCCGATGACGCGGCTCAAGAACACCACAAAGGTGTTGAGCACGCCTTGGATGAGCGTAAGCGTGACCATGTCGCCGTTAGCCACGTGGGCAATCTCGTGGCCCAACACGGCTTCGATTTCTTCTTTGGTCATGCCTTGCAGCAAGCCTGTAGAGACGGCCACCAAGGCTGAGTTTTTGAATGCGCCGGTGGCAAACGCATTGGGCTCGCCTTCGTAAATGGCCACTTCGGGCATGGTGATGCCAGCGCGCTCAGACAAGCGCTGAACTACGCTGACCAGCCAAGCTTCATCTTGGTTGGCGGGTTGGTTGATGACGTGTGCGCCCGTGCTCCACTTGGCCATGGGCTTGCTCATCAAGAGCGAAATGATGGCGCCGCCAAAACCCATGATGAGCGAGAAGCCCAGCAAGGCGGACAGGTTCAGTCCGTTGGCGGTGAGGTAGCGATTGACGCCGAGCAAACTGGCGACGACCCCCAGCACCACCATGACGGCGAGGTTGGTGAGGACGAACAGAAGAATGCGTTTCATGGTTTCCTTTTCAGCGGGTAGTACAAAGGTCCGCTGTTGTGAATGGTAGGGGCGAATGCTGTTAATTCAATAAGCGGGGCTTTAAAAAACCACACAAAAGTTAGGCAAACCCGTCAGGAATTTGGCACTTTATATGGCTGTCTCTTTACGTGCCTTGGGGGCTAATTCACGTTTTGGCCGAAACACATTCGTGTCTTCGTAATAGGCCCGCTCGGCATTGTCAGCACACCAGCCGGGAATACCCAAGACGGGTAAAGGCTCGTAGGGTTTGGTGGCGAGTTTGGCAGGCTGCAGGTCTTGCACCAGCCACGCATCTAGCGCGGCTTCGTTGTGTGGGTTGACCTCATTGGCGACGCGGTACACATGACCTGTGATGGACTTGTACGGCGTGACGAGTTTTTCTACTAAAGCATGGCCAAACAACACCAAGTGAACGTGTTGCCATTGACCGCGCAGATCTACGAAGAGCTTGAGCCAATCGCGCGCTTGCAATGCAGCCCACACCTCGTCGGGTGCGTGCATGAGCACGACGTTTTCATCAAAAAGGGTGAGGGCATCGCGCACAGGGCCGCGTGTGGGGCGAACGCCTTGGGCTTCGATTTCTGCGGCTTGCAGTTGGTTGAGGCGGCGTTTGGCCAGTGGGAAGCGGTGCCAGCACAAACCGTTGAAGAAGTCGTGTAGGCCGTCGCGTGTGGGGACTTGCGCTGTTTTAAAGATGAAGTCTTCGTAGGCTTGGCCTTCGGGCAGGACTGACTGGGGGACGAACTTCACTTCTTTGATTTGTTCGTTTGGTGTGCCTGCTGTTCGCTCTTGCTTTTGGGCGTTGGCGTCGCCAAGCACGAGGCCAGCACGGGTCGTGTTCACGCTCGCTGCGCTCGCAATATCACCCGAGCCCGCGCTGGTCTCGCGCTTGGCTGCAGATTGGATTGCAACGGCTACACCTCGCGGCAGTGTTATTTGGAGTTCGTTAAGAGCTTCGGCAACGCTTTGCTGTTGCAAGGCTAAGTGCGCCGTTGGCTCACCCAGTTCACGCCACGGTGCAAACCACGGCTGCGACCAATCAATGTCGGCCAACACATCACCGCCAAATACTGCGGGCTTGACCAAGTCAGCCGCTGCGTTACTGCAACGGGCCGTGTTAGGTGTGCGCGTTGCGGCTGAAGTGCTGGCGGTTTTCTTTAAACCACGCGCCAAGGCAATGCCTCGCCAGAGCGCAGGGGCTTCAAGTCGGCTTCGCCAAATGCAAAGCTCTCAGGCGGCGTCCAGCTTTCTTTACGCAGGGTGAGCGTGCCGGTGTTGCGTGGCAAGCCATAGAAGTCTGCGCCGTGGAAGCTGGCGAAGCCTTCGAGTTTGTCGAGCGCGCCTGCGTTGTCAAACGCTTCGGCGTACATGGGCATGGCCGCGTGCGCGGTGTAGCAACCCGCGCAACCGGTGGCGTGCTCTTTGAGCTGCGCAGGGTGTGGTGCGCTGTCTGTGCCCAAGAAGAATTTGGGTGAGCCACTGGTGGCAGCTTTCACCAAAGCCACGCGGTGTGTCTCGCGCTTGAGCACAGGCAAGCAGTAGTAATGCGGGCGAATGCCGCCGGTGAAGATGGCGTTGCGGTTGTACAGCAAGTGATGCGCGGTGATGGTTGCGCCCGTGTACTTGTCTGCAGAGGCCACGTATTGCGCGGCATCGGCGGTGGTGATGTGCTCGAACACAATTTTGAGTTCGGGGAAATCTTTGCGCAGCGGGATGAGCTGGGTGTCGATGAACACGGCTTCGCGGTCAAACAGGTCGATGTCAGAGCTGGTGACTTCACCGTGCACTAACAACAACATGCCTGCCTTTTGCATGGCTTCGAGTGTTTTGTAGGTTTTGCGCATGTCGGTCACACCGGCATCGCTGTTAGTGGTGGCGCCTGCTGGGTACAGCTTGGCAGCGACCACACCGGCGTCTTTGGCTCGGACGATTTCGTCTGCGGGCAGGTTGTCGGTGAGGTAGAGCGTCATCAAGGGCTCGAAGCTCATCCCTTGTGGGACAGCCGCCAAGATGCGTTGTTTGTACTCAAGCGCTTGCGCCGCCGTGGTGACGGGTGGTTTGAGGTTAGGCATGATGATGGCGCGGCCAAATTCGGCGGCGGTGTGGGGCACCACGGTGTTGAGTGCAGCGCCATCGCGCACGTGCAGGTGCCAGTCGTCGGGTTTTGTGATGGTGATTTGTTGCGTCATGGCCTGATTGTCGCTTTTTTGTTTCTGGGCTCGCTGTGGGCAGAGGGCATGGGCAGGTTCCTCATGCTGGAGTACCAGAACTCGTCACCTGCCCATGCCCTCTACCCACAGACTGCGGCTGACAGAAATATTCCAACCCCAAACCAGTTGCGCGGCTTGGGTGCGGCGGCTGACGATTTCTGGTACTCCAGCATGAGGAAGACGCCGTACCCAAGCTGCGCAACCTTTTCCGGCGCGAAACCTTCACGAATACAAACCACAAGGCAAACAAAAAAGCGTCTCATAAAGAGACGCCTTTCAACTGGGAACAAAACCAAATTAATTAGGATCTGACCCCAATTAGCTTAGTGCGCCAGGATCTTGTTCAAAAACTCTTTGGTCCGAGGCTGACGGTTTTCGGGGTGGTTGAAAAACTCATCCTTTGAACAGTCTTCCAAAATCTTGCCGCCCACATCCATGAAGATCACGCGGCTGCCCACTTTGCGGGCGAAGCCCATTTCGTGCGTCACACACATCATGGTCATGCCCTCATTCGCCAAGTCCACCATCACGTCCAACACCTCGCCCACCATTTCGGGGTCGAGTGCCGAGGTAGGTTCGTCAAACAACATCACGATGGGGTCCATGCTCAAAGCACGGGCGATGGCCACGCGTTGTTGTTGGCCGCCTGAGAGTTGGCCTGGGAACTTGTCTTTGTGCGCCATCAAGCCCACGCGCTCTAGGTATTTCAAACCGTGTGCGTGTGCTTCTTCTTCACTACGACCCAAGACCTTTTGCTGAGCAATGGTCAGGTTCTCGGTCACCGACAAATGCGGAAACAACTCGAAGTGTTGAAACACCATGCCCACGCGGCTGCGCAGCTTGGGCAGGTTGGTGTCTTTGCCATGCACGGCAATGCCGTCGACCATGATCTCGCCTTGTTGGAACGGCTCCAAGGCGTTGATGGTTTTGATGAGGGTGGACTTGCCTGAGCCCGATGGACCGCAGACCACGACCACTTCACCCTTTTGGATGTTGGTGGAACAGTTGTTCAGCACCTGAACGGGGCCGTACCACTTGGAAACATTTTTTAATTCAATCACGATGAACTCCAGCGCAACTTAACGCTTAGCGAATGATGGCAATGCGCGCTTGCAAGCGACGCACGAGGGCCGAGAGGCCAAAACAAATCACGAAATACACCAAGGCGGCCAAGATGTACACCTCTTCCACGCGGCCATAGATCTTGCCTGCAGTGACAAAGCCCTTAAGCAAGTCATACGCACCAATGGCGTAGACCAACGAGGTGTCTTGAAACAAGATGATGGTTTGCGTGAGCAACACGGGAATCATGTTGCGAAACGCTTGAGGCAACACGATCAAGCGCATGTTCTGGCCATAGGTCATACCGAGTGCTTGACCTGCCATCACCTGACCACGCGGAATGGACTGAATGCCCGCACGCATGATCTCGCTGAAATACGCCGCTTCAAAAGCCACAAAGGTAATCGTGGCCGACAGCTCAGCGCCGATGGAGCGGCCAATCAAAAACGGAATCAACAAGAAGAACCACAGAATGACCATCACCAAAGGGATGGAGCGCATGCCGTTCACATAAATGACGGCAGGCAGTTCTAACACCTTGTTACCCGACAAGCGCATGAGCGCGAGGATGGTGCCAAACACAATGCCGCCGATGGTGGCAATGATGGTCAGCTCCACGCTGAATAACATGCCCTTCAACACAAACTTGTTGAAGATGTCCCATTCGACAAAAGAAAAATCGAGTGCGCTCATGTTCAGTGCCCCCCGCCCACATTGCCCGCGACCACCAGGCCAGGGATTTGCATGCGGCGTTCCACGAAGGCCATCACACGGTTCACAGCAAAAGCTGACACGGTATACAGCGCCGTCACGGCCAAGTACACCTCAATGCCACGCGAGGTTTCTTCTTGCACTTGCATGGCGTACATGGTGAGTTCGGCAATCGACACCGCAAAGGCAACCGAAGAATTTTTGAGTAAGTTCATCGACTCGCTGGTGAGCGGCGGCCAAATGGTACGGAACGCAATGGGCAACAGCACATAGCGGTAGGTTTGCCAAGTGGTAAAGCCCATGGCCATAGCCGCATAACGCTGGCCGCGTGGCATGGCTTGGATACCCGCGCGCAGCATCTCGGCCACACGCGATGAGGTGAAAAAGCCTAAGCCCAACACCACCAACACAAACCCCGGCACTTGTTGCATGGCCGGAAAGACCTTGGGCAACACGAAGTACCAGAGAAAAATTTGGACCAACACGGGGATGTTGCGAAACAGCTCCACCC
>Ga0213920_1000383_pt1 | contig 37481 bp, 35 predicted proteins | sample McNCre1117MG_FD_161054 | JGI IMG/M metagenome (GOLD analysis project Ga0213920, IMG submission 161054) | Freshwater microbial communities from McNutts Creek, Athens, Georgia, United States - 11-17 MG | ecosystem: Environmental > Aquatic > Freshwater > Creek | place: USA: Georgia | collected...
CTGGCCGCTGCATGGGGCCAACGCCAGCCAGACATTCAAATCAAGACCATCGACGAAGCGCTTATCTTGGCCAGCATCGTTGAAAAAGAAACAGGCCGCGAGAGCGACCGCACCACCATCAGCCGCGTATTTCATAACCGTTTGGCCATCGGCATGCCGCTGCAAACTGACCCCACCGTGATTTACGGCATGTTTGACAACTTCGATGGCAACCTGCGCCGCGCTGACCTGCGCACCGACCATCCCTGGAACACCTACACCCGCAAAGGCCTGCCTCCCACGCCCATCGCCATGCCTGGGCGCAACGCACTCAAGGCCGCCGTGCAACCCGCGCCCAGCAACGCCCTGTACTTTGTGGCCAAGGGCGACGGCACGAGCTACTTCAGCGCGACGCTGGAAGAGCACAACGCCGCGGTCAATCGTTACCAACGCAAAGCTTCTGGTCAGTAATGCCGAACAGGCAAAATAGTGGGCTATGACAAAAACAGGTCTGTTCATCAGTTTTGAGGGCATCGACGGCGCAGGCAAGTCCACGCACATCGATGGCTTGGCCGCTGCGTTCAAAGCGCAGGGCCGCCAAGTCACGCTCACCCGCGAGCCCGGCGGTACGCCTTTGGCTGAAAAGTTGCGCGAGATGGTGCTGCACGATGCGATGGATTCGCTGACCGAGGCACTGTTGATCTTCGCCGCCCGCCGCGACCATTTACACAACGTGATTGAACCTGCGTTGGCACGAGGCGATGTGGTGCTGTGTGACCGCTTCACCGATGCCACCTTTGCCTACCAAGGCAGCGGCCGTGGCTTTGATTTGGGTGTGCTCAAACAGCTTGAGCAATGGGTGCAAGCGATCCCCACTGGTTTGCGCCAACCTGATGTGACCGTGTGGTTTGAGCTTGACCCAGCCATTGCCGCGGTGCGCCTAGCCGGTGCACGTGTGCCCGACCGGTTTGAGGCGCAACCCGTTGAGTTCTTCCAAAAAGTATCTGACGGCTACGCCACACGCGCGCAAGCCGATGCACAACGTTTTGTACGCCTAGACGCCGCCCAAACCCGTGAGGCTGTGTGGCAGCAACTGCACCACAACTTTGTGCAGCGCGGCTGGTTGAGTGCGAATTGAGATCTAGCGCGGCATGACCGAAACCACCACACACGCTAGGCCCGTCTTAAGCCCATGGCTGCAAAGTCAACTCAGCACCTTGCTCGAGCGACGTGGCCACGCTTGGCTGCTGCAAGGCCCATCGGGCCTAGGCCAATACACGTTGGGCTTAGAGCTGGCCCGCGCATGGTTGTGCGAAGCGCCTACCAAGCAGGGTGCTTGCTACCAATGCCGCAGCTGCCACGCCGTGGATGTGCGCACCCATGCTGACCTGTGCACGCTTATGCCCGAAACCTTGGCGCTGGAGCTGAGCTGGCCCTTGGACGAGAAAACCCAAAAAGACCTCGACGACAAAAAGCGCAAACCCAGCAAAGAAATTCGCGTTGAAGCGGCACGCGACATGGTGGCCTTCAGCCAGCAAACCCGCTCGGGCGGCTCAACCAAAGTGGTGTTTGTCTATCCCGCCGAACGCATGAACCACGTCACGGCCAACACCATTCTCAAAACGCTAGAAGAACCCCCAGGCGAATGCCGTTTTGTTCTGGCCAGCGAAGCAGCGCACCAGTTGCTGCCCACCATCCGCAGTCGCTGCCAAACCCATACCATGGTGTGGCCCACCGAAGACGAGGCTTTGAGCTGGCTGCAAACCCAAGGCGTGCCCGCCGCTGATTCGGCCGTGTTGCTGCGCGCTGCCGGTGGTCGACCTGAAGATGCGCTGGATCTGGCTAATGCTGGTCTCAAAGCCGCGCATTGGGCTGCGCTGCCCAAAGCCGTTCTGCGTGGCGATGTGGGCGCGGTGTCTGATGCCACACCCTCGCAAGCTATTGCCATGCTGCAAAAGCTGTGTCATGACCTGCTTGCCATCCGCACAGGCGGCGAGCCACGGTTCTTCATGGCGGCGGATTTACCGGCTGCTGGCACTGTGAATTCGCTGACCCAATGGTCCAAAGACCTGATGGATGCTGCACGCACGTCCGAACACCCTTACAACGCAGGCCTCATGTTTGAAGCCTTGGTGGCACGTGCGCAAACGGCTTTGCGTGCCAAAGACTAAATAAACCTATGTTCACCGATTCCCATTGCCACCTGAATTTTCCAGAGCTGGTTGAAAACATCCACACCATCCGTGACGACATGGCCAAAGCCCAAGTTACACGCGCCCTGGTCATCAGCACCACGCTGGAACGCTTTCCTGAAGTTCACGGCTTAGCCACGCAGTTCGACAACTTTTGGGCCACTGTGGGCGTACATCCAGACAACGAAGGCGTGCAAGAACCCACGCTCGACGACCTGCTGACCCGCGCCAAACTGCCCAAAGTGGTGGGTATTGGCGAAACCGGCCTCGACTATTACCGCTTGGGCGAGCGTACCGTGGCCGACATGGAATGGCAGCGCAACCGCTTTCGCATCCACATCCAAGCTGCGCAACAAACCCGACTGCCTTTGGTCATCCACACCCGCAGTTCCTCAGCTGACACCGTGGCGGTTTTGAAAGAGCAGGGCGAAGACGGCTCAGCCGGCAGTGCAGGGGGCGTGTTTCATTGCTTCACTGAAACGGCAGACGTGGCCCGTGCAGGCTTGGACCTGGGTCTGTACATCTCGTTTTCAGGCATCTTGACCTTCAAAAATGCGCAAGATTTGCGCGATGTCGCCCAATTTGTGCCCATGGACCGCATCTTGATTGAGACTGACAGCCCGTATTTGGCGCCCGTCCCGCATCGTGGCAAAACCAACAATCCATCGTTTGTGCCGTTTGTGGCTCAGCAGATTGCAGAAATCAAAGGCATGGCAGTGGAAGCCGTAGCCGAAGCCACCAGCCGCAATTTCGACCAACTTTTCAATGGCGTTTTGAAATGAGAAAATACTTTAGGTATTTTTTTTATCTATATGTTTTTATTGGATATTCTTTATCCAATGCGGGCTCGTACGATGACTTCATTGCGGCGGTCACATTTGATCAACCCGAGAGCATTGAAAGACTTTTAGTCCGCGGTTTTGACCCAAACACGCCTAATGAAAAAGGTGTGCCTGGACTATTGGTGGCCATTCAATCGCCATCGCCTAAGTCTGCCTTGGTACTGGCTAAAAACCCGCAGACAAATGTCAACGCGAGCAATCAGTACGGCGAAACTGCGCTAATGCTGGCGGCAATCAACAACCAGCTAGAACTCGCGAAAGTCTTGATTGAACGAGGGGCCGATGTGAACAAGCCCGGATGGACGCCATTGCATTACGCCGCCACACGAGGTCATCGCGAGATGATGCGTTTGTTGATTGAGAACGATGCTTACATCGACAGTGAAGCCGCCAATGGCAACACACCCCTGATGATGGCCGCATCTTCAGCACCACCATTGGCTGTCAAGCTCTTGCTCGAAGAAGGCGCAGACCCGACGTTGGTGAACAGCAGCAATGTATCTGCGCTTGACATGGCGCTGAGTAAAGACCGGCAACAGAGTGCGTTTTATATCCGTGCGTTTACCGAGTCTTGGTTTATTCAGAATCCGATCGTAGAAGAGAGCCCAGTTAATTAAATGGCGAGGGCCGCAGAATCATGCAGTTTCTCTCATGTTATTAACTTTACATAATATACATCGTATTAAGTTAAATCAGATTCAAATCAATGATCCGTATGCGCCCAAAGCAATAAGGCATCACGGCCTTCCACGACCAGATCAATTTTTTGACCCACAGGTAAACACAGCTTGGTCGGTACATGACCAAACGGCAAATCGGACAGCACAGGCGTTTTGATTTGTGCACGCAGCCAATCGATCACGCTTTGAAGTTTGAAACCTTTGTCGTGAGGCGTGAGTTTGTAGTTGCTGAACTGACCCAACACAATCGCTCTTTGATCAGCCAAAACACCTGCATGCAACAACTGCGTGAGCATGCGTTCAATGCGGTATGGGTGTTCGCCTACATCTTCTAAGAACAACACGCCGTTTTTGATCAGCGGGAAATAGGGCGTGCCGAGCAATGACACCAACACGGCCAAGTTGCCACCCCACAAGACAGCATCGTGCGCCCACACGCCAGGGCGGCGTTTCTCATTGGCCACAGCGCAAACTTTGGACAGTTGCCAACCCGCGCCCTCACCCTGCCCGCTGACCATGTCGTCAAAACAGGCTTCCATGATGTCGTCAGGCTCTTGTGCGCCAAAGTCTTCACCCAAAGCGGGACCAGCCCACGTCACCGCGCCAGTTTTGGCTAACAGTGCGTTTTGAAACGCCGTGAAGTCGCTCAAACCCACAAACTGCGTACCTTTAGTAATCGCTCTAGCGACATGCTTGTATTTGATTCCAGGCAAGATGCGTGTGAGGCCGTAGCCACCACGCGAGATCAGGGCCACATCTGCGCCGCTGTCCGCTGCACGGTGGATGGCCGCTAAACGGATTGCATCGTCACCCGCAAAACGGGTGTGGCTGCTGAGCGCATCGGCATCTAGCTCAACCTCATGACCGAGTTGTTTCAGACGAGCCACGCCACGTTTGAAAGCTGCTTTGTCGCGCACTGCGCCGCTGGGGGAATAGATGTAAATGTGAGCCATGCACACATTGTCGCGGCAAATTTACCCGGCTGAATCAACCGCGCTTGTAATGCAGCAAGCGCCCGCGATAAGCACTGAGGTCTTCTAAGGGCTCGTTGATGATGATTTCAGTCACACCAAAACCCATGTTGGCCATGTCTTTGTGGAATGCACTGCGGTTGCCACGGTTGGGATCAATGATGAGCACTTCAGCACCCTCTGCTGCATGTTCTTCGATGAAGCCCGAGAGTTGCGCAGGGTGGCTGCGCTCGTACAGCACATCGCTGGCAATCAGCAAATCAAATGCGCCTAGGCCCTTATTCACCCTGCCCCAATTGCCTGTTTCGTAATGCAAAGGTGGCAAGTCGTTGAGCAAGACATTGGCTTTCAGAAAAGTCTCCGTCAATGGATGGCAATCGCTGGCGGTGATGTTGCCCTCGCGGCGATGCACCACCAAGCTGGCCAAGCCTAAACCGCACCCTACTTCCAACACCCGTTTGCCCTTGAGTTGCCACGTTTGCATCAAATCGGCCAACTTTTGCGCCGAAGGCCAGACCAAACCAAACAAAGGCCATGTAGCCGATGAAATGCCGGCATCCAATGCCAAACCCAACGGGTCGTAAAACTGCTGCTTATCGAGCAATGACCGTATTTGCAAATCAGCTCCGCCTCCGACACCGACCCTCTGAAACTTCACTTCGTAACCGATGGGTGGTGTGGCGTTGGGCATGGTTAACTTCGTTTCGGGGGGGGCGTGGGTGCAGGCGCAGCCAGCAAGGTGCTCAAGGCGCGAGGACCGGCCATGTGGCCACGGTCGAGATAAGGTGCGTCACGCAAGGCTGTAGGCATTGCCGGCGTGTCAACCCAACGAATAGGCAAAGCCAGTTTGGTCAACAACGGGGCCATCACACGCGGGGCGTACAAAGCCACAGGCGCAGGTTGGAGGCTAGACAAAAACTCATGCAGCATTTGTGCATGCCAAGCAATGCGATGGGTGGCCACTTTTTTGGGCTTGTCGGACAAACCAAAACCAGGCAGGTCCAAAGCAATCACAGGCGCTGTTGATTGCAGCTGAGCGGCGTATTGGGCACTCCAACTATCAAGACCATGCAAATAAACATGCGGCGCAGCTTGGCCGTCTTTGCGGTTGTCAAACCAATGCAAACGCAAGCCTTCTAAAGCGAGCAAATCTGCTGTGAAGTGCGACATCGCATGCGGCACATCCAGCCCCGCAAACGCACCATCAGGTGTGCGCAAAGCATCTTCACGTAACGGCACTTTACTGAGTTGCTGCTGAGTACGGCGCTGCTCAAAAAAGCTTTGCAGCACTGCCGCACATTCGTCGACCAACACACCACCGGTCACTTGGGTTTGATGATTGATGTGTTCGTTTGCAAATAAATTGAGCACAGAGCCCGCAGCACCTGTCTTCGGCTCGGTCGTACCAAACACCACTCGCTTGAAACGCGCATGCAACGCTGCACCGCTGCACATGGCGCAAGGCTCTAGCGTCACATACAAAGTGCAGTCATCCAGCCGATAGTTGCCCAGTGCTTGGGCCGCAGCGCGCATGGCATTCACTTCGGCATGCGCCGTGGGGTCATGGCTTGCCAGTGGCGAGTTGTGGGCCGAGGCAATCACCTGCCCTGCCCTCACCACCACCGCACCCACCGGTACCTCGCCTGTATCAGCGGCGGCTTGCGCTTGGCGCAGAGCCAGCTGCATGAAGCCAAGATCTTCTGACGAATGCGTCATGGTTGAACCATGCCAAGCTTGACCATCCACTCGGCCAAAGCCTGCTCAGTGGTAGTGCCCTGGGTATACGCAGCATGCATGGCTGCGTGTGATTCGGGGCGGTGCTGGTTGAGTTTGAGCTTGCATTCCAGCTCGGTGATGCGCAGCTCGAACGCCACGATGGCGCTGAGCATCTTGTGTTGGTAGTCTTCACCCAAACCACGCCACTGCGCTGTATAAGGCGGCTCGTGGTCGCCAATGAGTTGCTTGAGCAAACGGTCTTTGGCTTGTGGTTCTTCTACCAGCGAGGCTTCCACCTTGGCATGTACCGCCAAATAGCTCCACGTCGGCACCCGCGTGAGGTCTGGGTACACCTTGGGCGACATATAAGCCTGTGGGCCCATGAAGGTCACCAGTGCTTGAGGACGTGCTTGCAAATAGCGCCAATGCGGATTGGCTTTGGCGCAGTGACCCAACAGCACATGCTGGCCATCTATCTGTGTCAAATGAAGGGGGATGTGTGTGACGCATGGAAAACCATCGTCGTCCACACTGATGAGATTCGCAAACGGATGCGCCCGCATGAGAGCGAGCGCATGAGCCTCATCTTTGGCCTTAAACTGCGGGGGCAGGTACACGCCAAATTGACCGCGTGGCGGTCCGTTTAGAAACGACGCTTGACGGCTGGGCCGCCTGGGGCCTTGCCTTCGATGTGACGGAAAGTCACACGGGCTTTGTTCATGTCGTAAGGTGACAGTTCAACCGTGACCTTGTCGCCTTCGATGATGCGAATGCGGTGCAGGCGCATTTTGCCGGCGGTGTATGCGATCAATGAGTGACCGTTTTCTAAGGTGACGCGGTAGCGAGAGTCGGGCAAGACCTCGGTCACGACACCCTTCATTTCGATCATTTCTTCTTTTGCCATGTACTCAGTGTTCTCTAATTAAAAATTCAAGCCCAAATCGGGCATTTGCTAACAGCCTCTGATTGTAGGGCGTTTGGGGCGTTAAGCAGTTTTAGGCCTTGGTGGGCTGGCCAACAAAGGCCTTGTTCGCGATTTTCCAGCCGTCTTGGGTTTGGAGCAGCACGAAGTAGTCAGTAAACGTCATCGCACCGTGCACAAGCGTCACACGAGCACTCGCAGCTGATCCAGTCACTTCGATCCAATCGATGGTGCGGCGGCGCGTGGCTTCGTCTGCTGCTGGTTTGCCACCAAAGCGTTCACAGTAAACGTCGAGCGGCCAAGACGTGAACACACCTTCGCGCATGGATTCGATGTGGGCAGTGGGCAAAAACGCTTCGCGCATATAGCTCGCATCGTCATGGGCATGGCCCAGAAAATACTGCTCAATCGGCGCGCAGGCTGCCAACTGCTCTGCTGTTAATTTCGAATTACTTTGGGTTGGATGCGTCATGTCTGTCATTCCCACTCGATCGTCGCTGGTGGCTTAGATGAAACGTCGTACGTCACGCGGTTGATGCCACGCACTTCGTTGATGATGCGACCAGACACTTTCTTGAGCAAGGCATAAGGCAACTCGGCCCAGTCTGCGGTCATGAAATCGCTGGTTTGCACAGCGCGCAAGGCCACCACGTAATCGTAAGTTCGGCCATCGCCCATCACGCCCACGCTCTTGACGGGCAAGAACACGGTGAAGGCTTGGCTGGTCAGGTCGTACCAAGTTTTGCCGGTGGCTTCGTCCGTGAAGTTGTGCAGTTCTTCGATGAAGATGGCGTCGGCACGGCGCAGCAAGTCGGCGTATTCCTTCTTCACTTCGCCCAAAATACGCACGCCCAAACCGGGGCCTGGGAAGGGGTGGCGGTACACCATCTCGCGGGGCAAACCCAGTGCCACGCCGAGTTCGCGCACTTCGTCTTTGAACAATTCGCGCAATGGCTCCAACAGCTTCAAGCCCAACTGCTCGGGCAAACCGCCCACGTTGTGGTGGCTCTTGATGGTGACGGCCTTTTTGCTCTTGGCGCCGCCGCTTTCAATCACGTCAGGGTAAATCGTGCCTTGGGCAAGGAAGGTCGCACCTTTGTGACCGCCGTCGCCCGCCTTGAGTTTGGCCGCTTGTTCTTTGAACACGTCCACAAACAAACCACCGATGATTTTGCGTTTGGCTTCTGGCTCGCTCACCCCTGCCAATTTGCCTAAGAACAAATCACTCGCATCCACGCGAATCACGTGTGCGTGTAATTTGCCCACAAACATGTCCATCACCATGTCGCCTTCGTTCAGGCGCAACAAGCCGTGGTCTACGAACACACAGGTGAGTTTGTCGCCAATGGCGCGGTGAATCAGGGCTGCGGCCACGGATGAATCCACACCGCCTGAGAGCCCTAAGATGACTTCTTCGTCACCCACTTGTTTACGAATAGCCGCCACCGCTTCTTCGATGTAGTCGCCCATGATCCAGTCAGGACGTGTGCCGCAAATATCCAGCACAAAGCGGTTCAACAAAGCTTGGCCTTGCACCGTGTGCGTGACTTCGGGGTGGAACTGCACTGCGTAGAACTTGCGCGCTTCGTCAGCCATACCGGCAATCGGGCAAGCTGGCGTTGACGCCATGACCTTAAAGCCTTCAGGCAACTGCGTGACCTTATCGCCATGGCTCATCCACACCTTGAGCATGCCGTGGCCCTCTGCAGTGTTGAAGTCTTCAATACCTTTGAGCAATTCAGTGTGGCCATGGGCGCGCACTTCAGCGTAGCCAAACTCACGTGTCGTACCCGCTTCGACCTTGCCGCCCAATTGGGTGGCCATGGTTTGCATGCCGTAGCAAATGCCCAACACGGGCAAGCCCAGTTCAAACACGGCGTCTGGTGCGCGGTCTTCCACCTCGTACACGCTGGCGTGGCTACCTGAGAGGATGATGCCTTTGAGGTTGCCGTCTTTGGCGTACTCGCGCACCCAGTCGCTGGTCACGTCGCAAGGATGAACTTCACAGAACACATGGGCCTCGCGCACACGGCGAGCGATGAGTTGGGTGACTTGAGAGCCGAAATCGAGGATGAGGATTTTTTGGTGCGACATAAATAAAAAATGGCCTTCAAATGGCCTGTGGCGCTATTGTCTCAAAAAAACAAAGCCACCCCGAAAGGTGGCTTGCCGTGGAACACTTAAAGCTTATTCAGCGCTTATTCCGCCCGATAGTTCGGCGCTTCTTTGGTGATTTGCACGTCATGCACATGGCTTTCACGGATGCCCGCAGCCGTGATCTCCACAAACTGGGCTTCGTTGTGCATGGCCTCGATGGTGGCGCATCCGCAGTAACCCATGCTGGCACGCAAGCCGCCAGCCATTTGGTAAATGATGGCCACAACCGAGCCTTTGTAGGGCACGCGGCCTTCAATGCCTTCTGGCACCAGCTTGTCGGCATTGGGATTACCGGTGCTGGACTCTTGGAAATAACGGTCTGCACTGCCCTGCTGCATCGCGCCAATCGAGCCCATGCCGCGGTAGCTCTTGTAGCTGCGGCCTTGGAACAAAATCACTTCGCCCGGTGCCTCTTCGGTACCGGCAAACATGCCGCCCATCATCACTGTGCCAGCACCTGCAGCGATGGCTTTGGCGATGTCGCCGCTGTAGCGAATACCGCCGTCTGCAATGAGTGGCACGCCTGTGCCTTTGAGGGCCGTGGCCACACTGTCCACCGCCATGATTTGTGGCACACCCACACCCGCCACGATGCGGGTGGTGCAGATGGAGCCTGGGCCAATGCCCACCTTCACGCCATCAGCACCGGCTTCGACCAAAGCCAAAGCGGCTGCACCCGTGGCGATGTTGCCGCCGATGACTTCGATGTGTGGGTAGTTTTGTTTGACCCAGCGCACGCGCTCAATCACGCCTTTGCTGTGGCCGTGTGCTGTATCCACCACGATGGCGTCGACACCGGCACGAGACAAAGCCTCAACGCGTTCTTCCGTGCCTTCGCCCACGCCCACAGCAGCACCCACGCGCAGCTTGCCTGCTGCATCACGAGCCGCATTGGGGAAGTTGAGTTGTTTGGTGATGTCTTTGACGGTGATCAGGCCTTTGAGCTCAAACGCGTCATTGACCACCAACAATCGCTCAAGCTTGTGTTTGTTCAACAAGGCTTTGGCTTGCTCAGGCGTTGTGCCTTCGGGCACGGTGACCAAGCGGTTTTGAGGCGTCATGATCTCGCTGACTTTTTGGTCGTAGCGGGTCTCAAAGCGCAAATCGCGCCCAGTGACGATGCCCACCACTTTGCCGCCGTCACACACAGGGAAGCCTGACACACCCAGTTCGTCAGACAACGCCATGACTTGGCGCACGGTGGTTTCTGGGGTGATCACCACGGGATCGCGCAACACGCCCGACTCATAGCGCTTGACCTTGGCCACTTGGGCCGCTTGCTCTTGCGCGGTGAGGTTTTTGTGAACGATGCCAATGCCACCTTCTTGCGCGATGGCAATGGCCAAGCGCGCTTCTGTCACGGTGTCCATGGCCGCAGAGACCAAGGGCAAGTTCAGGCGGATATTGCGGGTGAATTGCGTTGCGAGGGAGGTGTCCTTGGGCAGGACTTCAGAGAACGCGGGGACGAGCAGAACGTCGTCAAAAGTGAGGGCTTTGCCAAGCAGGCGCATGTTGATAGCTCCAAAAACAGCATTGTACGTAGCCCCCTAAAGTCGCTTGTATACAGAGACCCTTGCATTACATAACTTCACACAGCTCAGGCAAAATTTGATGAACGACAATGCGTCCGCCCTTTCACACACCACTTGAGGTGACCCGCTTGCTACGCCTGACCACAAAGACCATCGCCCTCGCCTTGCTAAGCATCGCTGCTACGTCCAGCACATGGGCTCAAACGGCCCCCAAGCTGAGCCTACCTGAACTCGAAGACATGATGTTCAGCCAAAGCCCTGCGTTGCGTGGCGCAGCCAGTGCAACGGCGGCTGCGGCTGCGGCGGTGGACACCGCACGCACCATTCCCAATCCACAGATTGAGGTAATGAATGGCACGCGCAAACCGCGTGTGGACATGCAGCAACCCAATGGCAATTTAAAAAGCATCAGCATCACCCAAGATTTGGACATGCCATGGCACCGCTTCCCCCGCGTGGATGGTGCCATTGCAGGCTACAACGCCGCACAAGCTGATGAACGCGCGTTCAAGTCAGACATGTTGGCTCAGCTGCGCATGCGTTATTACGACCTCGTGCGCCGTGTCGCAGAAAACCGTGCGATGCGGGAAGACGTTGTGCTGATGGAAGGCATGCACAAACGCATTGCCTTGCAGGTAGAAACAGGTGAAAAAGCCAAATTTGAATTGGTCAAAGCCAATGCTGAATTGCTCAATGCACAAAAAATGCACGAATCCTCTGTGCTGCGCGTGCGTCAATCGCGTGGCGCGTTACGCGCATTGGTAGGTGTTCAAATGCCTGAGAACTTTGAAGTGCCTGATCAAGCCTTTGTTTTTAAAGCGCCTGCCCCACTGGCTGAAGTCCGTGACGAGGTCATGCGAAACAACCCAGAGTTGCAACGCACGCGCGCGCAGCGGCAACAGTTTGATCGCAAACTGAGCGAAGAAAAAGCGCTGCGCTTTCCTAAATTTGCCTTGCGTGCTGACCAAGACCTTGATCCAGAATGGCGCAGCAGACGTGTGGGCTTGGCCATGAATTTGCCTTTGTGGGACTGGCGTGGTGGCCCTGTGGGTGAAGCCGCTGCCAAGCTCTCGCAGTCAGACAACGAGTTGGCGTACCAAGAACAATCGCTGGTGCAATCTTTAGAAGCTGCTTACCAGCAATATGACATTGCCAACGCACAAGTGGTGGCCTTAGAAGGCGGTATTGTTCGCCATGCGGCTGATGCCTTGCGCATTGCCGAAGTGGCCTACAAAGCTGGCGAGAAAAACTTTCTCGATGTGATGGACGCACAACGCGTCTACCGCGCAGCACGTAATGAACTGATTGGCGCGCAGTTTGAATTGGCCAGTGCTTGGGCAGAGATTGAGCGCATTCGCGCGATTGGCCACTAAGCGCCTGAGTGCCGAGTTCTTCGGCGCGGTTGGCAGAAGTTAAGACCGCTTGGCCAATGGCAAATTGAGCAACAAGTTTTGCGGCTTGAGTTTCAAGCGCTGGTTGGCATCCACCGCCATGGCCAAGTACACAGGCTTGCCACGCACCTCAGCCCGCACGTCGTTGGGCTCCACAAACTCCAGCTTGAACAGACACAGTAATCGCTCCATGCGCTCTGCATCCACTTCTTTGCCTTGGTAAAGGTCATTCAATACACCGCTGGCTTGGGCGTCTAAGCCCACATGCCACACCCAGTGGTCGTCGTTGATTTCGCGTTCGGTTTGGATGCGCACCTGCACGCCTAAGAAGTGTTGTACCCACTTGGCCAACACCTCGCACAGCGCGTTCAATGCAGGCTGCCCACGGTTGAGGCTCACCACCCAATCAAAACTCTCGCTACGGGGCCAATACGCGTCTTGGTTGTCCTCATTGAGCACATCCAAGTCCACGCTGCGCAGCTTGATGCCGCCTTGCTTGAGCAGCTCACCAATCGAGCCAAAGCCACTTTGTGTGGCGTGGCGCTCTACCGTCTCGTCATCTGCCGCCATCACAGCGCCGTCTTCAAGCACGGTGATTTTTTGGGTGTGCATCAGCATCTCAGCCGCACGCGCTTGCATGGCTGTGGGCGCTTCGCCCAACACATGGCGCAACAAGATGTGCGTGATGTGTTGCACCAACAGCGGTGGCACATCCACGCCCTCGCCTTTGAACAAGGCGATGTAGCTGGCTTCTAACGTAGGCAGCGTGGTGATGCGTTGGCGAAAACGCAACCACACGGCGTAGTTGTCGGCGGCGTCTTTGTCTTGCAGCTCAGCCAGTTCTTTCGCGGGTACTTCTCGGCGCGGCTGTTCGACCAAGCTGTGGTGCAAAGCCACTTCGGCAGCACATGAGCTGGCAATGGGGGCCAGCTCTGGACGCTCTAAAAGAAAACGTAAAAAATCATCCGTCACCACCAAATGGCCAGTCTCGTTGGATGTGAGCAGCGAATAGCCGCAGGTGGGCCAGAGTGGTTGTGTCATGGTGGTTTTCTGGAGTTTGGCTACGCTTAGTAACCGGGCTTAGCACCTGCGCGGCGCTTGGAGAACAAGCCTGCGCGGTTGGTGCCTTGTTTTTGGAATCGCTCACGTCGTGCGACCTTCGGGTCAACCGTCAGTGCGCGGCAAATTTCGATGCGGTCTAAATCGCGCAGCACATGGTTAGGCGTGGTTTTCTTGCCCCAAAGGCACACGGTAAAAACCTCGGGTTGGCTCAAGTCAATTTCTGGGCATTCAACCAGCAAACCGCTTTGTTGCAAGGCTTGCATCACCGTCACGCCAGCAATGAGTGGCAACACGCGCTCATGCACCACACGAGGCGCGGGTGAATACATGACGGTAATCTGCAAGGTGCTCACGCGACGTACACCTGCTCTGCACGCTTGACAAAAGCATCCACCAAGGTGGCAGCAATTTTGTCGAACACAGGACCCACCAAGGCGCCAAACATGCTCTCAAACGCGTAGTTCAAGGTGAGCTCAATGCGGCAAGCGCGTTGCGGCTCTTGGGTGTTGGGGTCGAGCAGCGGATGAAAATCCCAGGTGCCGTCCAAATGCTTGAACGGACCATCCACGAGTTCCAACTTGACTTGGCGGCCTTCGATGTGCACGTTGCGTGTGGTGAAGCTTTTGTGAAAGCCACCAAAGGTCATGCCCACTTGGGCTGTCGCACCATCGGCATGGGTTTCGAGCACACCCGCGCGGTCGCACCACGGCAAAAACTCAGGATATCGGGCCACATCAGTGACCAGCGCAAACATTTCTTCAGCGCTGAACCAAATAAGAACGGACTTGTTTACGGTTTTCATAGAATGGTCCACATTGTAAGAAGCTCTACCGCCCCCACATTACCTAAATGGCTACCAAAAAACCTGCAATTCAAACGCGCATCGCTGACAACAAAAAGGCGGCGTACAACTATTTCTTCGAAGAAAAGTTCGAGGCAGGCATGGTGCTGGAAGGCTGGGAGGTCAAGGCTGCGCGTGAAGGCAAGGTGCAACTCACCGATGGCTATGTGGTCATTCGCGATGGCGAGCTGTATTTGATTGGCTGCCAAATCAATCCGCTGCACACGGCGTCTAGCCATGTCACACCCGACAAAGTGCGCACCAAGAAGCTGCTGATGAAGAAAGACGAAATCAAACGTCTCATTGGCAAGGTCGAGCAAAAGGGCCACACACTGGTCCCTGTCAATCTACATTGGAAGAACGGCAAGATCAAATGCGAAATCGCCTTGGCCAAAGGTAAGGCCGAGCACGACAAACGCGACACCATCAAAGACCGCGAAGGCAAGCGCGAGGTGGAGCGCGCGATGAAATCGCGTAGCCGCTGATTATTTTTTCTTGCGCGGTGGCAAGCCCGTGTGTTGCGTCAGCACGCGGCCTTTGATTGGTTTCACCGTGCTGTTCTTGCGACGCGCACTCGTGTAGCCCCCATCGGTCAACGGCTGAAACGTAGGGATCAAATGCTGCTTGCCGTTGCCAATCAGGTCAGCACGACCCATGGCCTTTAACGCTTCGCGCAGCAAAGGCCAGTTGTTCGCATCGTGGTAGCGCAGAAACGCTTTGTGCAAGCGACGGCGGCGCTCACCGCGCACCACATCTACCGTTTCGCTGCTGCGCGTGATGCGGCCCAAGGGGTTGCGGCCTGAGTGGTACATGGCTGTGGCAGTTGCCATGGGGCTGGGGTAGAAGGTTTGCACTTGGTCGGCTCTGAAGCCATTGCGCTTGAGCCACAGGGCCAAGTTCATCATGTCTTCGTCGCTGGTGCCGGGGTGAGCCGCGATGAAGTACGGCACGAGGAATTGCTTCTTGCCCACTTCTTCGCTGAACTTGTCGAACATGGTTTTGAAGCGGTCGTACGAGCCGATGCCGGGCTTCATCATCTTCGACAGTGGGCCGCCTTCGGTGTGCTCAGGCGCAATCTTGAGATAGCCACCCACATGGTGTTGCACCAACTCTTTGACGTACTCGGGCGACTTGACGGCCAAGTCGTAACGCAGGCCTGAGCCAATCAAGATTTTCTTGATGCCCTTGAGCGCACGCCCACGGCGGTAAATGTTGATGAGCGGTGTGTGGTTGGTGCCCAAGTTTTGGCAAATGCCGGGGTACACGCAGCTGGGCTTGCGGCAAGCAGCTTCAATCTCTGGGCTTTTGCAACCCAAGCGGTACATATTGGCGGTGGGACCACCGAGGTCAGAAATGACGCCTGTGAAGCCAGACACTTTGTCGCGGATGTCTTCAATCTCGCGAATGACCGATTCTTCGCTGCGGCTTTGAATGATGCGGCCTTCATGTTCGGTGATCGAGCAAAACGTGCAACCACCAAAACAGCCACGCATGATGTTGACGCTGAAGCGAATCATCTCCCATGCGGGAATTTTGGTCACGCCATCATGGCTGCCGTTTTCATCCGCATAGGCAGGATGTGGGCTGCGCGCGTAAGGCAAATCAAACACATGGTCCATCTCCGCGGTGGTGAGCGGGATGGGCGGTGGGTTGACCCACACGTCACGCGCGGTGTGGCCTTCGCCGTGGGCTTGCACCAAGGCGCGGGCATTGCCAGGGTTGGTTTCTAAGTGCAGCACGCGGTTGGCGTGGGCATAGAGTACAGGATCTGACTTGACTTGCTCGTACGCGGGCAAGCGAATCACGCTGCGCTCGCGTGGTGGCACTTTGAGCTTGCCTTTGCCTTGGAACGCGGGGTTCGGTACAAAGTTCAGCGGCGATACGGTGAAGCCTGCTTCAGCCTTTGCGCCGACCTGCGCGTTCGTTGCATCGGCCACGGCATTGGCTTCTTCTTCACGCGCACAGGTTTCGCCTTGTGCTTTGGCTTGTTCGCTCACCATCAAATACGGGTTGACGTGCGCCTCTACCCTGCCAGGCACATCGATGCTGGACGAGTCAATCTCAAACCAACCCTCAGGCGTTTCACGGCGCACAAAGGCCGTGCCGCGTACATCGGTGATGTCTTGCACCGGCTCTTTGGCAGCCAAGCGGTGCGCAATTTCGACAATCGCGCGTTCGGCGTTACCGTACAGCAGCAAATCGCATTTGCTGTCCACGACGATTGAGCGGCGCACTTTGTCGGACCAGTAGTCGTAATGCGCAATGCGGCGCAATGAGCCTTCGATGCCACCCAACACAATCGGCACATCGTTGTAGGCTTCTTTGCAGCGTTGGCTGTACACCAGCGCAGCGCGGTCGGGGCGCTTGCCGCCCACATCACCTGGTGTGTAGGCATCGTCACTGCGAATTTTTCGATCAGCCGTGTAGCGGTTGATCATCGAATCCATGTTGCCGGCAGTCACGCCAAAAAACAGGTTCGGTTTGCCCAAGGCTTTGAAAGGCTCTGCACTTTGCCAATCGGGCTGGGCAATGATGCCGACGCGAAAGCCTTGGTTCTCCAACATGCGGCCAATCACAGACATGCCAAAGCTTGGGTGGTCTACATAGGCGTCGCCAGTGACGATGATGATGTCGCAACTGTCCCAACCGAGTTGTGTCATTTCCTCGCGCGACATCGGCAAAAACGGGGCCGTGCCAAAACGAGCCGCCCAGTACTTGCGGTAACTGGTCAGCGGCTTGGCGTTGCGGGGAAAAAGGGAGACGTCGGCGTAGGCATTCATGAAGGGCCTAAGTGTACGGGTTAGCCCCTTCCCTTCAGCTTTCAGGGGCTATCGCCCCAGCGCTTTATGGCCGAATTCAGGGCAGGGCTTGCACCGTGAGCGGCGCATCCCACAGATGCGACATCACGGCTTGCACCTGCGCCACATTGCCCGAGGTGAAAAACTGCACAGAGCCCGGCGCTGCTTGTGTGGTCAAACTGTTGTTGTCAGCCAAACGGCGGGCCAGTTCTCGAGCCACGGCCTCGGCGGGATCTAGCAGGATCACGCCCTCACCTGCCACGCGTTGGATGGTGTCTCGCAAGAACGGGTAATGCGTGCAGCCCAGCACCAAGGTATCTGCGCCCTGCTCTATCAGCGGCGTGATGAACTGGCGCAACAAGCTTTCAGTTTCCGCGCTGTGCAAATCGGCACGCTCCACCTGCTCAACAAGACCCGGGCAACCTTGCAGCAAGATGCGTTTATCCGTGCCATACAGCTCGACCAATCTAGCCACCGCTGCACTTTGCACGGTTTGACGTGTGGCCAGCACCCCCACCACGCCACTGCGCGTGAGCGCCACAGCGGGTTTGATGGCGGGCTCAATCGCCACCACGGGCAAATGCGTTTGCTCGCGCAAGGTTTTGGCCGCCACCACCGTGGCCGTGTTGCAAGCGATGGTGATGCCCTTCACGCCTTGCTCGGCCAGCCATTTGCCTACGGTGAGCGTGCGTTGGGTGATGTGCGCTTCAGACTGGTCACCATACGGTGCGTGTCCAGAATCGGCCACATACACCAAATGCTCGCGCGGCAATGCAGCGCGAATGGCGTGCAAGACGGACAGGCCGCCGACGCCCGAATCAAATACGCCAATGGCGCCTTGAAATGGGCTCGCTGTCGTGGATGAGGCAAAGGGCTGGGACATAGCCCTACATTCTCGCCGAGACGAGGACGCGGTTTACAGCCTCGCGTCTAAGGTCCCTATATCTGGAGGTTGGCAGCCCACACGGCTGCAGTTGATGGCGGCAGCCACCAAGGCGCGTTGCAAGGTTTGAGGCACACGTTGCATGGCAAGGCTGTTGTTGTCCAAAGTGTCGTGCCGTACCCAATCTGCCAAGCAGCTGCCCCAAAACGTGTCACCTGCGCCCACGGTGTCTTTCACATCCACCACGGGCGCTGCGCCTTGTGCATGCGCATCACCCACTTGCAAAAAAGCACCTGCCGCACCAAAGGTCAGCGCCACACGCGAGCAACCTTGCGCCATCCAATGCGCGGCCAAGGTTGAGGCATTGACCAACGACACCTCTGCAAAACCCAGTAGTTCTAAATCTTCGTCACTGGCTTTGAGCCAATCGGCAAGGGCAGCCACTGCACGCACGGCTTGCAAGTACGCAGGTACATCATGGGCCACGCGTGGGCGCAGGTTCACGTCCACGCTGATGGTCCAACCCAAACGCTTGGCCGCAGCAACGATTTCCAAGACCTTGTGATGCTCGGGCGGCATGGCCATCAGCGAGCCCGTGTGCAACACACCAGGCGGCGATGCCTTTAACAAAGCCACCACATCCGCCACTTGGTAGTCACGGTCAGCGACACCTTCACGGTAAAAACCGTAACTAGGTTGCCCCTCATGCACTTGCACCACAGCCAGCGAGGTGGGCAAGGCCGACCGCGGCAACAAGCTGCGTGCGTGGTTGGCTTGCAAATGGTCGAGTAAGGCTTGGCCAAATGTGTCTGTCGAAAAGGGCGCAACAAAGCCAACAGATGCGCCCTGCAAGGCTGTGGCCAATGCCAAGTTGTAAGGGCTGCCACCCAAGTGCGGTACCAGCGAGCCATCGGGCTGCGCCATGCAATCCATCAAGGCTTCACCCAGCACCCAAACTGGCGTGTGTGAAGATGCGTTCAAGCCAAACACTCCGCTGGAATGTCTTCTGGCTTCATCGCGCCCGTCATCACGGCCACGGTGTCACTCATGCTGATGTTTTTCGGATTCAACACCGCCGCGCGTTTACCCAAACGGGCCACGTGGATGCGATCTGCAATTTCAAACACATGAGGCATGTTGTGCGAAATCAGCACCACGGGCAGGCCTTTGTCGCGCACGCGGCGAATCAGCTCAAGCACCATGTTGCCTTCTTTCACGCCCAGCGCAGCCGTGGGCTCATCCATGATGACCACATGCTGCGCAAACGCGGCGGCGCGTGACACGGCCACGCACTGGCGTTGGCCACCCGACAAGGTCTCTACCGCTTGCGTCATGGAACGAATGCCCACTTTCAGGTCGTTCATGCGCTCAATGCTCTCTTGCAGCATTCGCTTTTTATCGAGCATGCGCAGCACATGACCAGCAAAGCCAGGGCGACGAATTTCGCGGCCTAAAAACAAATTCTCAGCAATGCTCATCGCAGGCGCAACCGCCAAATCTTGGTAGACGGTTTCAATGCCAGCACGGCGAGCATCGATGGGCGATTTGAAATGGATGGGGTTGCCATCTAAGGAAATCATGCCTTCATCAGGCACCGTGGCTCCCGACAAACATTTGATGAGTGACGACTTGCCCGCGCCGTTGTCGCCAATGACCGCCAAAATTTCGCCAGCGCGCAGCTCAAAGTCTGCGCCATCCAAAGCGGTCACTTGGCCGTAGCGTTTCACGAGGCCTTTGGCCGCCATGACGATGTTGTGTTGTGTGCCGCTCATGATTAGCGCGCTCCCTTGCGTGAGAGTTGATCTGTTGCCACAGCCAAGATCACCAAAATACCTGTGACCAAAATTTGATAAACCGACGACACACCCATGAGCGTGAGGCCGTTGCGAAACACACCCACAATCAACGCGCCCACCAAGGTGCCCAACACCACACCACGACCACCAAACAAACTGGTGCCGCCCAACACCACGGCGGTGATGGCATCTAAGTTTTCGGTTTGTCCTGCATTGGGGTCACCCGCACCTGTGCGCGCCACACCTAGCATGGCGGCCAGCCCATAGCAAAGCCCTGCCAAGACATACACCCACAACAATACTTTTTCGGTGGGAATGCCTGTCAAACGTGTCGCCTCTGGGCTGTTGCCCACGGCGTACACATGTCGGCCTGCTGCGGTTTCACGCAACGCAAACCAAGTGAATAGATACAAGCCCAACATCATCACCACACCGTAGCTCACCGTGGCGCCACCGAATGTGAAAGTGCTGCCCAACCAGTTCATACCCGCAGGAATGTCGGTCACGGTTTGTGAGCCCGAGTAAAGCTGCGTGATGGCAAAGGCAATGTTCAAGGTGCCCAAGGTCACGATGAAAGGCGGTAATTTGATGCGCGTCACCAGCACACCGTTGAGATAACCAAACAAGGTCGTCACCGCCAAACCACACGCCATTGCGACGGGCGTCGAAAGCCCATAATCCGCTGCAAACTTGGTCATGACAATGCCGCCCAGCGCCATGACCATGCCACATGACAAGTCAATCCCAGCAGTCAAGATGATGAGGGTTTGGCCAATCGCAATCACACCTACCACCATCACCTGCGCCAAGATGAGCGAGAAGTTTTGGGTGCTTAAAAAACGTTCGCTCTGGCTCGCAAAAAACACACAGGCCAGCACGAGGGCAATCAGCGGACCCAAGGTGCCCATGGGCGGGAGCTTGTCTTTGAAGGAATTCATACGATGACTTATTTCATTTTTAAAACCTGAGGGGGCCACACGGCCCCCTCGGCAAGTACGGCCTGAGCTTTACTTGTTGCCCCAGCACAAGTCTGTGCCAGTTTTCACGTCTTTGCTGTCCACGCCCTTCATGGCCTTCGCAGCAATCAATGTCACACCGGTGTCGGTGTAGCCGCTGACTTTTTTACCGGTCTTGGCGTATTCCACACCTGCAGCCACACCCATGGCGGCCATGCGTAGTGGGTATTGCTGTGAGGTGGCGGCAATCACACCAGCGCCCACGTCTTTGATACCAGCACAGCCACCATCCACAGACACGATCAACACGTCTTTCTCTTTGCCTGCGGCCTTGAGTGCGTTGTAAGCACCAGCAGCTGCAGGTTCATTGATGGTGTAGACCACGTTGATGTTGGGGTTCTTTTGCAAACAGTTTTCCATGCCGGTTTGGCCCTTGGCGCGGTCACCAAAGCTGTCGGCCATACACACCACTTCAGCGGGTTTGGCCAATTCGTTGCTCTTGGCGTCAAGCGAGGTCAAACCGTAGCCTTGCAAGAAACCGTTGTGGCGCTGTGCGCCCACAGGGTGACCGGGGAACAAATCGAGCGTGGCGATGACAGGCTTCTTGCCATTCAAAGCAGCTTTGGCGTATTGACCAATGAAGACACCGGCCTTGTAGTTGTCAGTCGCAAACAATGCATCAGTTGCGTTGGCAGGTTCTGTGGGGCTGTCCAAGGCGATGACCATCACGCCTTGTGCTTGTGCTTTCTTGATGGCAGGCACAATAGCTTTGGAGTCGCTAGGTGTGATCAGAATTGTTTTGGCACCGGCCGCAATCATGTTTTCCATCGCTGTGACTTGACCCGCATTGTCGCCATCGGTCTTGCCTGCAGCAGACATCAGCTTGGCACCGAGTTTGGTGGCTTCGGCTTGTGCGCCCTCTTTCATCTTCACAAAGAAGGGGTTGGTTTCGGTTTTGGTAATCAAGCCAATCACTGGCTCAGCTGCATACGCGCTGCAGGCTGCCAATGTCAAAGCTGTCAACATCAATTTGGGTGTATTCAATTTCATCAAAGTCTCCACGTTGTTGGTAATCATCGCCGACGCACTTTTGCGCCGCGACTTAAATGTAAGATAACTTGACTTACTAAATCAAGTTAGTTTAGTTAGTACATACCCTGAAACAAGAGTTGCTGAAAATTTGGCATCCTCCAAGGCCTGACAATATTAATGAATTAAGGACAGATAAGTGCTCAAAGGAATTGACCCCATCCTCACCCCCGAATTACTCATGCACCTGTGTGCCATGGGGCATGGTGAATGGGTTGCCGTGGTGGATGCCAACTTCACCGCTAACTATTTGGCCAATGGCAAGCCTGTGGTTCGCTTGCCTGGTCTAAGCTTGGCGCGTGTGAGTGATGCCGTGCTGTCGGTATTGCCGCTTGCCACAGATGTCGCACAACCCGTAGCACTCATGCATGTGTGTGACAGCGAAGTTACTCACCGCACCGAGGCACAACAAGCGGTGATTGGTTTGGTCAACAAAGTGGGATTTCTGTCGAATCAAGTAGAGGCCGTAGAGCGCTATGCGTTTTACGAGAAAATCAAAGGTGCCAGTTTGATCGTACAAACGGGCGAAGGCACGGCCTACGGCAATGCCATGTTCTGCAAAGGTGTGATTCTTTTATGAAAACAATGCGTGGGTCTAACCACACCGGCATGCGCCAGTTCAACGAGCGCACGGTACTGCGTGCCATTCGTCACGAAGGCGCCATACCCAAAGCGGATTTGGCAAGGCTCACGCAACTGTCATCGCAAACCGTCTCAATCATCGTCAACCGTTTGTTGGAAGATGGTTTGCTCATCAAGCAAGACCGCATTCGCGGCAAAATTGGCCAGCCCTCGGTGCCCCTCGCGATCAACCCAGATGGCGCCTACAGCATCGGTCTGCAAGTAGGACGCCGCAGCCTCGAAGTGGTGGTGACAGACTTTTTAGGTCAAATGCGCCACCAGTGGCAACACACCTACCCTTACCCTTCCCCCGACGAAGTGCTTCCCAAAATCAAAGAAGGTTTGAAGCTCATGCAAAAACGCATGGGTGGCGAAGCATGGAAACGTGCGGTGGGCATTGGCCTGAGTGCCCCACTCGCGATGCACGAATGGGGTGACTTGATGGGTAAAAAAGCCCAAAAAGCCATGGTCGATTGGGAAAACATCGACTTGGTGCAAGAAGTGCAAGCCATGTCTGCTTTGCCCGTCGAATTTGCCAAAGACACCACCGCCGCTTGCGTTGCTGAGTTGGTGCAAGGCTTGGGCCGTGATGTGCCTAACTTTTTGTATGTCTACGTGGGCACATTTGTGGGGGGTGGTTTGGTCATGGATGGCCACATCGTCAACGGCCCGCGTGGCAATGCGGGCGCCATTGGCTCTATGCCAATTGGCCTGCCGCCTTTGGGCACGCGCGCCAATGCCAACACACCCGCACAATTGCTACAACTTGCCTCAGGTTGGCAGTTGGAACAAGCCTTGATGGCTGCTGGTCATGACCCACTGATGGTGCAGCAAGACGCCATCATGAGCCCTGAGTTCAGCGCGTTCACACAGCCTTGGCTGTCGCAAGCCGCCAAAGCCTTGGCCATGAGTGCCACCAGTGCCGCAGCTCTGCTGGATTTGGACGCCATCATCATGGATGGCTCACTCAACCCAAAGCTCTTGCAAGCCCTCATCCAACAAACCGAAGCCAGCTTGACACAATTCAGTTTTGATGGCATTCACCAGCCCCAAATTTTGGCAGGCCGGGTGGGTAACCATGCCCGCGCTTTGGGGGGTGCGCTACTACCGTTGCATGCCCAATTCTTCCCCGACAAAGACATCTTTTTGAAGCAAGACGAACTCGGGTAATGGTCAAGAAAAATTGTTTGTAACCATGTTGACTAAAAACATGAAACTAAGTTACATTTGCGTTCATGTTGGAACGTATCAAATCAACCCTTTCGTCCTTAGCCCCCGCCGAACAGCGCGTGGGCAGACTTCTTCTCTCTGATCCACGCACCTTCTCGACCCTGCCCGTCACCGAACTGGCTGAACGCGCAAGCGTGAGCAAGCCAACCGTTGTGCGCTTTTGCCGCAGCATGGGCTATGAAGGTTTGAGTGATTTCAAACTCAAGCTCGCAGGCAGTTTGAGCGAAGGCGTACCCTTCATCCATCGCAACGTCGGCGCACAAGACAACAGCAACGATGTGTTGGTCAAAGTCATTGACAACACCGTCACAGCTTTTTTGAAATACCGTAACGACGCGTCATCAGCCGCCATAGACAAAGCGGCCGAAGCCATCGCCCTCACCCACAAAAAAAGCAAACGCCTTGAGTTCTTCGGCGTGGGTAACTCTGGCATCGTGGCGCAAGACGCACAGCACAAGTTTTTCCGTCTTGGTTTTCACACCATCTCACACAGCGATGGCCACATGCAAATCATGAGCGCCTCATTGCTCGGGCCCGGCGACTGTTTGGTGGTGTTCTCAAACTCGGGCCGCACACGCGATTTGCTCGATTCGTGTGAGATTGCCAAAAAGAACGGTGCCACCACGATTGTGGTGACAGCCTCTGGCTCTCCGTTGGCCGGTGTTGGAAAAATTCACCTCGCGGCTGATCACCCCGAGAGCTATGAAAAGTTCAGTCCCATGGTGTCGCGCTTGCTGCACCTGATGATCGTCGACGTGTTGGCTACAGCCGTGGCACTGCGCATTGGTAGCACTCAGCTGCAACCCATGCTGCGCAACATGAAACAAAACCTTCTCAACAAACGTTACTCATGACACACACTACCCCACCAGCAGGTACGCTGGACATCGTGATCTTTGGCGGCGCTGGCGACTTGTCGTTTCGCAAACTTTTACCCGCGCTCTACATGGCGCATTTGCACGACAAGCTCGATGCCACCGCACGCATCATTGCCGTGGGCCGTCAAGACTGGACACGCCAAGAGTATTTGGATTTCATCGACAAAAACTCACCCGCCTTCATCGAGAAAGAAGCCTTCACCAAGAATGACTGGCAAAGCTTTCTGAACCGCTTGGCCTATGTGAGCATGGACGTCACCAACGCCAGCGACTTTGCCAAGCTCAAAGATTTGTGCAACACACCCGCACTGCGCGTTTACTACTTGGCCACAGCACCCAGCTTGTTCACTCAAATTTGCGCGCACTTGTCGGGCGCGGGCTTGGTCGATGCGCAGTCACGTGTGGTGCTCGAAAAACCGCTGGGCACTGACCTAGCCTCTGCGCGTGAAATCAATGTGAATGTGGCCCGTTACTTTGACGAGCAACAGATCTACCGAATCGACCACTACCTCGGCAAAGAGACCGTGCAGAACCTGATGGTGTTGCGCTTTGGCAATGCCATTTTCGAACCGCTGTGGCGTGCGCCTTACATCAAGAGCGTGCAAATCACGGTGGCCGAAAGCGTGGGCGTGGGCAGCCGTGCAGGTTTCTATGACGGCGCAGGTGCGATGCGCGACATGATTCAAAACCACTTGCTGCAACTCTTGTGCATCGTGGCCATGGAGCCGCCTATTTCATTGGGTGCTGACGACGTACGTGATGAAAAGCTCAAGGTCTTGCGCTCGTTGCGCAAGATGGATTTGGCCGACATCAAACGCGACACCGTGCGCGGCCAATACACAGCAGGTGCTTCTGAAGGCGCAGCCGTCAAAGGCTATTTGGAAGAAGACAACGTGCCCGCCAGCAGTCGCACCGAAACCTTCGTGGCCTTGCGCGCGCAGATCAACAACGCACGCTGGGCCAATGTGCCCTTCTTCTTGCGCACCGGCAAACGCATGCAGCGTCGCGAGTCGCAAATCATCATCGAGTTTGCAGACCAACCGTTTTCTATCTTTGGTTCTAGCGCACAGCAAGAACCCAATCGACTCATCATCACGCTGCAACCTGAAGAATCCATTCAGCTGGAGATGATGGTCAAAGAGCCAGGCACGGGCATGAACTTGCACCCTGTGAAGCTCGGCCTTGACTTGCAACAGTCTTCCGACAAACGCCGCGCAGAAGCGTATGAACGTTTGCTGATGGACGTGATCAAAGGCCGCCTCACCCACTTCATGCGTCGCGATGAATTGGAAGCTGCATGGATGTGGGTTGAACCCATCATCAACGGCTGGGCTGAGTTGGATGACAAACCACGCGCCTACTCTGCCGGTAGCTGGGGCCCAGCCGCATCGTCAGCCTTGATGGCTCGCGAAGAACTGTCGTGGTTTGAGGAAGCCTGATGCGCAGCACTTGGCATCCTGAATCACGCGGCACGTTGACGGTACACACCGTCAGCCAAGCTGAGTTGAATGTGCGTTTGGCACAAGACATTGCACAACGTTTAGCTGCAGCCATTCAAGAGCGTGGCTTTGCTGTGCTCAGTGTGTCAGGCGGTAAATCACCCGTGGCTTTGTTTGAAGCCCTACGTGTGATTGACATCGATTGGTCACGCGTGCGCGTCACTTTGGTGGACGAGCGCTGCGTGCCACGCATTCATGCCGACAGCAACGCGCTGTTGGTGCAAACCCATTTGCTGCAAGACCTTGCAGCCAAAGCACAGTTGGTGTTCATGGTGGCCAGCGCTGCGGAACCTTTGGGTAGCCCATCAGCACAAGCCAAAGCGGCCAGCCTTGCACTGACGGCTGCAGGCGTGGTCGATGTGTTGGTGTTGGGAATGGGTGCCGACGGCCACACCGCATCGCTGTTTCCACAAGCGCCCAATTTGGCTGACGCATTGGATCTGCGCAACACACAAACCTGTGTGTCGATTGAGTTGACACATCCACCTGCCAACGCGCCCTACGCGCGCATCACCCAAACCTTGGCGCAAATTCTGTCGGCACGTCACATCGTGTTGCCGCTCACAGGCAATGACAAACTCAACACGCTACAGCAAGCGTGGAAGCAAGCCACGCCTGCTCTACCGATTTCATTTGTGTTGCAACAAACCCAAACGCCTGTGGCGCTTTGGCTTGCCAACTGAAAGTTTTTATGACCGTACCTTTACACCCCACACTCGCCGCCGTGACCGCCCGCATTGAGCAACGCAGTGAAAAAACACGCCAAGCCTATTTGGATGTGCTGGCCAAAGCCAAAAAGCCTGGGCCCTATCGCGGTGGCATGGGCTGCGCCAATGCGGCTCACGCCTATGCAGCCATGCCCGCCAATGACAAGCTGGTGCTGCGCCAAGAGCGTCAGCCCAATGTGGGCATCATCACGGCGTACAACGACATGCTCTCGGCCCATCAGCCGTATGAGCACTACCCAGAAAAAATTCGCGCGGCCGCACGTGCCGCAGGTGCTACTGCACAAGTGGCTGGTGGTGTGCCTGCCATGTGCGATGGTGTGACGCAAGGCGAAGACGGCATGGAGCTGTCGCTGTTTTCACGTGATGTGATTGCATTAGCCACCGCTGTGGGTTTGTCACACAACGTGTTTGATGCCGCGCTGTTCTTGGGCGTGTGTGACAAGATCGTGCCGGGCCTGTTCATCGGCGCGTTGCAGTTTGGCCATTTGCCTGCGGTGTTTGTGCCGGCGGGTCCGATGACTTCGGGTTTGTCGAACGATGACAAAGCCAAAGTGCGTCAGCAATACGCACAAGGCTTGGTCAGTCGCGACGTGTTGCTGGAAGCCGAACAAGCGGCATACCACAGCGCGGGCACGTGCACGTTTTACGGCACGGCCAACTCCAACCAAATGCTCATGGAGATCATGGGCCTGCATTTGCCCGGTTCATCGTTTGTGAACCCAGGTACACCGTTGCGTGAAGCATTGACAGTGGAAGCTGTCAAACGTGCCGTGACTTTGTCACAAGACAAAGAGACAGGTGTGGGGCATCAAATCAACGCCAAGGTCATCGTCAACGGCATCGTGGGTTTGCTGGCCACCGGGGGCTCGACCAACCACACGCTGCACATCGTGGCGATGGCTCGTGCAGCTGGCCTCATCATCAACTGGGATGACTTCTCGGACCTTTCTGCATGCGTGCCTTTGCTTGCCCGCGTGTACCCCAACGGCAGCGCTGACGTGAACCACTTCCAGGCCGCAGGCGGCATGGGCTACCTCATTGCCCAGCTGCTCAGCGCGGGTTTGTTGCACGACGATGTGCACACCATCATGGGCCAAGGCTTGCATCGTTACACCGTTGAGCCATGGTTGAACAAGGGCCAACTCGATTGGCGCGATGTGCCTACGCAATCTGCTGACGAAGCGGTGTTGCGTCCAGTGACCCAACCCTTCAGCACCGATGGCGGTTTGCGTTTGCTCAAGGGCAATCTAGGCCGTGCCGTGGTGAAGGTGTCTGCCGTCAAGCCAGAGCACCGCCAAGTGCGTGCGCCTGCCATTGTGCTGACTGACCAAAAGCAACTCGGTGTGTTGTTCAAAGAAGGCAAACTCGAACGCGACTTTGTAGCCGTGGTGCGCAACCAAGGCCCACAAGCCAATGGCATGCCCGAGCTGCACCGCCTCACGCCTGTGTTGGGCGTGTTGCAAGACAAAGGCTTCAAAGTGGCTTTGGTCACTGATGGCCGCATGTCGGGTGCATCGGGCAAAGTGCCCGCGGCGATTCACCTCAGCCCTGAATCTGTGAACGGTGGATTGATTGGCAAAGTGCAAGACGGCGACATGATTGCGCTCGACTGCGACACACAAACCTTGCAGCTTGAGGTGAGCGAGGCCGAACTCGCGTCACGCAAGGCCTCCACACCTGATTTGCCTGGCAACCAACACGGCACAGGCCGCGACATCTTTGCCCTGTTCCGCGCTAATGCAGCGCTGGCGGAAGAAGGCGCGTCACCTTTGTTCACAAACATTTAAAGCTCACTTGATATGACCCAACTCAACCCAGCCTTCACCCGACCCGCGTTCACCTCACGCGTGGTGCCTGTCATCGTCATCACTCACCCAGATCAAGCTGTGCCCATGGCCCATGCGTTACTCGAAGGCGGTGTGGACGTGATGGAAATCACCTTGCGCCATGCCGCTGGTTTGCCCGCAATTGAGCAAGTGGCCAAACACGTGCCGCAAATGCACGTGGGCGCGGGCACCGTCACACGCGCCGAAGAAATGGCCCGCGTGCAAGCTGCAGGTGCCAGCTTTGCGCTCTCGCCCGGCATGACCGATGCGCTCGTGCAAGCTGCAATTCAGTGCAAGCTGCCCTTCATGCCCGGTGTGATGACGCCAGGTGAAGTGATTGCTGCACGTGACTATGGTTTTGGTTTGGTCAAACTGTTCCCCGCCGCACAAGCCGGTGGCTTGGCCATGCTCAAAGCCTTGGGCGGCCCCTTGGGCGATATGCGCTTTTGCCCTACGGGCGGTGTGTCGCTGGCCAACATGGGCGAGTTCTTGAAGCAGTCCAATGTGGCGATGGTGGGAGGCTCATGGCTCACACCGGTCGATGCAGTTGAGCGCGGCGATTGGGCTGAGATCACGCGCTTGGCGCGTGAGGCCACAAACGCTGCTGGTGTTTAAGTTAATTCAAGTACCCGATCAAAAGTTTCATTCGCTTCCGCCAAGAAACCCAATAAATTTGACGAAAATCCACACATGACTTCATTCGTCCCCCCACACAAACGCCAAGCGTGGCAAGCCCTGCAAGCCTTGGCCCAAGGCCCACAACCGCATTTGCGCGAACTGCTGAAAAACACCGAGCGCAATACAGCACTGCATGCCAGCGGCGCAGGCATCAGCATCGACTATGAGCGTCAACGCGTCACACGCGAAGTGATGCAACAGCTCTTGGCCTTGGCAGATGAATCACACGTCATGAGCCAAGCGCAAGACATGTTCAAAGGCGAACCCATCAACGCCACCGAACAACGTGCGGTGCTGCATGTCGCCTTGCGGGGCAGCCATGTGCCCAACCCACCTTGGGGTCATGAAATTTCAAAGCAAGTCGCGAATGAATTGCACCGCGTGTGTACCTTTGCCGAAAAAGTGCGCGAAGGCCACATGAAAGGCTTCGGCGGCGAGTCCATCACCGATGTGGTCAACCTCGGTATTGGCGGCTCAGACCTTGGCCCTCGCATGACCACCGAAGCGCTCAGCCACTTGACGCGTGACAGCTTCAAAAACAAAGTGCGCGTGCACTATGTGTCCAATGTGGATGCTTGGAGCCTGTACACCGCGCTGGCCTACCTCAACCCTGCACGCACGGCGTTCGTGGTGCAAAGCAAAACCTTCACCACACAAGAAACCATGACCTTGGCCGCATCGGCTAAACGCTGGTTGACAGACGGTGGCTGCCCCGAAGACCAACTGGGCAAGCACCTGATTGCGGTGACAGCCAACCCACACATCTCAGCCGCGCAAGGCTTTACCCCTGAACACACCTTTGGCTTTTGGGATTGGGTCGGTGGCCGTTACTCGGTGTGGTCGGCCATTGGTTTACCTTTGGCCATCTCGATTGGTGCCTTTGCGTTCCAAGACATGCTGTTAGGCGCACGTGCAATGGATGAGCATTTCATGTCCGCACCGTCAGACCAAAACTTGCCTTTGCTCATGGCTCTTTTTGGCGTGTGGAACCGTAATTTCTTGGGTGCCACCACGCACAACATTGCGCCCTATGCATCGCCCTTGGGCAAGTTCGCCTCGTTCTTGCAACAAATGGACATGGAGTCCAACGGCAAAGGCACGCACATCGATGGCAGCCCCGTTGAAGTGGCCACTGCACCGGTGTTGTGGGGCGGCTTAGGGATTGACGGTCAACACGCCTACTTCCAACTCATCCACCAAGGCAAACACTTGGTGCCCATGGACTTCATTGGCTTGCGCACTGAGCGCAGCCCCTTGCCCTTTGCCGCTGAACACCACCGCGTGGTGTTGCTCAACATGCAAGCCCAAGCGCAGGCTTTGGCCATTGGCCGCACCCCCGAAGAAACCATGAGAGAGCTGCGCGACAGTGGCATGGACGAAGCAGAAGTGCAACGCTTGGCCCCACACCGCAGCTACCCCGGCAACGTGCCCAGCACCACCATTTGGGTGGACGCGCTCACGCCACGCAGCATGGGCGCACTCATGGCCTTGTACGAACACAAAGTGTTCTGCCAAGCCGCCATCTGGGGCATCCACGCCTACGACCAATGGGGCGTTGAGTTGGGCAAAAAAATGGCCAAGGACATCGAAGCCGCCGAAGCGGCACGGCTGAAAGCCTGATGCATGTTTGAGTCTCGCGACCGAAACGTGCACCACGTTGCACCGTATCCGCGCTTGCTGGGCGACATCGGTGGCACCAATGCCCGCTTTGGTTGGCAAGCTGCTGAAGACGCTCCCGTCACCCACGTGCAAGTGCTGCCCTGTGCCGAACATGAATCGTTGTTGGCTGCGGCACAAACGTATCTCAACGCGCAAGGCTTAAGTGCCCCACCCTGCGCGGCATTTGGCATTGCCAACCCCGTCACCGGTGATCAAGTGGCCATGACCAATCACCACTGGAAGTTCTCGGTCAACGCCTTGCGCGAAGGTTTGGGTGTGTCGCGCTTCTTGTTGCTCAACGACTTCACAGCACTCGCCTTGTCGCTCACGTTGTTACCCGAATCGCAAAAGCGTCAAGTGGGTGGTGGCGTGGCAGCACCCGATGCAGCGATTGGGTTGATTGGCCCTGGCACAGGCTTAGGCGTGTCGGGTTTGTTTCCGGTGGGCTATCAACACAAGTGGATTCCCATTGCAGGCGAAGGCGGCCATGTGAGTTTGACAGCCACCACTGAGCACGAGTTTGCAGCCATTCAGCAATTGCAAAAACGCTACGGCCATGTATCTGCCGAACGCGTCATTTCTGGTGCTGGCTTGGTCGATCTGTACCACGCACTGTGTGATTTGAAAGATGGTCAAGGACGCGAAATTACAACGCCAGCTGAAGTGATTGAACGCGCCCAAGAAGTGCCGACCTCCACCGCGAATGAAGCCCTAGATATGTTTTGCGGTTTCTTAGGTTCGGTCGCGGGTGACTTGGCCTTGACGCTGGGTGCACGCGGAGGCATCTACATCGGCGGCGGCATCGTGCCGCGCTTGGGTGAGCGCTTTGAGGCGTCGCCGTTTCGTGAGCGCTTTGAGGCCAAAGGTCGGTTCAAGAAGTTTTTGCAAGAAGTGCCGACCTGGGTGATTCACAGTCCTGTGTCACCGGCATTGCAAGGTGCGTCGCAGGCGTTGTCATTGACGCAATGGCAATAAAAAACACATTTACAAAACGAGCAACACATGACTGACAAAAATTCAGCCAAAGCCAAACCCACTGCAGCAGCCAGAGCCACACAGCAAGCCAAAGAGAACGAACGTCCTTTGGTTGAAGACATTCGACTGTTAGGCCGCATCTTGGGCGATGTGATTCGCGAACAAGAAGGACGCGATGCGTATGAGTTGGTCGAACAAGTGCGCAAACTCTCCGTGGCGTTTCGCCGGGACTCCGATGCCAATGCTGACAAAGCATTGAAAAAACTCTTGGCCTCGCTCAGCGCAGAAGCCACGGTCAGCGTGATTCGTGCGTTCACCTATTTCAGCCACTTGGCCAACTTGGCGGAAGACCGCCACCACATTCGCCGCCGTGCCATCCATGAGCGTGCCGGTGATACACAAGAAGGCAGCCTCACGGTTGCCTTGAGTCGTCTCAAGGCCGCAGGCATTGCGCCCAAGAGCATCGTGCAAACATTGGCGCACAGCCATGTGTCACCCGTGCTCACTGCTCACCCCACCGAAGTGCAACGCAAAAGCATTTTGGATGCCGAGCGTGGCATTGCGCAGCTCTTGGGGTTGCGAGATGACATCAAATCTCGCTCTGCCCTGCATGCTTCTGCCAAAGCACCAGATGCCTTGGCTACACGTGAACTCGCTGCCAACGAAATGCAATTGCGTGCACGTGTGTTGCAGTTGTGGCAAACGCGCTTGCTGCGTTTCACCAAGCTCACGGTGTCGGATGAAATTGAAAACGCGCTGAGCTATTACGAATCCACATTCCTGAGCGAAATTCCAAAGCTCTATGCCGACCTCGAAGCCGAGTTAGGCCAAGCACATGTGCACAGTTTTTTGCGCATGGGCCAATGGATTGGTGGCGACCGCGATGGCAACCCCAACGTCAATGCCGACACGCTGCGCTTTGCCTTGCGCCGCCAATGCGATGTGGCCTTGCGCCACTATTTGACAGAGATTCACTACCTCGGCACTGAGTTGTCGATGTCGGCCATGTTGGTCGATGTCACGCCAGAGATGCACGCTTTGGCAGACCGTTCACCCGACACCAACGCACACCGCCAAGACGAGCCGTATCGCCGCGCCCTCACCGGCATGTATGCGCGCTTGGCCGCCACACTCAAAGATCTCACGGGTGGTGATGCAGCGCGTCATGCGGTGGCGCCACAAAACCCCTATCTGTCAGCGCAAGAGTTGCTGGCCGATTTGCGCGTGATTTCAGAATCACTGCAAGCCCAACACGGCAGCGCCTTGATGGCTCAACGCCTCACACCGCTCATGCGTGCGGTGGAAGTGTTTGGCTTTCACCTCGCCACGGTGGATTTGCGTCAAAGCTCTGACCAACACGAGTTGGTGGTGGCCGAGTTGCTGGCCACAGCAGGTGTGGAAAAAAACTACGCCAAGCTCAATGAAGCACAACGCGTTGAAGTGCTGAACAAGTTGCTGCACGACGCACGCCCTCTGCGTGTGATGGGTGCCAACTACTCAGAACTCGCGCTCAAAGAGTTAGCGATTTTCGAGACCGCACGCGAGATGTTGGTGACGTTTGGCAAAGACGCCATTCGCCACTACATCATCAGCCACACCGAAACTGTGAGTGATTTGCTCGAAGTGTTGTTGCTGCAAAAAGAAACTGGCTTGATGCGCGGAACCCTTGGCAGCAAAACATCCACCTGCGATTTGATCGTGGTGCCTTTGTTTGAAACCATCGAAGATTTGCGCTGCGCCGCCGACATCATGGGTGGCTTCTATGCGATTGAGGGTGTGGCCAACTTGGTCAAGCGCAGTGGCGGCGAACAAGACATCATGCTGGGCTACTCCGACAGCAACAAAGACGGCGGCATCTTCACCAGCAACTGGGAGCTGTACCGCGCCGAGATTGCCTTGGTCAATTTGTTTGATGGTTTGTTCAAGCAACACGACATCACGCTACGCATGTTCCATGGCCGTGGCGGCACGGTGGGCCGTGGCGGCGGCCCCAGCTACCAAGCGATTCTGGCGCAGCCCCCAGGCACGGTGCGTGGGCAAATTCGCCTCACTGAGCAAGGCGAAGTGATTGGCTCCAAATACGCCAACCCCGAAATTGGCCGTCGCAATTTAGAAACGCTCGTGGCCGCGACCTTGGAAGCCACGATGCTGCAAACCACCAAGCCTGCGCCACAAGCATTCTTGGATGCTGCGCAGTGGCTCTCACACGCCAGCATGGCCGCCTACCGTGGCTTGGTTTACGAGACACCGGGCTTTACCGAATACTTCTTTGCGTCAACCCCCCTGCGCGAAATTGCAGAGCTCAACATTGGCTCACGTCCTGCGGCACGCCCCAAGAGTGGCAATGCATCACCCCGCATCGAAGACTTGCGTGCGATTCCTTGGGGCTTCAGCTGGGGTCAATGCCGTTTGACCTTGCCCGGTTGGTTGGGCTTTGGCTCGGCGGTGGATCAGTTCATCCACCACCACCCCACACTCAAACCCAAAGACGCACTCGCCTTGCTGCAAAAAATGCAACGCCAATGGCCGTTCTTTCGCTCGCTCTTGTCCAACCTCGACATGGTGTTGTCCAAGAGTGATTTGGGCTTGGCTTCGCGCTACGCCGAGTTGGTGAGCGACACCCGTTTGCGCAAGAAGATTTTTGGTTTGATCGAAGCCGAATGGCATCGCACCTCGGACGCTTTGAAGCGCATCACCGGCGACAAACAACGCTTGGTAAACAACGCAGCGCTGGAGCGCTCCATGCGTCACCGCTTCCCCTACATCGACCCGCTGCACCATTTGCAAGTAGAGTTGATTCGCCGCTACAGAGAAGGCAAACGTCCGCAAGACCGTGATGAGAAAGCCCAACGCGGCATTCACATCTCGATCAACGGCATTGCAGCGGGGTTGCGTAACACCGGCTAAACGACTCAACAGACAAAAAGAAAAGCCACCCTAGGGTGGCTTTTCTCATGCTGCCTAAAAGAAAGCCATCAAGAATTACTTCTTGGCACGCAAACGTGTCAGTTCATTCTGTGTGTCATTCCACAAGTCCATACCCACGTTGGTAGCAATGCCTGCGTTGACGTGCGTGAGCTTGTCACGCATGCGGTTGACTTCAGCCACCGACAACTCGTTGATTTGCATGCCCTTGGCCTTCAGATCACCCAAAGCTTTGGCAGCTTCGTCACGGGTGTCTTTGCGCTCGAAGTCGCGGCTCACGCGTGCGGCATCGAGCAAGATTTTTTGTTCAGTCTTGCTCAAGCCATCCCACCACTTTTTGCTCACCGTCACGATCCAGGGGCTGTAGACGTGGTTGGTCACACTCAAGTACTTTTGCACTTCGTAGAACTTGCTCGACAAAATGGTGTTGTACGGGTTCTCTTGGCCGTCAACGGTTTTGGTTTCCAAGGCGCTGAACAACTCTGAGAAAGGCATGGGTACGGCGTTGGCGCCCAAGAGCTTGAAGCTGTCGAGGTACACATTGTTTTGCATCACACGCAGCTTGACATCGTTCAAGTCTTCCAACTTGGTCACGGGGCGCTTGCTGTTGGTCAGGTTACGGAAACCGTTTTCCCAATAAGCCAAACCGACCAAGCCTTTGTCTTGCAACTTGTCCATCACCTTTTGGCCGATGGGGCCGTCCAACACGGCATCGGCTTCTTTGACGTTGTTGAACAAGAACGGGGTGTCCCACAAAGCCATCTCTTTGGTGATGCCCACCAAGGTGGCGGTGGAGCCCACCATCATCTCTTGCGCGCCACCAATCAAGGCTTGTTGCATTTGTGTGTCGGGGCCCAATGCGGCAGCACCAATGGCGCGTACTTTCATTTTGCCGCCAGAGGCTTTTTCCACTTGCTCAGCAAATACCTTGGCCGCACGGCCTTGGTTGCTTTGCTCGTTCAAGCCGTAGCCAAAGCGAATCAAGCGTGGCTTGATGTCTTGCGCAAAAGCAGAAAACGAGGCGCTGGCCACGGCCACGGTGGCTGCAGCAATCAGGGTTCGACGAAGAAAAGTCATGGGAAGTCTCCTTGGGTTAAAACTTATCGCATCCACGCCACAGGGGCGGTCACGATTTCTGGGAACAAAACAAACGCAGACAAGATGATGAGGTAAGTCACCAAAAACGGGTTCACCCCTTTGATGACTTGGTGCATAGACAAACGCCCCACACCCGCCACCACATTGAGCACAGTGCCGACAGGCGGAGTGATCAAACCAATCGCGCCATTGAGCACAAACATCAAACCGAAATATACGGGGTCAATGCCGGCCTTCACCGCGATGGGCAACATCACGGGCGCAAAAATCAAAATCGTGGGTGTGAGATCCAACGCCGTGCCAATCAGCACCAGCGTGATCATCATCACCGCCATCAACACACGAGGGCTTTCCACCAGAGGACCCAACCAACCTGTGAGCACCGTGGGCAAATCAGCCAAGGTGATCATGTAGCTGGCCACTTGTGCGCCTGCGCACAAGAACATCACCACCGCCGTGGTTTTGGCAGCGCGCACCAAGACCGCGTGAATCTCAATCAGCTTCATTTCGCGGTGAATCACCAACGCGACGACCAAGGCGTAAAACGCCGCGACCACGGCCGCTTCGGTCGGCGTGAAGATACCCGTCTTCATGCCACCAATGATGATGAGAGGCATGAGCATGGCCCAGAAGGCTTTGCGTGTGGCGTGCAGACGCTCGATCAAAGGCAGCTTTTCACCTTGAGGCAAATCCATGTCGCGCAGTTGAAGCTTCCACGCCACGATCAAACCAATGCCCATGATCAGTCCGGGCACGATGCCAGACAAAAACAAAGAAGAGATGGAGGTGTTGGTGGTCACGCCATAAATCACAAAAGGCATGGATGGCGGAATGATGGGGGCAATGATGCCGCCCGAAGCAATCAAGCCTGCCGAGGTGTGCATAGGGTAGCCCTGACGCTTCATCATGGGCAACAAAATTGTGGCTAATGCAGCGGTGTCGGCCAAGGCCGAACCGCTCATGCTGGCCATGAGCACCGCTGCACCAATCGCCACAAAACCCAAACCACCACGGATGTGTCCCACCCAAGCTTGCGCCATGTCGATGATGCGACGGCTGATGCCACCTGAGTTCATCAACTCACCGGCCAAGATGAAAAACGGTACAGCCAACAATGGAAAACTGTCCACGCCCGCAACCAAGTTTTGCGCGAGCAATTGGGTGTCCCAAAAGTCGAGCACCCACGCCATGCCCGCACCTGTGAGAACCAAGGCAAACGCCATGTTCAGACCAATGCCCATGAGCAACAACATGCCCGCCGAAAAAACAATGAATGCTTGTGCTTCTGCTGTCATGCTGTTTACTCCACGTCCACGCCGTGGTCGAAATCCATAGCTTTGTTTTGAATCAATTCTTTGACTGCCATCAAGCCAATAGCCAATGAAGACAACAACACCGGCAATGGCAGCAACCAATTGGGATAACCTAATACCACCGAGTTGCTAGACAACCCCACTTCCACTTGCTGCCATGCACCACGGCCCAACATCACGCAGCTCACAATCACCAAGACACGAATCAAAATCGTCAAGGCTTGGAGCGTTTTGGGGTGATGGC
>Ga0213920_1000384_pt1 | contig 37355 bp, 58 predicted proteins | sample McNCre1117MG_FD_161054 | JGI IMG/M metagenome (GOLD analysis project Ga0213920, IMG submission 161054) | Freshwater microbial communities from McNutts Creek, Athens, Georgia, United States - 11-17 MG | ecosystem: Environmental > Aquatic > Freshwater > Creek | place: USA: Georgia | collected...
TGGTGCAGACGGCGGTGACCTGTCGCGCTGTCTCGGTACCGAAGGGTAGCTGTCGCTCGAAGAGGATGGCCGATAGGTCGAAGACGGCGGCTTCTGCGCCGCGCACCTTCTCGAGCGCCTCAATGCGCCGGAGGATTTGCGTTTCGGTCGGGTTCCGCACTGACGCCCTCGAGCTTTTCGAGTCGCTCCAGCAAGCCTCTGCCTTGCGTCACCTCGGTCATCTTCCCGAGACACCAGAGCGACCGCACCAGCTGGTACCCCGTATCCGGGTCGAGCCTCGACGATCTCATGTCTCGGTAGACGCGCGCCATCTCGCTCCTGACGTCCATGAGTGACTTCAGACGGAGTCGCTTGCCTTTTTTTGGAATGGAATCGTCAGTTGTCAAGATGGTTTACTCTCCGTAAACGATGCCGCGAACGAGGGCCATCGGAACGAAAACGCGTTCCATACGCTGTCGATTCGAGACGCGGTCATGGTACCTCCGAGTCAGGAGCAAACCGACGGGAAGCTGGCCCTTCTCGATGGGCACCGCGCGCCCGTCAGGCTCGAGTCGGGCCGGAACGATGGCGACGTCTGGAGCTGCCACTGACTGCGCCTCTCCGTTGAACGGGACCGACTCCGAGAACCTCACGGAAGCGATGCGGTTGGCTTCGGGCGCTGGCTTCGGGGGGTCACTCATGCAGGCTCCGGGGTGTAGAGTCCGGCCTCTTGAGCTCTCAGGAGCAGCGCGCGCACCCACTCCCGATGCTGGTGGCTGAAGTGCGGCTTGCGCGTCTCCTCAGCGAGCGCAGCGAAAAACAGCTGCGTCCTCAGCCACGGCGAAGACGAGGTGTCAACGTGCTGCTGTAGCTCGGTCCGGCTCATGCGACACAAAGAGTCGCATGGACCGAATCAGGAGTCAACCCAAGTAGATCTCCACGCGAGCCCCGTACTCGCGCACCCCACCACGTTCCTGGTCTGGCACCCAAACAACGCGCGGATCTCGGTCGTCGACCCCGAGCGCATCGGCCACCCCGTCGCGAAGGCTCTTCACCGCACTGGCGATGCCGTCGTCATCGAGTTGGCGCGGGCCGACGTACACGAGACGGACGACGAGCGGGAAGACTCGCCCGCTTGTGGCGTTTCGCACCAGCATCCTTGTCGTCTCTCGGACAGTCTTGGCTCGCTTCGCAGTGGATCTCCACCCGGACCTCGAGTTGCTGGTGTTGACGAGCCGAACAGGCACTTCGACGCTGACGATCGGTGTCTTTGCGAGCATGAGCCGCAAAGCTGCAGCCAGGTGCTCGAGGCGCTCGGAGATCATCGCTGCGCCTCGGGCGACGTCCATCCATGTGGAGCGAACACGGAGAGCGATAGGCGCATCCGATGCCGCAGATGCTCCGTAGGTTCGTTGGTGAAGAATGCGAGTCCTTTTGAGGTAAGACGATACCCTAGATCGCGCGCCATTCGTTCTTGAGTTGTGCCCACAATGTTTCTGTCCAATTCAAGAGCTTGGTCTTCGATTATCGAGTCGATACAGAACTTTTGAACTCGATCCCTGAGACCTCTGAGGTCGATGAACTCGTCGGCGATCTGTTGCGGCACACCGGCCGCAAGCAGCGCGTCCATACACATAGCGACTTGAGTTGGCGTCAGGCTCACTTTCGCCACCTCGGCATCCCGCGCTCGTCCAGGTCCTCGGTGCCGAACGGCCGCAGCTCGAGCCCCTCGGGAGCGAGCGCGACCACTGGCGATCCGTCTGCCGTGCGAGCCATGGCCACCGGTTCGAAAGCCTGACCCACCGTCCGCAGGGCCGGAATCACCTTCACGCCCGCGGCCTGCTCGTGGGCCAGGATCCAATTCGTCAGGCGCTCGACGGCCGCGGCGGTTGCGATGGCCCGGTTGTACTCCTCCTCCTCAACGGGACAGAGGGCCAACATCTCGGTCATCTCTTCGACGGAGAGGGGCACGGCTTCGGTGATTGGCTCGATCATGGCTTCTCCTCGGCCTTCTCGTCGACCTCAATCCAGCGAGTGACGTTCTCGATCGCTTTGGCGATCGGAATAGATCTGGACTCCTCGTTCGATGCGTACACCGCGACCAGAAGCTGGCGCAATGCCTCGATGGAGAGGCTGGAGTCTTTGGTTGTTTTGATCATGGTTTCTCCTTCGGTGCTGCGGTTGGTTTTCGCATCGATGCGCCCGACGTCTCAACACGCACGTAGCTGGAAAGGATTCGGTCCGTGATGCGAGCCCCCAGCCATCGAGACAAGTTTCCGCCGAGAAGGTTCGAGGTCATGAGGGTCCTTCGCCCCCGGTCGTGTCTCGTGTCGAGGAGCGAACGCAGCGTTACGCGCGCATGGTCGTTCTCGGCTTCTGCGCCAACATCATCGATGACCAAGAGGTCTGCGCGCTCGAGTCGGTCGAGCTCCCCCGCGTCGTCCCAGGTGGAGAGCTGGCCGATTCGGGCTGCGGACGTCATGAACGCCCATCGACCCGTGTCGAGCACCTGCGAGACTGCCCAGCGGGCCGCCACGGACTTTCCGGTGCCGACGGGGCCGAGGACGAGACACCAGCGCTCGGAGCCCTGGAGCCAGCCGCGAACGCCCCGAAGCGCGTCGGTCTCGATGGCCGCAGCTGCGGCGCTTTCAGTGACGGTGGGCAACTGGGGGCGCAGTCTTTGCGCCTTGTACGCGGCGAGGGCAACCATGTCGGCTTCGGCTCGTTCGGCCGCGAGCTCGGAATACCTGGCCGCGAGATCCGGGCGTGCGTCCTCCCAGGCCTTGATGGCCGCCTTGGTGCGAGGCGACCAGTCGAAGTCGGGGCGCCCCAGGGCTCGAATGTCGACCTCGATGTCGGTCAGCGATCGCATCAGAAGGCTCCCTCGTTGACCGTCACGACGGCTCGGACTGGGCCGGTGCCGCGAAGGCCAGACTCACCTGCGGACGAGCCTACGAAGTGCGCCAGGTGCTGCACGAGCTGGGACAGCGTGGCGACGGTTGGCCAGCCCTGGTGCGCAAGAGCTCGGGCCCAAGCATCCGTGACAGCCTCGGTGGATCCGAGCGACGCGAGCAGGGACGTCACGGCGGCGGCGTCACGGGGGGCAAACGGGTAGGCCGCGCCTCGGGCCCGCTCGAAGGCCTCGACGACGGCTTTGACGGTGGGCGCGTGCCGCGGGTCGGTAGGCTTCGGGGGCTTTGGCGGCTTGCTCTTGAGCGGCTGGGCGGGTGTCGGTTTTGGTGGGACAGATTCGAAAAGTTCCCCCGGGCCGGGCGGCGTCGCGTCAGCGACCCGCAACGCTTCTCCTGTTCCGTCACGTATCGTTCCGTCCCGTCCCGTCCCGTCCCGTAGGGGCGTGACATGCCCGTTTGTCACAACGTGACCGTCACGCATGTCACGCGTGACAGATTCGGACTTCATGGCCTTCACCTTGGCCCGGTGGGCACGCTGCCTTTCCCTGTTTTTCTCGGCTCTTGACGCCACCTTCTGCTGTTTCTCCGCCCAATCGTGAACGTCGAGCGAGCCGTCTTCGTTGCGGTCGATCCATCCGCTGTCACAGAGCCCGGAGATGAGCTCTGACGGGTCGCCAGTCCACCCGAGCCAACTGATCGAGCTCGCCAGCGCCTCGGAGAACGAGGTCACGCGAGCTGTCACAACGTGACCGGTGGGACAAAAGCGTGACACCAACGCCCATGTCCGCGTGACAAGCCCCACCGGGTCGACTCCTGGGAGGCGGCGGGCGAGGTCTCTGACCTTCAGGTGATCCGTCATGTCGGCGTCGACGCGGAACCAGCTCACGGGGCCACCTTCAGGTCGAGCTCATCAATAATCCCAGCCTCAGAGATCGCCTTGAAGAGCTCGCCTGGGTCACCGCGCCAAGAACACGCATGCTCAATGGCTGAGCGAGATACTGGACACGACCGGCCCGCCGAAGGGTAGCGCGCCATCCACGCGAGCAGGCGCACATAGTACCAACCGGCCAGCGGCTCGTTGAGGAGCCTGGCCAGTCTGAATACATCTGGGTGATCCATTAGGTCAGTGTCGAAGCGAAACCAGGCCATGAAAAATACCCCGGCCGCAGCGCGATGTTGCAGCACCGCGCGGGCCGGGGCTCCCTACCATCGGGATGGAGTCAGGTGATGTCGGGCTGCAACCGGACATGAGACGAACTCTGCAAGACTGGTCCGAGGTCGTCAAGGGTCATTCGGATCACCTGGGATGAAACCGACTTCGCGGCAGGGCAGGGCCTTCTGGAACTTCTGGTCGATCATCTTCGCCACCCTCTCGGCGAAGCGCCAGCCGATCGTTTCGCGTGGCTCGAATCCCTGAGCTGACGATGTCAGAGCCATCAGCATCCCACGGAGCCACAGGACCGGGATGACGCGAGATCCAGCCACAGCCATCGGGTTCGACTGCACCTCGTCGGCGCGCACTCGAAGCCCCGGGGCGCAGTCAGGGCAGTAGTCGAGGGCGAAGTGGTGCCGGCCGCGCGGCATGGCTATCCACCAGCCTTCATTCGGGTCGCGCGTGCCCTTCTCCTTACCACACGCGCAGCACTGACAGACGAGGTGGCCTTTCATCGCTTCGCCTCGACCCGAATCCCGGCGTACGCCGCGAGCCAGGCGAGGAGATCGACCGCGTCGACCCAAACGACAGTGTGGCCGTCCGCGTTTTCGCAGCAGATCTCGCCCCACAGCACCTTGACGCCTTTGTCGCCGCCCAAGACGCGCATCCGTCGTCGCCCTGTGCACGAACGAGGGACGACGAGTTGCACGCGATCGAGACCCTGAGAGAGTCTGTTTGCGGCGAACCGGGCGAGCTCGTCGGCGATCGCTGGCGTCATGACCGGCCCTCACCGATCAGTGCCCGCGCGGCCTCGATGTCGCGGATCGTGTTGCTGGGATTGGAGTCCTCGACGGAATCGATCAGGGCGCGAAGTGCGGCCGTGGGGTTGTCGATGAGTTCGCTGTCCGCGCGGCGTTGCTCGTCGAGGATGTCGATCTTCTCGAGGGACCCGTCGCGAGCGGTGCGCACCTCATCGAGCTCAGTCAGGGTCGCGTGGTGTGATCCCACCTCGCTGTGGTGCACGCGGGTTCGAGCCGCGAGCGCCTCGACCATGCGCGCCGCGGCGTCCTCGAGAGTCACGAACCCGCTAGATCCGATGGCGTCGGTCAGAGTCCGGGCGACGGTGTGGCACCGAGTCAGTGCCTCATCGCGCATCGCAAGCGCGTCACCCAGGTCGCGGCAGAGCTTGGAGGTCTCGGCACGCGCCTCGTCGCGCTCACGGCGGAGCTTGACGATCTCGAGCATCTCAGCCGTCTCGCCTTGCTCACCGCCGCTGTGTCGAACCAGGACGCGACACGTGTGGCAACTGGCGCCGACGCACGCGGCCTTGAGGATTGAGCACGTGCTCATGGCGTCACCAGCCCTTCGTCGACGGCGACGCGAAGGTCGCGCTCCAGCACGTCGAGATCACACGCGCGCTGCTCGAGTCCGATCGCTTTTGGGGTGAGCTTGAGCTGGCGACGCAGGTTCATGGCCGCCCGCCGCACCAGCCGAGCGGCGACTTCCATGTGATAGGTGGGAGTGGCGTGTTTCACGGTCGCACCTCCCGCAGGCAGCAATCGACGCGTCGCCCGTCGAGCCACCTCGGCGCGTGGGGGCCATCGCTGGCGTAGCGGAGGGCACCGCAGTTGGGGCATGGGACGATCTTGTTGAGCTGGTAGGCGACGGTGTTCTCGTTCTTTTGGCCAGGAGTCCGGCTCGAGGTGGTGGATCGGAACGAGTGGCCCACGGTCCGCACGGCGTCCCAATCGGAGGCCCAGGTGATGACGGAGCGGCTCATGGTCTCGCCTCCAGGTCCTCTGCGCGTTCAGCGCGCGCGGCTCGAATGGCTTCTCGGCGTTGCCTCCGAGCCTTTCGTTCGAACTTCAGTCGGAGCAAGGCACCAGGCACGGCAGCCAAGAGCGTAGCGGCGTCTCGGCCGGTGATTTTGACCCCACACCCGAGCTGCACGACGAGCACGCCGCGCTCGTCGACAGTGACGAGAGGGATTCGAAGTCCAGTCTTGCCTCGGATCCGCTGCTTCACGCCGGCTTCGACGAGCCGGGCGTCGAGAGCTCGACGCTCGATGTCCCAGCGCTGCTTCGCCGCGTCGATGGAGGCCCATGGGTTGGCGGTCTTCATCGGCCTCTCCTCTCGACGACTGCGCGCCACTCGCCCGTGACCGGCTGGATTCGGCAGGCGAGCCTGGCAATGGCCTCAGCGTCGCGACCGACAGCGAGCGGTTTGCGGTCGGTGGAGCGGAGGACAACGAAGGACATCTTCGCAGCGAGAAGCCGATCATCGCGGGTGTTGCTGTCGAAAATCATGACCTCACTCCTCCCGGAGGCGGGCCACCAAGTCCCCTCGCCCGCCGCAGCGTGAAGGCAAGTATTTCGGAGAGAGTGTCGTGAGTCAGACCGTTCTCATCGCGCCGCTCGAGAGCACCAGAAGAGACGATTGCCTCAGCCACCAGCTTCCAGGCCCTCCGCCTCCATTGACCGCGCAAGACCCTGCCATCTGTCGTTCTTTTCATGCCCTCAGAGTACGCCTTTATTTTTCGAGCGCAAGGCCTTGCGTTTCTGAATCTATCGGGGTACTCTGTTTTCACGGTCGCAGCACGGACCGTCGCAGCGGGCGATGGGTGGCGCTGGTGACGAGTCGTCTCTCGGAGGCGAAGCCGCGAAACACGTTGGAGGGGGCTCCACATGCACTACTCATTGGAAGATGCAGCGAAGAAGCTTGGTATTTCTAGGGTTGATATTTGGAGAGCATTCGTTGAAGGAGCAATCTCACTCAGGGCTGTAGGCGTGGGTCCGGATGGATGGGCCGTAACGTCGTCTGAGATTGAGCGAATACAGTCTCTTCGAGAGTCGGCTTCTACAGTGAAGACAACTGACGACACGGCGACATGGCTCCAATCTCACTACCCCCGAGCGGAACGTTGGTGGGCGTTGTGGCTTTCGTCGTGCGAATCGCTGCGGATCGCGTCCGAGCTTGCGCCGCAACTTCCGGGTTCGCGTGGCGCATCGCTCTTGAGGGAGCACCAGGACGCCGAGCGCTCAGCATCGCTCGGCTACCTGTCCGAACTGATCATCGCGTACCAACGCGCCGAGAAGCTGATCGAGGCAAGTGAAGCTCAGGCGTCGAATCCGGACCGGTCCGATTCTGCCCACCGTCTAGACAAGGCGCGAATCGATAGGCTAAATGTCGATCAGGAGCGCCTCGCAGATCTGATCGCCGAAGTCCGATCGGAGGCGAGGCCATGAAAGTGCGCGTCGTGCGCAGCACCCGAGGTCCCTCAACTGCCGAGCTGGCCCGTCGGAGGGAAGTCCTGAACTGCCTGTGGGAGCGGTACCTGGCCGGAAGGAACCAAGCGCTCGTGAGTCTCAATTTGCCCTGGAAAAAGGAGGCTCGGTCATGAGGTGCACGTATCAGCAGATCGAGGCGATCCGGGATCGGGCTGCGGAGATGGGGTTCGTCGCAAATTGGCACGGCGAGCGCTCTGAGGATGAGGCTTGGCTGAGGGTGAGTCGCGGGGTGGCAGAGATAGCGATGTGCTTTTTCCCGTCCCGCCTGCCGTTGCTCTCGGTCGAGGCGAGCGACCCGCTAGAGCTCGCACACAGGGCCATTGAAGTGGTGGCGATCTATTCAACTCTCACGGCCGGCCTGCACGACGTGCGCCCGGTGCTGATGGAGGTCATCGACGCGCAGCGGGAGTCGCACGACCCGTGTAGTGGATGCCTCTTTGATGAAGGTGGGTGCGCCTGGGGTCTCCGCGGTCTCGACGCTACCATGTGCTCCAAGGCCCTGAGCCCCGAGGCCGCGCCATGAATCGCTTCGAGGTCTGCGTGACCGGCCACACCACCCTCGAGGTCGCGCGTCCGCTACCTCTGGTCACATCCGAGCCTGACCTCGCATGGAAGGTGCTCGCGGTCGAAGTGGAGGTCTCGGTCGGCGAGGTGGCCGGAGCGACGTTGGTGGGCTCGATGACGCCAGTGGTGCTCACGGACGAGGAGGAGATTCGGGCTCTCTACCGGGTCGAGGACAACTATGACCCGGACGATCACTACGTTGACGACGTGTACGAAGAGGAGAGGTGCGAACGCAGGAGGGAGCTTCTGGAGGAACGATGAACACATGGCGACGCATGTTGTGTTGGCTGTTCGGTCATTCACACCACCCATGGATCAATCCAGCTCTTTCGGTGTACTTTCATTGCAGCCGGTGCGGAGAGTTGGCGCCCGGAGATCGATTTCACAGGAGGGATCGACGATGACTATTCATGAGGCAGCGATGCTTTTCCGAGCGGTGCGAAACCCACCGAGCGACCTGGCCAGAGACCTTGCTTTGAGTCGAATCGTTCTCGTGGTGGCCAAGGAGCTCGCGCACGAGCACGGAATCAGCGCCAAGGAAGCGGTGAAGGGACTTCAAGACGTCATCAGATCCCCGGTGGTGCAATGGCCCTGACGGAAGAGCAGCTCAAGCAGCGTCGTTCGGGCATCGGAGGGAGCGAGATTGCGGCAATCTTCGGCGAGGACGCGTTCGCGAGCCCATTCGACGTCTGGCTATCGAAGACGCAAGGGTGGGTAAGGCCATCGACTCCCGACATGGAGAGAGGTACGTATCTCGAGGCCGGAATCGCGGAGTGGTACGCCCACCGCACCGGTCATTCACTGATCGAATCCTCCACCCAACATCACGCCAAGGTCGCGATCGCGTTCTGTACGCCAGACCGATTCGAGTGCGTTGGCAATGGACAGGAGCGGATCCTCAGCATCAAGTCGCCGCGCCGAGGCGATGCGTGGGGAAAGGCAGGAACAGACGACGTCCCGTCCGGATACCTGCTTCAGCTCCAGTGGGAACACGCCGTTTGCTCCAGCCTGAAACCTCTCGATCCAGAAATGCGCCTCGTCGCGCTCGTCGACTGCGATCTGCGCGTCTACGAGACGAAGGCAGACCTCGAGATCCAGTCGTGGTTGCTCGAGTACGCACAGGAGTGGTGGTCTCGACACGTGGTTGGCGGTGAGCAGCCGTCGCTCGATGGGAGCAGCGAGGCGAATCGATGGTTGCGGACGAAGTTCCCTCGCGACACGGCCCCGATTCGTCCGGCGAGTATGGCCGAGGACCTCGGCATGCTCGATCTGAGAGCCGTAGAATCCGACCTCAAGCGACTGGAGAGCGAAGCCATGACACTGAAGCTCGCACTGATGCAGGCGATCGGCGATGCCGGGGGGATCGAGAGTCCGGCCGGCAGGATCACCTACAAGGCCGACAGGAATGGGAAGCGGTCATTCAAGACACGTTGGACGGAGGAGTGACAATGGCAAACGAAATCGTGAAGGACACTGGTACGGTCGCGACGCTCGCGACGATGATGCGGGAGCGCAAGGCTGTCATAGAGCAGGCGCTCCCGAAGCACATCACGGCAGAGCGGCTCATGCGCGTAGCGGTCAACTGTGTTTCGAAATCTCCTCAGCTCCAGCAGTGCTCGCCGCTGTCTCTCTACCGGTCTGTGCTGGTGGCGGCCGAGCTGGGACTAGAGCCGGGTGGCGCGCTCGGACACCTCTATTTAGTGCCCTACAAGGCCGAGTGCACGGCCCAAATCGGGTACCGTGGGCTCGTGCATCTGGCTCGGCAGAGCGGCGATGTGTCGACCGTGCGCACCGTGGTGGTGAGAGAGAGAGACACTTTCGGGTGGACCGAGGGGTTCTCGACTCGCATCGAGCACGAGGTGTACCTAGCAGGAGACCCCGGCCCGCTCAAACACGTCTACTGCGTTGTCGGGCTCAAGGACGGGACGTTCCAGGCCGAGTTGATGAGTCGCGCCCAGGTCGACGCCGTCAAAGCTAAAAGCAAGACGGCTGGCCGCGACGACTCGCCTTGGGCTCTGCACTTCGACGAGATGGCGCGGAAGACCGTGGCCAAGCGCGGCCTGAAGTGGGCTCCGCTGTCGAGCGAGCGCTACATCCGAGCCTTGGAGGTGGACGCCGAGGATTACGTCGAAGGTGAGGTATCGACGCCCGACGTGGTCAGCGCCAGCCTCAAGGAGAGGTTGGCGAAGAAGACCGGCCGCCTGTTTCCGACCACAGAAGAGCTCGATGCGGCGACGCCGGAGTCTGCGCCAGATCCTAAGCCGACACCGCCGAAGGAGTAAGTAGTGCGAGATGGATGCCTGGTGAATCATGGCGCCAGGTGGATCTCAAGGCAGTTCGAGCCTGCATGTCTCGCTTGCAGCACCGTCGTTCGCGCTCGGGGCTACCCCCGGTCCTGCGCGCGGGCGGCATTTTTCAATGGGAGGAACACGCAATGACGGACGGGACGAAACCAAAGCAGCCGTGGACGCCAGGGCCGTTGAAGCTGGCAGTGTGGGACGAGATGGCAAAAGATCCGGTGGAGATGTTTCGTAATCATATCTCGCACGGATCTGGACTGATCTGGTCGGTGTGGGCTCCAAATCATCCCAAGACGGTCGGTTGCCATCCGCGACCTGTGCACGCCGTTACGACATGCATCACCGGAAACGGCCCTACATCGGAGGCAAACGCGACGCTATATGCCGCTGCTCCCGCGCTCGCCGAGGCGCTGGCTGCGCTGGTAGATGCCGCCGATCATTCCGAAGTGACCTATCAGCCCATGCGCGATGCCGTAGAGGGCGCCCGTGCCGCACTCGATGCATGTGGATGGAAGTGGGGTGGGCGATGAGCGAGAACAAGCTCAGGCTGGTCATGAGCGACGCGAAGCCGATGACGACGGCAGACGTTGAGAGCATGCCGAAGCACACGGATGCCCCACACACCTACGTCGCCGAGTACCCGAACCACGTGCTCGTTCGTCGCAATGAACTCCTCGCCACCACCCGGGCGCTCGAAGCAGCGCAGACGGCGCTGGCGATGCGCTCCCATCGCACTGTCGAGGAGATCACTCACGCCGAGAAGGCCGAGGACGAACGAGACGAAGCCGAGAACGAGCTCGACGCCGCGGTTGCCCGCCGTGACGAGGTGATCGCCAATCTCGACCGGATCCATGGACAAGTGGGGCCGGAGCTGGCGAGGCCTCGGGCACTCGTCGCCGAGCTGGTAGCAGTGCTGACTAGACTAGAGCGCCTTGCGAGCAAGGTGGGTTTCGAATATACGTGCGACGCCGCCAGAGATGTCTTGAGAAAGGCAAAGGAGGCTGGTCTATGAGGCCCGAAGAATCCGAAGAGATGGATGCGATGGACGAGAAGATCGGATCGCTGCAGTGCAGACTGGACCGAGCACAGAAGGATCGTGATTCCGCTCGGACCCTTGTATCCGAGCTGGTGACGGCGCTTGATGCGATCGTCTGCAATTGGGACGCTGACGACGAGGGCAAGGTGCATCCAGACCTGATCGATACCACTCGAGCCGCCCTGGCCAAAGCGAATGGAAGCACGCCATGACTCCCGCCGCATGGCAAGAGGGGCGCATCCATCGGCGCACGCTCACGCTCGGAGACGATGCCGAGATCGTGCAGACGCTCGAGGTCTTCGCCGCCACCGGCACGGAGGCATGGAGCGTCGTCTCTCAGATCGTCGAAGAGGAGGATACCGCCCACGTGCTCACTGGGCGCGCAATGGGGCTCCGCGAGGCGAAGAAGCTCGCCGATCGGCACGTCGACGAGCTGCGTCATGTGTGGGACGAAGACGGGCGGGCGGCATGAGACACCTGACCAAGCGGGCGCTGGCGAGGCTGGCAAATCGAGACTGGCACGATCTGCCAGTTGGCCACATTGCCTGTGGAGGCGAGTACACCGAGAGTGATGTAGGAGGTGTATGGGATGTTCGCCGAGGACTCACCCCGGAGAATCGTCCCACGTGCCCCAGCCGCGCCGTGCTCCTCGATCAGGCGCTCGAGGTCGCGCCATGAGCGAGACGCTGAAGGCGGCGCTCGGAGTCCGAGTGAAGGCTCCACCTGTGCCGCCTCCACCTCGCGAGCGCCCCACCACGCCCCTTCCGCTGGTGCGACTCGACTGGCTCACGGGGTGTGTCGCTGAGCGGTGCCGCGTGTGCCGACCGGAGCGCCCGCATCACCTCGGCGTGATAGTCGAGCCGCTGCCGTGCCGCTCTCGTCCACCACTCGGCGAGGGTGCAGTGCTCGGCCTTGGCGGCTGCCTCGACCGCCTGAGCGAGCTTGGGGTCGAGACGGAAGTTGATTGCGCGTCCGGTGCGTTTGGCTGTCATGTTCAGTCCCGCCTCAGATCGCGTCGCTCGGCCGCACGGCGCTTGCGGTACTCGCGCCGCACCAGCTCGGACAGCGGGCCAGAGGCCGGCGACCACATGAGCGTATTGCCCGTCGACGACAGCCGCTCGCAGATCTGTGGGTAGCCGCGAGCCTCGATCTTGACGTACCCACCCGCCGCTGGAGCGAAGAGCTCGAGATTGTGGGGCTGATCAAATTCATCCGTGAATTGAATCGTGCAGCGGCTCTCAGACAGACTCTCGATCTTCATCCTCGCCATGGTCGTCTCCCGTGCTCGCTAGTTGTCTCCACCTCTGCCGGCGAGCGTCGGCAGAGGGTGGCGCCCGACCGGAGTCGGGCGGGTGGTCAGCGGCGAATCGGCACCAGCTTGCCGGTGGTGGCGCGCCCTCCGACGAGCACGATCCATTCCTCGCTGCCCTCCTCGTCGTAGTCTGCGACCTCGTAGGTCGCCTTCGGCGCCGTGCTCGGGTCGGCCTGGTCGTCGGTGGGGAGATAGACGTTGCCGCCGTTGCAGGCGACATCGACCCTGATCCCGTCGGTGACCCACGTGTGCGTTGCGGTCGCGGTCGTCATGGTCGTCTCCCTGTCAGCTGCGGAAGTAGTAGGTGTCGGAGCCGGACAGGAGCTGAGCCGCAAGACGTCCGTCGACCTGGTGGCGCTCCACCTGCACCAGCCCGAGGTCGGAGAGCTCGCGAAGAGCCTGCGCCACCGAGCGACCAGAAAGCGGGCGCACGCAGGGGGCGGCGACGTGGTATCGGACCTCGTATCCGTCCTCGTCGTCGGAGCTGTACGGCACGCAGTCGATCTCGCTGCCCGAGCACAGCTTGATCGTCTTCAGCGCCCCGAGTCGCTCCCGTGCGCCCTGGGTGACCTCTCCAGCCCACGCGGCGCGCTCCTCAGGGGTGGACGTCTTCGGAGCCAGGCGAGTCGTTGTGGTGTCCATCTTGGTCCGTCTCCTTGGTTGGTGACAAATACTATGATTGCACGCGTAATGCCGGCGTCTTTACATCGACATTACGCACGGTTGCACATCGAATCCGCATCGCGTGCTGTCGTCTTTTCGGACACGTCGCGCAACCGCTCTAATTCTCGCGCACGATTCCAGGACACCGTCCGAAGTATGGACACGAAAGGACCCGGGGCGATCGAGCGGCACCGGGCCTGAAGGCCTACCTACTGCGCGGCGGTAGGCCGCACCGCCCAGCCCAGCGCGAACCCGCCGCCGGCGCCGAGCACGAGCGCGCCGACGAGGATCCAGACGGCGGGGCTCGACACGGCGGCGTACGAGGCGCTCTTGGCCGCCTCGTACGCCGCCACCTTCGACGCCACGGTGACCGCCAGGGGCTCCGGCATGCAGACGCCCCGGCCGAGCTCGATCGTCTCCGTGGGGGCGTCGAGCGGGCGCAGGGTGGCGCTCTCGACGGCGATTGCCTCGAGGGTGCCTCCGTCCACCGGCTCAGCTCCCATGGCGAGCCGCGATACGAGCGCCAGTGCGAGCAGGGCGCGGGTCATGACTCGGCCACCAGCGACCTGGCCGCCGAGTCCTTGACGGCTCCGTGCACCCAGCCGGCCGCACGCTTGTCGGAGCACCACGCATCGTGCTGGTCTTTTGGCGTTGCGTTCGGGTTCGCCAAGGCGTACTCGACGCCCCTGATCGAGCTCGAACGCATCTCCTCTGGCGACTCGTCCCATGAGGGTTGCACGGGAACGTCGCCAACAAGCTGCGTCAGGACCCTGTTCGCCTCGTGGCAGGTGCGGGCAATCGTCTCGGAGCGCATCATCGTCCCGCCCGGGTGAGGACGTCGGCCGCGCCCCGAGCTCCGCCATAGATCGGGGTGTTCGTGGCGTCGACGAAGGCGGGGACGTCAGGGGTCGATCCGAGCATCGGCAGCGCGTGCCCGGTGAGCCAGGAGATCAGCGCGGCTCCGGCGAGGGCGAACGACTGCGGCCAACCAGCTGGCACGAGGGCCCAGAACTGAACGAGGAGCCCGCCGAGCGTGGTGACGATCGCGAGCGCGGCGCCCTGGAGCACCGGCTTGCCCTCGACCGCAGCGGGCGGGCGGGCGCTGAGTCCGGCGAGAGTGGCGCAGAGGAATCCGGCGAGACCGGAGATGAAGCCCCATGGGGTGGGGAGGGCGACCGATGCAGCTGCGAGGGAAAGACCGATCGTTCCGACGATCGTTGCGGCGAGGCCTGAGAGAAGCGGTTTGGTGAGGTCCATCTACGGTTCCTTTGGTGCTGCGAGTGGAGCTGCTGACAGAATCTTCGTGACGGTGCCGAGCACCAAGAGGAGTCGGCGCGAGTACTCGTCGGGGTCGAGCTCGTAGTATCGGGCCTTGCCGAGGAGACGGGCGAACGGCTCGGCGTGCCCGCGCTCGAGCTCGTTGCGCGCCTCGAGGTAGCGGCCACCGTTCGCCACCGGGCCGAGGAAGCGCCAGTAGTCGGCCAAGAACTCGGTCACCGAGTCGTAGATTCGCCACGTCTGAGTGATTCGCCCGCCGTCCTTGTCCGTGTCGCCGCCGACGTCGGTCCACTTCGGGCCGAGCCAGTAGGGTCCGGAGGTGATGTTGCCGAGATTGCTCCCGCGGCGAGCCGCCTTCGCCGTGCCGTAGCCACTCTCAAGCGCCAGGTGCGCGAGAACGAGATTCGTCGCGGAGTACGACAGAAACGGAAGCGTCTCGAAGATCTCGCCGTGGATCTTGTGGCACCAACTCGCGCGTTCTTCATCAGTCATTGGCAGCTCCGAGGTACTCAATCCTAGCGCGCAGCTCCGCCTGAATCACCTCGAGTGCGCTGATTCTCTCGCCATGCTCGTCAACTCGCGCCTTGGTTTCGCCCGTTGAGGCTTGGTGATTTGCCATTCTCTCGCCCATGACCTCGATTGCACTGCGCACGCCAGCGACGTGATCCAGGAGCTGCTTGATCAAGGCTTCGTGCCGATTGTCCCATTCTGTATCGATCCGCTCGTTGCGGCGGAGGAAGCGCCCGACGATCTCTTTGATTACGAGAGTGCCTAGAATGCCACTGAGCGCACCAACGCCGTGGGCATCGGCGATGCTGGAGAGGTCCATCACAGCCCCCCAAGCACGTCGGGTGGAGAGTCTCCCGCCAATACTGAACATTCAGTTGGTACGCACTGGGTACCCACGGCGACGTCGGCCGGGAGGACGTTACATCCCCACCAGCGCGGTCCGCCGTCGGCTGTCCCTCGAGCCCCGGTGGCTCTGCAGTCTGGCGCCGCGGGGTGACCGGAGCGACCGGCCTTGCTGTCCCACCCTCCGTCTGGAGCTACCCAGCACGCTGGAAGTACGCAGGGGGGCGTCTCAGCCCACAGGCGATTGAGGACAGCGCACGGGGTGTCTGGCCACGGGATGCCAGGTGCCGCCCCCGCGTCGTAGGTGGCGCAACGGTCGGCGCGACAGGACGTCGACTGGTACTGGTTCGAGTCGTCGACCCCGCCCGGGTCACCTCCGTCATCGGCGACCGATGCATCGAGATCAACACCGTCGAGATTGTGCCGCAACGAAGGTACGACGATTTCGCCCTCGAGGTCGGCGACGCGCACAGACCAGTCGAGCGGCTTGAAGCAGTTGCCACCGTCGGCGGTGAAGCACTTCGCCACGCGCGCGACCCTCGCATAGAGTTGGCGCGGGCGTAGGAAGCCGGGCTGCGCCGAGTTGATGCGCCGTCGCGTCTGCGGCGTGAGTCGCTCTGGGCACACGAAGATGAGCGACTGTCCGTCTGCGATGCCCGCGTCGCGAAGCTCGGCCATCGTGCGCGTCGCTGGCTGAGGAGTGAGGAGATAGAATCCGGTTCCGCCAAGAACTACGACACCGACACCTACAAGCATCGCTCGAAGCTTCTCGTTCATGGGCAACACCTGTTCTCGTTTGAGTCCATACAAATGGAACTAATCAAGCCGCTTGGGTAGCTTCCTACTCCTCCGGACAGACTCAGAGATGCAGTGCCTCCATACGTAGCGGCCGTGAATGCAGATGTCGAAATCGTAGAGTCTGAAATGTTGCGCACCCTCTGTCCGCGCGCTTCGCTCCAGCTGGTACAGTACGACTTTTTTGTTCCGCGCACCCATGCGGCTGCCACGAACGCCCCATGCACGTTGTCGAAGATTGCCGCATTCGTGAGCCCGTCTGCGTATAGCGGCCGGAAGGACCCGGAAAACATCCATGGCCCTCCTGGTTCTGCGCCTCCATTCAGCGTCGCTGCTCCGCCGTGGTTCGGCGTGTAACTGGTTGCGAGCGACCCGATTTTCGGCATGGCCGCCGATAGCGTTATGGACACAGCTTCTGCGGACCTGGCCACAGGAGCGCCAGCGGTCGGAATGTATGACGTCTCGTGCTTTCCGATTTGAGCGTCGAGCCCCCAGACGTAGACGCGGTTGACAGGGCGCACGGTACCGCCATTCAGAAGCGTCATGTTCCCGAGGTAGATTTGACCTCCGGCGATGGACAGGATCGTCTCCGCCCTGCATTGGGTCCAAGCCGTCGCCACGAACGAGCATGAAGAGCATGTGGCCGTTGGGGCTGCAGCTGTCTGAAGACAAAGGTCGATGGCGCCGCTGCCTGCCTGCCCTCTCACCCAGAGCTGTGACGAGTAGGTAGTTGCCGTGAGAATCGCCAGAGCCCGAGCGCTGGCCTGCGGAGCAGCGGTCGCGTCGAACGTATAGTCCTCGGCCGTGAGTGTGCCGTCTGGAGCGAGAGCAGCGTCTGCGCCATTGAGCACCGGGGCGGCTGCGGCTCCCGCCGTGAAGTCGCCATACGACGCGTCATCGACCTCCTGACTCCTGGGAACTGCATTGGTTCGAGCTGGCTCGATCAACAGGGCTGGCACGCCATCAGGGTCGGGCATCACGCGCGGTGTGCCGTTCGGGCAAATCACCATGTCGCCATTGGCCACGGCCGTCGTGGGGCTTTTGACGCAAGAGCCGCGGCTAGCTCGAGTGAAACTCATCGCCTCGCCCTTGGCTCCGGTGATGGTCGAGCAGCTGCACAGCCCATCCATCCCAACTCCGTCCGCAGGGGCGAACTCGAAGTAAGCCCGCTTCGAGCACGGAACCAGTCCGCCTCCAGCGTAGCCCTTGGGGCACGTGAGCCCGCCTCCTCGCCCGAACCCAAACGAATCAGCCGAGCCCGCGAGGAGCAGAACGACGAGAACGAGAAGGCGGGCGATCACGTCAGCTCCCACACGAAGAGGTTGCCGGCGCCGCCGCTCGGGATCCACTGGATCCACCCGACGTCAGGGCGCATGAGGATGATCACCTTTTCTGTAGCCGCGAGCGAGACCCCGTGGACGGTCCCTGGCGCCGCTGGCACGGTGGTCTGATTCGCGATCGTGAGCGCCGGCGTCATCCCGACCGCGACGAAACCCGCGCTCGACGGCTGGAGCAGGAGCGTCTTGCCCGCCAGCGTTCCCTGCATCGTCCCCGGGCACGTGACGGCGGAATTGAACGGGTTCGCTGTCGTGGCATTGTTCACCGCGACAAGCACGCCGCTCGAGACGAGCACGCCCAGCTCGGTCGGCACCCCGTTGAGATAGTGCAGCGTATCGCGCTCGGTCGGCGGGCGCGAAGTTCCGTAGGTTCCCATGAATCATCTCCTCGAGCGGCGAACCGCGTCGGTGAATGCGAGGGCGCGCTTCTTCTCGACGTCCTCGTGTTGCTCTGTTTCGTCCGCCTCGACGTCGCCCACCGGCTCGAACTCGCCCGTGTCGTCCGTGACGAGGCCTCCGGTGGAGAAGCCTTCCTTGTCGACGGACCCGCCGCAATGCCGGCAGATTGGCCCGCCCGCCGTCTCGTCTACGTGCTCCGGCATGTCGCTCATGTCTCGTCCCTCTCTCGTTGGTGTGGCTGGGCCATGCGCTGGCCAAGGGTCAGCTTCTCGGCGCCCGCTGTTCCCGGAGCCCCAGCATTCGAAGGCTTCGTTGATGGCGCCTGAATCGTGCGCTGATTCGACGCCGTGGCTGCTCTCGAGCCGTCGACGTCGATGCCGGTGAGGAGCGTGAGCATATGTCGTTGCTGGTGGCTCGGGCGCTTGGTGGAGCCGATCGCCGCGTCGAGCGCCCGGTCTCCGATGGCGCGGGTGAGCGTCGGGTAGACGGCCTGTGCCGCGGCGAGGTGCGCCCGGGTCAAGGTGCCAGCCCTGGCGTGCTCGAGCAGAACCAGCGGGTCGTCGATGACGGCGCACGCCTGTTCGACGATGCGCGTCTCGCTTCGCGTGGGCTTCCACTCTGGCGCCAGGGGCCCGCGGGCGACCGGGGCTGATGCGAGGGTCGAGAGGTGCTGCACCGCGCGCTGGGCCACCGAGGTCAGCCCCCCGGCGATTCCCGGGGCCACCGTGTGGAGTGCGCCGAGGTTGTTCGCGACGCGGTCGACGAGCGCCTGAGGGTTGGACGCGAGCTCGTGCACTCCGTCGGGTAGGGGCTTCGACTTCGGGGTCTCCCGGGGCTTGCCGCCGAGAAAGCCCGAGACGGCCTTGTCGATCTCCGTGTGGTGGGCGTCGAGCACACCAGCCAGCTGGGTGACGCCCACGGTCTGATGGATCGCCTGGTCGAGCGGGGTCTGCGGCGTGGTGGTGCCGGTGAGGTAGCCGACGTCAGGCGGGTGGGCGCCGAGGATTGAGCCGAGCCCCCCGCGGGCCGCGAGCTGCTCCGCGGCGAGGTCGGGGTTGCCTAGCGAGCTCTCATTGAGCGTCACCCGCCCGAGGATTGCCGCGGTCGGAACGATTCCATGCCGAATCGTCTGCGAGGCGGTGATCAGCACGGGGATCAGCTTCTCGGCGACGGCGACACGCACCCGGTTCGACCGCGCCAGGTTCTTGGTCATCTGCCTGACGCCCGGGCTGTTCAGCCCGCCCATGCCGAAACCGAGGAACCCGCCCTCATGGTGCTCGAAGCCGGCCACCCCGCCCATCAGTTCTCCCGTGACGGCGCCGAACGCGGCGAGGCCGAAGCGCGGTGCGAGGACCTTGGAGATCTTGTCCTTGATGTCGCCCTGCCAGACCGTCGTCCTGAAATAGTCGGCCGTCTTCTGTGCGGCCTCTTCGGTGGCCCCAGCGCGCTTGGCGATCAGCTCGGCTTCGATTCGATCGATCGTGGCCTTCTGGCCTGGGAACTTCTCGAGCGCACTACCGGCGACCTTCTCGGCCAGCTCTTGGGCTCCGGGCTCGCGAAGAGCGGCGATCAGCTTCCCTTGAAGATCGTCGCCTACTGCGCCGGTACCGCCGAGATCCGTCACGCCGGCTGCGCCACGCTGGATGTTCTCCAACATGCGCGAGCCCTTCTGCGTCTCGCCTCCGAGCTGACCACTGAGCGACGCGATCTCCTTCTCGACCGTCTTGATGTCCTTGTCCGCCTGGCGCGCGAACGCCTCGTCAGCACCCTTCCACAGCGTCGCCCCGAGCCTCCGAACGCCTGCTCCGAGGGCCTCGCCAACTCCTCCCGCCACGAGTCCGAGGCCGGCCCCCTTGGCTGCCTCGCCGAGGTCACCGCCCGACTCGGCCGCAGCACCGACGGCACCGAGCCCCGCCGACACGCCCAGTCGCTCTGCCATCGACTCGGGCGCAGCAAGACCGCTCGAGAGTACCGATCCCGCCACTTGGTAGCCGAGCCCCGCCTCTTCAGTGGCCGTGTCCACCACCTTGCGAGCTTCGTCGCGCGCCTTCTTGTAGTCCTTGCCCTCGGCCAGCGCTCGAAGCCCGGCCATCTGCGGAACGAACCCTTGAGCACCACCTTGCGCCGTGGACAGGATTCGGTTGAGGACGCCCTCTTTCGACGCGGCCTCGACGTCTTGGCTTCCGCCTGGGGTGTGGATTGCCTCGAGCGGCTCGCCGTACTCGTCGAGATGGACGGGGCCCTGTGGTGTGGGGACGATCCAGGTGCCATCAGGCTGGCGTACGCCGCGACTCTTGAAGGAGCCACCAGGGGCGTCGAGAACATAGCCTTCTGGTGGCGGCGGGGGGCCGTCGAGCTTGAACCCGGGTGGCGGCGGAGGAATGCTCACATGGCCACCCACTCAGATCCGTTCCACCGAACCTTTTTTCCATCAGGGCCGGTGGCGGTTGGGGCCCCAGCCGTCGACGGTGCCGCCTCTTCGTCGGCAGGCACGATTCCGAGCACCGAAGACCGGCTGTGAAACTTCCGGTTGGCGGTCTTTCCGAGCTGATCGAGTTGAGCCTTCAGTGTCGTGTTCGAAGTGACATGACCAACCAATGAAGTTGGATCTGGGATCGCATCATCAATCAACCTGTAGTCAGACCCGGATAGAGCTCCGAGCGTCGCCATGTTTTTGTATCCGACCTTGAGGTCGCTGATCAGGCTGTTGACTCGCTTGGTGTTCTGCTGCCCTGGCAACAAGCCTCCCTTGTCGATCAACGCCCCGAGCTCCCTGATTGCCTGGTCCGTGTTCCTCTTCTCGGCAAGACCGTCGCGCCACTTCGCGAGCTCTTCGACCTTCGGCGCCGCACCGGGCTGGAGCTTGTACCCAGGAGCCACGAAGTCTCGGCCGATCTGCGAAGCCGACTCCTTCAGCGCCGCGATGCGCCGGGTCTCGACGTCCTCTCGCTTGAGCCAATTGTCGAACGAGTGCTGCTTCGTCGCCTCGTCGTGCTCGTCGCGCTTCTGCCCGAGTTGCGCCGAGAGCATCTGGCCCTGGGCCTTGGCGAGCGGGCTCGAAGCGCGGGCGGTGGCCAAGTCGACCTGGTTCTTGGCGATCTCGAGCGCAGTCGCCTTCGAGGCATCGGCAGAGGCAATGTCATCTTGTGCCAGCTGGCGATGGAGCGTGTAGATCGAGGTCGCCGAGTCGACCGTCATCTGGCCCTTGCGAAGCCTGATTTCGTGCTCGGCCTTCTGGGCCTCCAAGTCGCGCCCGATAGCGTTTTCGATGATGCCAGCCGCCCGATTGACACCGTCGTTGCCTGCGCCGATGGCCCCCAGGGCAAGCCCGATGGCAGCGGCAATTTTGCCCGGCGTAGACCTCGAGGCCCACCAACGCCCGGGGTCGACCGAGGTGTCCATCGATGCGACGGCCTGGCGAGCCTCGAGGATTCGGGACATGTCCGCGTCGGCCGCGATCTTCGCCCGGGCTCGAGATTCATTCTGGTCGATGGCGGCCCGCTCGAGCGCCTTCTGTGCGCCCACCAGAGCTTCGGCTTGGGCTCGTCCGGCCTCCTCGTGCGCCGCCGCCGTGTCGGTGGCCGCCTGTTGCTCAAGGGCGAGGTTGTCGGGAGGCAAGGGCGCCGATCGGGCGCCGACCGGGCGCCGACCGGGCATTGGTGCGGCAGGTCGAGCGGTTCCGGGAACCACCTCGGAACCACTCGGAACCGGCGAGGTGGCCGCTGGGGCCATCTGGGCGACCATGCCCGAGGGAGAGCTCGAAGGCCCGGGGATGGTTGGCACCTCGGGCGGCGGGCCCATGTACTGCCCCACGAGCTGATTCCCGAGCTGTCGGTCTACGGCTGCAGCTCGGGCGGTGTCGCCGGGCCGGGATTCGGGGAGCGGTCTCCCGCGCTCCATCGCGTTGACCGCGGCGTAGGACTCCGGGTCGGGGTTCCAAAGCTGGCTCCAGAAGCTTCGTTCCTCGGGCACGGTGCCACCGTCGGCGAAGCCACAGGCGCGGGTGAAAGCCCGGTCGCGCTCGCGGATCTCCCCGCCGTGCGCCGCGTAGGCCGTGCCCGAGTCGCTCGCCCAGCTCGGAGAGTCCCCGCTCGAGTCCGAGCCCGAGCCACTGCCCCAGTCCCCTGCGGCCGAAGGAGAAGAGTCCGCAGACCACGAATCTGACCCGGAAGTGCCGAGGTTCGCGTTGGCCTCAGCGTCCAAGGCCTTCAGCCGCTTCTCGAGGGCCCCGGCGCCGGCCGCAAACGCCTGCCCCGCGCCCCCGATGATCCCCCGGATCGCAGCCTGGTTTTGGAGCCCGATGCCAGCGTTCATCATCGAGTTCCGCCACGCAGCCTGCTGCCGAGCGAGCGCGAACGCGAGGTCCATTTGGCGCTGGCGCTGGATCGCCGCGGCGTACGACTGCCCCCATCGAGCCGCCTCGTTGGCCGCGGTCGAAGCGGCCTTGCCGCCAGCGCTCGAGAGCTCCTCCGCCGCCTGGCCGCCAATCAGACCCGACGCCGCGCCCCGCCCCGCCCCGCGGGCACCCGTCTGCGCCGACAAGGCCCCTGCAATGTTTGCGTCAGTCGCGGCCTGCATCGCCTGGGGGGCCACCGACGGGCCGCGGCCGGCGTACGCGTCGAGGAATGCTTGAGTCGACCCGAGGTTCGCAGCTCGGCTCGCGTCGTAGGCCGTGGTGTCGAGGAGTCCGCCGTTTCGAACACTCGCTGCTTCCTGCGGGGTGCCGATCCCGAAAACGTACCCCTGCCCGGTCGAGCTTCCGCCCGCCGCGGTCGGATCATTGGCGAGCACCGGCAGTGCATCTTTTGCGTTGGTATCGGGCTTCGTGGCCCATGGGTCCGTTGGCACCTTCCCGCCGTCGTCGAAGCGGTGCCCGTGGTGCTCCTTCACCGCCTGGACAAATGAGGCAGCGGCTGCTTCGGGGTTGCCCGACTGGGTGACGGAGCGGGGGAGGACGATTTCGCCGGGCGACAGCATCGCCGGAACGGTGTCGTTGGCCTCGTCGTCGCCGAAGACGTGCGCCTTGCCTGGCACGGGGCCGCCATCTGACATCTTTCCGCCACCCATGCTTGCGAGCGTGCCTAGGGCCTGGCCATAGCCGGAGTAGATGACGGCGTTGATTTGGTTCGCCGTGTCGGTGATGCCTTTGTTCGCCTCCCGACGTCCCTGCCGGGCCGCCGCCTGCTCCGCTGCCTGCTGCGCGTCGAGGCTGGCTTGGGCCGCGTTGATGTCCGAGAGCTGTTGCTGGGCCTGCTGTTTCATTTGCTCTCGGAGCGTCTCGGCCTGGCCGGCCGCACGCTGTTCCACGCCGGCCTGGGCGTTGCCGATGTTCCGCCGCATCGCCATCGGGTCGAGCCCGGCTGCCGACTGCCCAAGCGCCGACGCTGCGGCAGAGCCCTGCTGGGTCGCCCGAGCAAGCTGCCCCTCCCATGCGCCCGAGCCGGTTGCCGCCTGGTCTTGCAGCTGGGCCAGGTAGTCGGCCATCCGCTTCCGGTCCTCGTCCGCCTGAGTCGTCGGGAGCTCGGCCCCGGGGGCGGTGGCGGGAAGGAGGTTGTTTGTTGCTCCGCTCCAATCAGAGAACCCGGTCACGCCGTAGTTGGGTGCCCCGGGCGATGGCGCCGCTCCACCGGCTTGGGCGTTGAGCTCGGCGAGCTCTTGCGGCGTGACGGGTGTGCCGTCAGGCCAGACCGACGACCCAGGCGTTCCACCCTTTGTGCCGGGCACGCGCTGGGGAAGATCGTTTTTGTTCGGGATCTTCTGCCCGGTGGCGTTGTCGATCCAGAATCCGTCCCTGAACGTCGCCTTCGAGCGGTCGACACCCGTGTCATTCGGGTCGGACCTGTAGACGACGTTGCCGTCTTTGTCCTCCCACGTGCCGTCTGCTCGTCTGGGCATAGCTACGGCACCGCCTGGGCCGCGGGTAGTTTGTTGGTGCCTCGACGCCCGCCGATTTGGAGCGCCAGAGCCTGGAAGCCAGTGAGCCCAGCTGCACCAGCCGACACGGGGTTCTCATTCACCGTGATCGCCACGCTCTTGCATTTCTGGCGCCTCAGTTTGTGCCGCAGGTCGACCGCGGCCGGGTTGGCGAACGGAATCGCGGTGAGCGTGAGCGGCGAGGTGAGGTAGCAGCCAGGCGCTCCGGGCGGGTTCTGCGTCTGGTACAGGTCGTCGAAGTCGATTCGGAACGACACGTTCGTCGCCGGAGCAGTCGGGCCCGATGCGGTGAGGTACAGCCAACGCACCCGCTGGAACCCCTCGAGCGCCGCGAGGTGCAGGAACGACGATCGAGCGGACATGCCGATCGCGAAACCTCCGACGTTGGTGCCCGGGATGTCGAGGTAGGTCCCCGGCGTGTCTTGGTTGATGCCATCATAGTAGCTAATCGATACGTAGCGTCCGAGCGTTGGCCACCACACGGCGTCCCAGACCTGAAGCGTGTTGGCGGTCGGAACTTTCGTCAGAGAAGTCACAGTGAACACGCTCCAAACGCCGGACTGGTACGAGTAGCAGAACTGGATCGCGCCTGAGTAGTTCGTGTCGTACGTGCGCCGCGAGCTGATCCTGATCTCCTGCCTGTCCTCCATCAGAACTGCGCTCGTGATGATGTCCGAGTCCCATCTCTTCACCGGGGCGCCGATGTACTTGACGGACAGGTCGCGCGTAAGGAGGTACCACCCCTTGGCCGATCGGAACATCACGCCATCTGGAATTCTCAACACGCTCGATGGGGTCGGGCATCCGACGTCTGAAGGAATCTCCACCGGGTCCGAGTAGCCGTTGTAGCCACCGCTCGGGCTCGGCCCCGTCCCGGTGAGGCGGAACAACTTCCTCTCGGAGACGATGATCATCATCTCATCCATCGAGGCGAAGCCGGTGACATCTCCAGCCTCGACCGGAAGTTGTCCGCCGAGAAGCTCATTGAACTGGAGCCCGACCCCCGTCACCAGCTGTTGCGAGTAGCGGAACCCGCCCGGGCGGTCCATTTGGTTGATCCACAGGCGTTGCTGATGAACTCCGACAATCGAGCACGGGCCCGGGGCGTCGTTCGGGAGCGTGGTGCCTGCGACGAAGGGCTGGCTGTAGAGGAGCTCGTTGGCTGCGGGCGGACTCACGACTACGGCGGTGACCGACTGCGCGAGCGCCTTGTTGTTGACGATCTCGATTGGAGCCAGGATCGTCCCGAAGCGCGTGAACGTCGTGCCATTCGGCTGCGTCCCATAGAGCACGTGCTTGACGTTCGCGCGTTGGGTCAGCTGCAGCGTCGGTACCCTGAACGTCACGGTGTCGTTGAGGGCCACCACCACCTGCACTGTCGGGCTTGGCGCGGATTGGTGGCGCTGGCCTTGTCCGTCCACCCATTCGTAGATCGCCACGAATTCGTATGTCCCGGCCGCCCATACTCCTCCGCCCGCCGCAGTCGTGACTCCGAGTCCTTCCGGGAAAAGGTTGAAGTCTCCTTCGCTGATGTCCGCCCCGTCGTAGAGCGCCAACATCCCGTTGGCGATCATGGTCGAGCGGCCGATCTGTGTTCGTCGCGGTGCCCAAGCGTCGGCTGGGTTGGTTCCCACCGGAAGGTTCGGTGTCACCAGCAACGTCGCGACTCCGCTCGTCGTGTAGTTCGAGCCGTCGAGCAGTGTGAATCTCCCGAGCTCGAGAAACGGCAACACGAACGTGTCGATTCCAGTCCGCTCGACGAGTGGCGTCGAGGTTCGCCGCGGAGTCGATGGAGGCAACGCACCGTATCCGAACGCGGCGTGCTGGCCGTACATCGCCTTGCCAAGCACGTTTCCTGTGGTTCCATCGAGAAAGTAGATGCCCGACTGAATGACACCGCCAGAGCCCGCAGCGGCCATGTAGACCGGGAGTGCGATCGTCTCAGGGTAACTGAAGAGACCGCCAACAGGCGGCGTGATCACCATCGGGAACCCGGCGATGAACGGACCCTGCAGCGCCGCGAAGTTGGTGTTGGTGACGGAGTTCACCAGCGTTGCCGAGCTCAAGACGAGCATGGACCCGAGCCCCGGAGCAACGACTTCGACCGAATACGTTCGGAGCGGTCGAACGCCTATGCCTCCTACTCCTCCGATGTCCGCGAATCCGTCGACGTACACCTGACAGACATAGCCACTGCGCGGGACATGTCTGGTAGCCACGATATGCGTTGGCTGCGTGGCTCCGAAGATGGCGGTCACTCCATCGATCAGGGTGGCGGTTGTCGGAGCCCATGCCTCGGTGACAGCCGCTCCGGCCACGCCATTGAGTGCAGCCCCCAGGAGCGGGCTCGCGATGAACGTGGCTGCGTATGAGTCGCCCGGAAGAACTCCGCCCACGCGCGACAGGCAGATTCCGCAAATGGTCGCATGCGGTGCCTGGATTTGGGTGATCAGGTTCGCCGTCGCCATGATGACTGGTACGAGCGTGATTTCGTTGTACGTGACCTGCGAGCACCGAACCGAAGTCACTCCGTCGGTGAAGACGTACGACACCGCCGCCGTGTTGACGAAGTTAGTCACTCCGTCGAAGCCGAATGCGATCGCATCGAAACCAATCGCACCGAGGATTCCGACCACGACCCCGAGATTTGTCGAAGGCCCGACGCTGCCAGAAACGGTGGAGTACACGGCAGCGTAGAGATTGGGGCCTGCCCCCTGGGTCCACAGGAACATGAACGCGTCGGAGAGGAAGACGACCCGTGGGCTTTGGCCGGTGGCCGAGAGCAACGTTGGTCGGATCACCAACGTGCGAGTCGTCGAATCGATCACGCAGAAGTACACCCCGAGCACTGCAGCGCCGACGATCGATCGCTCGCGCCAGACGTAGACCTCGAGGCCGTTGCCGTACGCGCAGTCAACCTGGTCGAGCGTGTTGGTTGGCCGCGAGACCTCTCTCTTTTCGAGATGGATGCACGGAAGCTGGCCTGCCGTGTACACGGCTCCAACAGAGGGCTGAATATTGGTGCTGTAGACGCTCGTGCCGTTGATGGCCAAAAGCTCGTCATCGAACGTCGCGAGACCGTTCCCGTTGGCGGCTGCCACCAGCGCCCGCACGCCCTCACGCTTCGAGATCGCTCCGTCCTTCGAGTGGACGCAATTCGTCAGCAAGTCCCATTGGCCCGGAACCCTCAACTTCGGGTTCGTGCGCGTGTCGAGGCCACCGGTGAAGTCCACCGAGACCAACTGGAAATCTAAGCCCTCAGCACCCAATCATTGCTCCGCTAGGAAAGAGAAGTTGAAGGCAAGCGACCAACCGGCACCTACGGCTTGCGCGTTGACGAGTCGCCCATCTGAGTACAGAAGCACGGACGCGAATCCAGCAGTAGAGTCACAAACAAAGTCAAGATTCAGAGCAGGGCGATATCCGATCGCAAATCTGGCAATTGTGGACGCTCCAGGAATCAAGACACCGATTGAATTCGCCACGAAACCTTGAGCATGGACGTAGCCGAGTGCGTCTCTGTGGTAGCGCATCGGAGCCCACCCGGCGCCGAAGTCGAGGAACCCGCTCTGGAGTGGAGGACGAATCCACGCCGGAGGATTGGCGCCCATGATCGGCGTTGCCATCACCGCCTTGGCCACCGGCTCCACGAGGCGAGAGATCGCGTCCGTCTGCCGGTTGGCATTCGGGTCCGGCCCGCGCAGGTTGGTGAGCATGTTCGATGCCATCACCAATACCCTCCGTCACCCCAGTCGTTGCCCGCGCCGTCGGGACCCCATGCCGGGAGGCCGTTGCCGCGAAGCCAAATCTGATTCCCGTTGAGCCGGTACCGCATCGAGCGCCCGCGGCGCCTCTGAACGTCGGCGACGCACGCTGGGGATCCGGCGTCGCGGTTGGTGATCTCGCCCTGCAGGCGCTCGAGCAGGGCCGCCTTGCGCGCCATGAACGAGGTGACGTCGGCCTCCTCCTTCGTCAGGGCTTTGATGCATGCGTCGACGACGATGTACTCTTCCCAGCCGTTCACGCCGTCGATCGTGTCTCCGTCGGCTGTGAGGACGAGCGACCGAGGCACGTAGAGAAGTCGAATCGTCTGCCCGGCCGACGGGATCATCGAGCCCAAGAAGCCGAACGTGTTGCGCTCGGCCAGCTGGAACGGCTTCAGTGCCACCCAGTAGTTCGGCGCCGTGACTTGGATGTCGACCGCCAACAACTTGAACATATCCGTGGGCAACGCGAACATCTCGTTGAGCCCGTCGGTCGTGATGAGGAAGCCAGAAGCCGGCGTCTGGGTGAAATAGTCGTTCCCGAAGGCGGTGACGATCAGGCCGTAGAGCTCTTGGTACGAAGCGGCTATGTAGCCGTTCCACTCGGTGTCAGTGATGAACGTCTGGCCGACGTTGTCACTCTCCTGCTTTGAACGATCTCGAAGCTGAAGCAGCGTCGTGGCCAAGGTGTCACTCCTGAAGCTCGGGGGACCCTACGGCTGCTGCTGTACTTCGGCACCGAGCGACTACGGGAGGTGAGCCGCCCGGTGCCATTCTGCCCCGCGGAAGAGGTTACGAGGCGTCCTCTTCCCATTCAATGAAGTAGCACAACACAGTGCCGGCCGCCAGGTTGGCCGCAGCCACGTTCTGCACCTCGAGGTACTGGGCTGCTCCGCGGAGGACGATCGCCTGTCCGATGGGGGCGCCGAACTCAGGGAAGAGCTGAGTCTGAGCCGGAGGTGAAGTGATCGGCACCGCGGTCACGCAGAGCTGCACGTTTGCCATCGAGAGAGGGCCGCCGATCGCGGTGCCGGTGGCCTTCAGCGACGTCGTGTAATGCTGCACGACGGCGGTGGCAGCAGCACTCGCCGAGTCGAGCGGGGTGGGCGTGGGCGTGACGGTCGTCCCGCCTGCGCCGAGGGCCGACGTCTTCAGGAGCTGAACGATCGCCTGCCCTGAGCCCGTGGCCACGCCGCCGACGCCGATGCGCTTGATGCGCACGGTCCTGGTTGCGCTGCCCTGGATCGAGATGAGCGTCACGGCGCCGGTCGCCTGGGGCGTGAAGTTGGCGGCAGCCCGGTAGGTGGCCTTGCCCGAGTCCACCGAGATGACACTCGCGTGGAATCCCGAGGTGTCCTGAGTTGCGGCGATCGACTGAGCTGCGTTGTTTCCGTCTCGAACGACAAGAGGGGTCCAAGCCATTTTGAGTATCTCCTTACAGCGTGACCAGATTGATGAGGTTGAAGCCCGATGCAAGCTGCAGAGCTCCACCCTGGGCCACGGGGAAAGGAGCGACGGTGGACAACACGGGGAACGGCTGGGCGACGGTCGACACGACGCCGTCTGAAGACTGGCACTGGGCGCGAAGCGTGACGGTGGTGTCTCGAGGCGGGCCGAAGACGCCTTGCGCACCGCCCGGGGCCTGAGGGCTGGGGCCCGAGTAGCCCGGCACCGTGAAGGCCACCTCGAACGGGTACGTCTCCGACAAGCCGGGGCCGATGACGGGGTTGCCCAGCCCCGCGGGCAGGTTCGGCCGCAGGTAGCTGGGCTGGTCGACGCGGGAGCCGGACTTCGACTCCTCGTAGACCGAGAGCGAGGTGACGGTGAGCGCCACTGCGCCCGGGTTCGTCACCGTGAGGAGCACCGCGTTCGGCCGCCCGTTGGCCGAATCGGACCAGGCGAAGCCTCGGGACATCGCGAGAACGAAAGGCATCAGAGCACCCCTGCCAGGAAGGTGACGAGGTTGTTGGGAGCCGACAGGCTGAGGAACCCGCCCTGATAGCCCAGCGGAGGCGGAGACACGACGTCGACGAAGATCGGGGCGGTGCCCGCGGCGTTGATGGAGTGGTCGCTGCCGTAGAGCGTGGCCCCGACAAGCACGGTGAACTGAGGATACCGGTTCCCGTCGACCACGCCCCGGGTCTCGCTGGGCTGAGGCGCGACCGGGGCATTCGGGCTCTGGTACGAGTTGGCCCCGGCGTTCGAGTGCACGGCGAGCGTCACCGGTCCGATCAGCACCGTGGCCCCAGCGGCAACCACGGTGGGCATGCCCGGCCCCAGCGGCAATGCCGGCCTGGCGCACGAGACGGTGGTCCCGTCCCCGAGCTGGGTCATCTCGAGATCACCGCCGGTGATCGCGATGGCGACGGCGCCCGGATTGGTCGCAGTGATGAAGACCGCGACCGGCTGGTCGCCGCTGCATGCCGAGGGGTAGACGTACACCTGGCAGTTGAGCGGCATGTCAGGGCTCCGTCGCGTCGGCGAGAAATACGCGCAGGTAGACGATGGTGCCCTGAGGCAGGTCCGCCGCAGCTCCGCCGACGATCGTCGTGAGCCCGAGGATGGACCCGCCGTTCGCGTTCATGTTCGTGGTGGTGGTGTTCACCACCAGCTGTCCGTTCGCGACACCGCCGGCAACCTCCAACGTCATCCCGATGCCTAGCTGGCGTTGGTAGTTGTCCTGAAGCTGGAGCAGCCATTGACCGACGCCCGTGCGCGTGATGCTTCTCACGCCCTCGGCACCGCATGCGTACTGGAGCGGGTAGGCCGCCCCAGTCGGGAGCGCGTTCGCGGGCGGCGCCGCGGTGTAGGTGCGGGCATTCGGTCCGGCCCCGAAGGTCGGGTAGTTCCATTTCAGGAGCGTCACCGCCCCGCCTGCGCCCATCGAAATGGCGCAGTAGAGATCCACGCGCCGCTTCACCAGCTGGTACGCGTGATCGATGAAAGTTCGATTGGCCATCGCGTGCCTCGATCAGACGCCGAATGCGATTTGGGAGTTCCAGCCGGGGGCGTTGCAGCTGAGGTTGGCGTAGTCGCCCACGCGCACCTCGCTCGCATCGGCGTTGGCGAGCCGCAACATCTCGAGCCCATCGCCGTACTTGAAGATCTTCGGCACGGGGCCGAGCGAGAGGCACTTCCAGGTAGGCATCTGGAGCAGGTAGCCGGTGGCCGCCGGGCAGTTCCTGTCGGCGAAGCACTCGATGGGGCCCGCCGGGCCCTGGAGCTTCACGCCCCGGAACGAGATCTCCATGTCGTCCGAGCCCCAGTCGACGAACTCGCGGCGAGCCCCGAGCGCCTTCAGGAGCGCGGCCTCGGTGCCGTAGTTGTAGATCAGGTGCTTCGGGCGCCCCTTCTCGCGCCGAACGAGCAACGCGGCGTCGATGATGGCCTCTTCCACCGGCTGCGGGACGCCGTTGTAGGCGAGCCCGTAGAGACGGCTGTCGACGCTGCGGTTGACGCCGTAGAAGTTGTCGAACGCACCTGGGGCCGTCGCGGGCAACCACGCCGAGAAGCCGCTGATGCTCGCGTTGCTGTCCCCCTGCATGAGCAGGAAGTCGTTCGCGGCCCAGAGCGCGGGGGAGCCAGCGGGGCCTTGCTGCGCGATGTTCGAGACGGTGATGGTTCCGGCCATGACGTTGCGGGCCACCACGTATCCCAGCGCAGCCCGAGGGGCCCCGCCGTCCGTCGAAGAGGCCTGGAGCACCATGTTGATGCCGAACTGCGTGGTATCGGCCGCGTTCGTCAGCGTGATGACGCCGGCGTTGATGGCGGAAATCCCGCCACGAGACCCAGTGCCCCCGCGGAACATCGCCGTCGAGAAGCGCAGCGCCGCCGATTGGATCGCGAGGTCGACGAAGAGCGTCGAGAAGTCGATGAAGGCACCCGCGTTGTCGGCCGAAGCCTCCATCGCCTGGTTGTCCAACGTGGCGATCGCGTAGTCCTTCTTCAGCGTCACCATGAACTCGGCGAGAAGCCCCGGGCTCTGGTTGGCCTGGGCGATCGCGAAGTTGTTCGAGGAGCCCTGACTCACCTCGTAGACGACAGGAACGGGCCAGTACTTGCCGGTCGCGTCGGGCTTCTTGGGAATCATCGCGAGCGACGGATTGTCATCGTACGCGAGATTTTCGACCTTCTGATCGTCGTAGTGCTCTTTGAGGGCCGCGTTGCCAGCCGCCAGATCGAGATATGCACCCATCGAAAAGCCTCAGCGCCCGTTGGCGCGGTGTGGGGCCCTCCTCAGTGGTGTGCCGCGGCCTTCCTCTCCTTCACCGCTGCGAATGCGGCGAGCGCTCGTTGTCGGCGCTCTTCAGGAGTCAGGCGGGTCGGGGCGTCATCCTTGGTGGAGCCCGTGATGTCGTTTGAAAGTGATTTGCGCGGCTGCTGCCCATTGCTCTGAGGCTGCTGCTCGACATTCGGCTTCTGCTTGAGTTTGAGGCTTTCAGACTTTTTCTCGGATGTCAAGTCTGGGGGATTCGGAGCGAAGCGCGCCTTGTATTTCTCGGCCTTCAGTGCGTGCTCTGCGACGGCCAGCATTTCGCCCTCGATGAGCTCCGCCGCCTCCTTCGTCGTGAGCACCCGGCCCTGCCTGAGGACCGCGCCGGACTCGTCGCGCCTCGAGGTGGCGTGGAACTCGGACTCGATGCGCTGGGCGATGGCGCGGGCAACGGCTTCCTTGCCGCCCAGCCGCTCGAGGATTGGGTAGTCAGCGCCCGAGGCTGCGTAGAACTCCTCGGCCTCCATCCTGATGTTGGCGCGCGCGTGATCGAGCGCCTGCTGTTGCTGGGCTTGGAGGCTTCTCGAGTTCTCCTCGTCGCGAGATTTCAGCTTCTGCTCGAACTCCTCACGCATGCGCGCCATCTCTGACTGGATCAGGTCAGCGGGCGGGACGCCGTTCAGCTTCGACTCGTTCACCACCTCGTGCCAGTTGTCGCCGTAGATCGACTTGAGGAAGGCGGGCGGGTTGAGCCTGGCCTGACTCTCTCGCTTCTCGAGCTCCGAGAGCCTCGAGAGACGCTCGCCGGTGGTCTTCCGGTCAGCATCCCACTTCCGACGCTCGATGATCTGTTCCTTTAGCTTCCGTTGGTGCTCGGCCTCGAGGCGCCGGTACTTCTGCGCGATGTCGGCATCGGAGGGAGCTGCCGGCTTGGCTTCGGCGACCGGGGATGTGGGGGTCGTCGGAGCAGTGGGCGTGACGGCGGTGGGGACTGGTGTTGATGCGGGCGTGGTGGGATCGGGCATGGCGTGTCCTCAGGCTGCGGCTTGGGGGATGTTCGGGATGAGCTCGCTCACTGGGCTCGGCATCGGGTTCGCCTGGGGCTGGCCACCGGGCATGGTCCCTGGAGTCGCAACGGGCGTTTCCGTAGGAGTTGCGGCAGCGATCAGGTCTTCGAGCTGGGCGTTGTAGTCGCGAAGGAGGTCGAGCTTCTCGTCTTCGAGTCCCAAGAGCCGGTAGCGCTGGATGTACTCGAGGACGAGCTCCTTGCTGAGCTGCAAGTCGTCGGTGGGCTCTGGCGGATGGTACTCGCCGTCGTCGACGATGGCGTCGAGGTTCCGCATGACGAGGTCTTCCTGTGCGCTGGCCAGGGACTCGATGCTGTCGAGGTCGGCGAAGTCGAGCGCCTTGCGGCCCTGGCGGGGGGTGATCATGCCAGCTTGGATGTACTCCTGAATCGTCTGCAGGCGCCCCGCTGGGTCGCGCGGCAACCTCGAGACGGGGAAGCACTGCAAGACGAACTCGTCCGTCTTCACCGCCTTGATGTCTTTCCGCCAGTCGATGGCTGTGAACGACGTCTTCGACGGGGAGCGCACGGGGCGAAGGGCGCCAGCGTCGGCGAGCTCTCCCGCGAGCGCCACGGCCATGTTGGCCACCTCGAGGTAGAGGTTGTCGTTCGCTCGCTGCGTGGTGCGGTGCCGGTCGCTCTCCACGTCTTCCATCTCGCGAATCGCCACGCCGCTGCTGAGCCCAGCTGGCTTCGTTCCGTGCGCCGACATCTGTGAGACGCCGGACTTGTTGCGCGCCCGCTCGATGATCTCCCGCGTGTTCTGGAACCAGATCGGGTCGATCGGCTGAACCGTGATGTACTGAGGGGGCGTTCCCACGTAGTCGATGATCGTGCCGACGTCGTTGTTCAGGTGCTCCTTGACGGTTTTGCTCCCCGCCTGGCGAAGGATCTTGAAGCTGCCCGCGAGCCGCATGCTCTTCTGAATCAGCTGGAGCTCGTAATTCAGCTCGATCTGGTCGCCCTGGAGCTGCTCGCACAGGCCCTGCGACCAGTAGCCCATGGGGCGCCGGCACCACGTCATTCGAGCGAAAGGGAACCATGGGAACGGCCAGTCTTCGATTACCGTCAGGAGCGTCTCGTCGCTGACCAGGCTGATGACATGCTTCCCGCCCTTGATCTCGCCCCTCTCGTTCTCGTTTCCCAGGTGCCACGACTCGGCGACCTGAACCATGTCCGCGACCGACTCGGTCAGCGTGCCGCGCGTGTCCTTCGAGACGCGCATGATCGCGTCCTTCTGCTCGGGGAAGTGGCCGGCCAACTCGTCCCTGTCAACGAGCTTCAACCAGTGCATGTTCCTCGGCGCCCCGTATTGCCCCTCGACCTCGTCGATCCAGAGCTCGGTCGCAAGGGCGCGCTCGACACGCACACGGCCGTTCTGTCCGAAGACGTGAAGGAAGCCATCTCCACCGACGAGCGCGTCACGGAAGGCGTCGAGGCCCTTGTCGTAGACGCGCTCCTCGTAGAACACGCCCTCGACCCATTGGTTCAGCTTCTTCGCCTTCCTCTGTTGCTTGTAGTTGCCACCCGACGTGAGGAAGTACGGGCGGGGCTTCGTCTCGCCCACGCGCGCGGTGAGCGTGTCGACGACTTCTTGGCACACGTTGTAGGTGACCCGGTCCCGTTGCGCCGTGGCCGCTTGCTGCACCCGAGCGTAGGCCCCGCTCGTCGGCAGCGACAGCGAGCCGTAGAGGCGCTGACTGATGACCTGCTGGCGCATTCGAACCGTCTGCGCCTTCTGCAGCTTCTCGATCGTCGACCCGATGGAGCGTGCGCACTCACGCCCCTCGAGGCGCCACCAGTCGCGGCGGACGCCCCGCTCGATGTCGTTGCGGTCGTCTCGGTGGGGCTTCTGCCCGCTCCTCGGCTTCAGGTCTCGATAGTCGCTCATTTGCTCACCCTTCGACTTCAAAGAGTTGATCTATCTCGGCGATTGAATCAGCGAACGTGGACAGGCCATAGGAATCGCATTCGCCGTCACCGTAGCGACTGGCCAGGAGCTTCCTGACCGCAGCTCTATAGGCGCGAAGAGCGCTCACCACCTTCAGGGCCTCGTCCCGATGACCCAGCATTGCGTACTTCTCGGCCTCGAACCACTTCGCGTCGATCGCGTCTGACTCGTCGCTCACTTGGGTGCCTCCTCATGCGGTGAACAGGAGCTGGGCTCGCAGCCGTGCAAACAGAGCCCTCCGGGACCGTGCTCGTGCGCCATGTGGCCGCAGGAGCATCGGTCGGGGTCGGGCGCTGGCTTCGCGTCTGGGTGCTCGACCGTGGGCGGATCGAACTCGACGTCGATGCCGTGTTCCGTCTCTCGGTAGATGCGCACTCCCTTCGAGCGGAGCAGGTCGAGGATGTCTGCGAGTCGGGAGAGCTCGGAGTCGGCCATCACTTGCTCCAGTCGATGAGGTCGTAGTTGGCGCGGTACTCGGCGGAGTTGCCGCCCGGTCCTTCACCGCCGAGCTTCATGAACTGTTTCATGAGCTGGTTCTTGAGGCGCTGCTCTGACGGCGTGAATCCGCCGTCGTAGCGGCCCATGCGCTTCTCGAGCGACTTCCCGCGCGGCGCTTCGCTGCCGATTGGATCGCCGTTCATGGAGTCCTCACGCTGAAGTCGCCCCGGCATCCGCAGTCGCACCCCGTGAGCAGCTTGCGCTTCAGCATCGAGCGCAGCTTCGCGAGCACCACCTGGTGCGGAATCGGCGCGAAGGCATCTTGAATGGCGAACAGCGACCCGCCGACTCGGGCGATCACTTTGATGACATCGGCGTCGGTCAGCGTCTTGGCTTGGAGCTTCTTCATGTCACTCTCCAGCATGGCGCCGTTCGGCTGGCCGCAGCGCCGGGCGAGGTGGTTCGCCATCGACCGCCTCAATCTCGGGCGGGTACTCGGGGCGATTCGCCTTCAACAGCCGCTCGCGCTGGGTCAGCTCCTCGGGCGACCACCGAATCGCGGGTGCGGGCGGGCGCTGCGGGGCCGGGGGCTGAGTGGGCGCGCCGTCGGGCCCCGTCTCGTAAGTCACAGGGACAGGAATGTGCTTGCCGGTTGAGGCCGGCTTCCACGCCCCAGCCTCCCTCAGCACCGCCAACGCTGCGGCGACGCGCGATGCGGCTGCCTCGAGCTCCGCGACCGTCATGTTGCCGATGTCTTCGGGGCTCACAGCCACCCCTCGAGCTCCGCTGCTTCCGCCTTCGCTCGTCGATTCGCCTCGAACTCCCGTTCCATTTCGGCCTCCTCGTTCTGCTGTTGAAGTGCGGCTTGTGCTTCGAACCACTCCGGCGTGTTGATGCGTGGCGGGTCTGCTTTCGGATCAACGAACGTCCACGCCAGCGCGCGTCGCCAGGCGTAGAGCGTGGCGTCTGCGATGTCCGAGTGGAAGCGCTCGCTGATCTTTGGCTTCTCGGGATTCGACCGATCCCATTCGACGCGCATGCAATCGTCTGCGAACCGCGAATCGGGCGGGGCGAAGAAGCGCGACGTGCGCATTGCGTCGTTCAAGAGCTCGATGTGCTCGAGCTTGCGCCCCTTCTCTGCGGCCTCGATGGGCACCTGGGTGCGCTGCGTGATCTCCTCGGCGATCTTCTTGCCCAGCCCGCCCGTGTCGGCGACGACTGCCATCGGCTGGTAGCGGTCGTACGCGCTCCTCACCTTCTCCATGAGCCCGGTGATCGACTGCTTGGCGCCCACCCACTCTTCGACGAGGTCAATCTCGGGCGAGTTGTCGCGCCACCCCAGCACGGCGATCGCGTCTGCATCGTCGAAGCCGAGGTCGACGCCGATGACGTAGTGCTGCCACGCCCGGCGCTCGCTGCGACCGTTGCGAGCGGGGTCGAAGCGGAAGACGAGCGCGTTGGCGTCGAGCACCCAGCGCCCGAACCACTCGCGCTGAATCGACGCATCGTCGACCGTCACACCGCGCCTCTCGAGTTCTTGTGCGAGCAACGCCTGAGGTGTGAACCCGCTCTTCTTCGCGATCCATGGGTTGTCGACGACGGACCATGAGTGGTGTGCCCAGGTCGGCGAGACGGAGCAGTCGTGGAAGTACCCCACAGGCACGGGTCCCGGGGTGCCGACCAGGAAGAGCTGTCCGGCGAAATCCATCAGCGCGGGGGCTATGACCTCGTCGACGAGCTTCGCGAGGTACGCCGGGAATGACTGCGCTTCGTCGACGATGCAGAGCCCGAGGGCCAGGCCGCGGAACTTCTCGACCTCGGACTCGTCCGCGGCCCCGCTGAGGTAGATGCGCGAGCCGTTGGTGAGCTCGAGACAGAGCTCGGCCTCGCTCACCTTCGCGCCCAGCTTGTGCTTCTCGGCGAGCTCTTTGACGATGCTCCAGACGAGGCGCTTGGCGTTGATGCGGCTCAGTGTGATGTAGAGCGCCACGCACCCGGGCTTCTTGCGTGCGACGTCGATGAGCTTCGCTGCGCAGGCGTACGACTTTCCAGCGCGGCGGGTGCAGACGGCGGTGACCTGTCGCGCTGTCTCGGTACCGAAGGGTAGCTGTCGCTCGAAGCG
>Ga0213920_1000385_pt1 | contig 37257 bp, 47 predicted proteins | sample McNCre1117MG_FD_161054 | JGI IMG/M metagenome (GOLD analysis project Ga0213920, IMG submission 161054) | Freshwater microbial communities from McNutts Creek, Athens, Georgia, United States - 11-17 MG | ecosystem: Environmental > Aquatic > Freshwater > Creek | place: USA: Georgia | collected...
CCAAGACGCACACATCGGCAAAACTGGCGGGGTCTATTGCTTTATGAAACTTTATATCCGATTTTGTAAGTTTATTTTGTGTTTAGATGATATCAGAATGGCGCAAGTGCAGGGCAAAACTTTGATTATTAATTATTACGAGAATGTTGAAGGGGCTTCAAAAACTTTAATTTGTGATTGCGGAGATGAAAAATTTGCTAACGAAGTTTTTGATAAAATTTGGGATATGTTTGAGAAACTTTATCCTGACTTTACAGAATCGCAGGTGATACACTAATGGGAATGAAGGGCGGTCGACCGCGCAAAGCAACAGCGTTGAAACTGCTTGAGGGGAACCCGGGTGAGCGCAAACTTAACCTAGAAGCGGAGGCGGTATTTGGTGATCAAAGCTTGGTCATGCCTGAGATTTTTGAGAACAAGAAAAACAAAATAGCCAAAGAAACATGGTTAAAATATTCTAAAATTTTACTTGATGCTCGGGTGCTAAAGGATTCGGACGCCATTTGCCTAGAATCTTTGGCGCTATGCTATCAACACTGGAAGGGCGCGGAAGCCTTAATTACCCGGGATGGTTATTTAGTTACAGCTAGTACCGGCTGGCAAACAGCAAACCCGGCAATAAATATTGCTAATCAAATGCTTAAACAAATTCGCGGATTCTTAAATGAGCTTGGGTTAACTCCGGCCTCAAGATCGCGGCTGCAAGTTGAGCCAAAAAAGAGCGATAGCGCGGATGCGCTCAGAGATTTGATTGCAAATGCCAATAAGCGCCAATGAAGTTGTTAAAAAATACTGCAAAGATGTTCTAGCCGGGAAAATTCTTTGCGGTAAGAATCAGCGTCTTTGCGTTGAACGGCACGTTCGAGATTTAAAAACCAAAAAACATTTTTATTTTTCAGAAAAAGCCGCGCAGCATGTAATTGATTTCTTTTCTTTACTCAAACATTCTAAGGGAAAGTGGGCGGGCCAACCGCTAGATCTGCAACCTTGGCAAATTTTTTGTTTGGCTGTTGAATTTGGGTGGATCGAGAAATCAACGGGCCTAAGAAGATTTCGCGAGGCTTGGAATGAGGTTCCAAGGAAGAATGGCAAAAGTACAATAAGCGCAGGCAAGGCACTTTATTTGCTGATCGCAGATGGTGAACCAGGCGCGGAGATTTACACGGCGGCCACCAAAAAAGAACAAGCTAGAATAATATTTGAAGAAGCAAGATCGATGGTTGCTCAATCTGCCGCACTTTCGGCCATCGTAAAACCATTTAGAAATAGTTTAGTTTTTGGGGATACTTTTTCCAAAATTGAGCCACTGTCTTCAGAAGATCACACACTGGACGGGCTAAATATTCACGGGGCTTTGATTGACGAAATTCACGCGCACAAAACGAGCGCAATCTATGATGTTTTAAAAACAGGTGTTGGATCGAGACAACAGCCGATGATTGATATTGTAACCACGGCGGGGGTGAGCAACGAAGGCCCAGGTATTGCATTGCATAATCACGCGGTATCCGTGATTGAGAACGTCGTTGAAGATGATAGGCTTTTTATTTTTATCGCGAGTGCCGATATTGAAGATGTAAACTTTTTTAATAATGAAAAAGTTTGGAGAAAAGCAAATCCCAATTATGGGATTTCCGTAAATCCTGAAGATATTAAAGAACAATCAGCGCGGGCCGTGTCCGTACCAAGTTTTAGAAATACTTTTTTAATTAAAAGATTAAATCTTTGGGTGCAGCAATCAGAAGCTTGGCTATCAATTGAGAAATGGAACAAGCTTGGGAATGCTAAGTTAAAAATCGAAGAGTTCGCAGGGCAAAAAGCTTATTTAGGGTTGGACTTGTCGCAATCAATCGATTTATCGGCCGTAGTTGTGATGATCCCGGTCGATAAAAAGATTATAATTTTCCCTTATTTTTTTGTGCCAGAGGATGAAATTTTTGAACGAGCAAAAATAGACCGCGTGCCTTATGATGTTTGGGCGACTGATGGCGTACTCACGGCAACGCCCGGGGCATATGTCGATATTGGTTTTATTGAGGCAAAGATCTTAGAAATTTCTAAAATTGTAAATATTAAAAGACTTAGTGCAGATACATGGAACGCACAGCAATTTTTAGCGCGGATGCACTCACAGCATGGAATTTCAACAATTGGAATTCCTCAAACAATGGGGGGATTGAGTCCGGCAACCAAAGAATTTGAAAAATTATTAGTTAGCAATCAAATTGAGCACGACGCTAATCCGCTAATGACATGGATGGTTAGCAATGTTTCGACAACGAAGGACTCGAATCAGAATATCAAACCAGATAAATCAAAATCACGGCACCGGATTGACGGGGTTGTTGCGGCAATCACGGGGTTAGCTGGTATGCGATTGCAATCCGAGGATGAACCAGAATTTGTTTATAACAATATGGGAATATATGTCGGATGATTGTTGTTTTTTGTCAGTTAAAGCAAAAAAATCTTGCAACAATAAAGATTGGCGCATACTCTAAATATATTAATAATAAATTTAGGGGGTTTTTATGTTTCGTAAAATAACTTTTGTCTTTTTTGTTTTTTTTGTTTTTTTTGTTTTTGTCGAAAATTCAAATTGGGCCACAGCAACAAAACCAATCGAGGGTGGCGCAAAGAAAATAACTTTAGTTGAAGCAATTGATGATATTTGGCCTCGGTACGGGCTAAATTCTTTAATTGCTCAGGCAGTTATCGCGCAGGAATCAGGCGGCAAGCTCGATGCAATTCGTTTTGAGCCGGGGCAAATGGCCCGAGCGCGAGAAATTACAAAGAATCCGGAGCAGCAACGCATGTATTCTAGCTCTCATTGTGCGTTTCAGATCATGGGGTGGTGGGCTCCTGAGTATAAAATTAGCTGGTCTGAGCTTTACCAAGTTGAAACTTGCACGGAGATTGCCGCGAATATTTTTAAAAAATGCTTAGAAAAGCAAAAAAACGCAGGGGATAAAACAGACAAAATCAAAAAAGCGCTTATTTGCTACAATGGCAACACGCAGTACGCCGATCAAGTGGTAGCGCGGCTTGGGCGCGTTTTAATTAATTCGAGATTGTAGGCATCGGGGCTTTTTATCAAAGTTTGTTTGATGTAATCTTGGGAATAGGTTGATTATTCTCCTTATTTTGCTTTCGGGGACTCGGGCCTCTTTTCTCAAAACTTTTTCGGTGGTTTTAGCCCCGGTGCGCTCGTAGAACGCATCGGGGCTTTTTATTGAAATTTATTTGCGTTAAATTTGCTCTTTACCCCTAAAAAAAGAGCAAAAAACCTTGGGTATTTTTTCAAAACCACAAAAAAGATCGGCGTTGCCGCCGCCAACTGACGATTTTTGGTACAAAACGTTACCTTTTTCATCAAGCGGCGGCGGTGTTTCTACGGAAACTGTTGCCAGCCTCGCGGCGTTCTATGCTTGCCGGTTGGTGATTTGTGAGTCGGTCGCCATGTTACCGGCGTTTGTTTTCTCGCAAGAGCAAGAAAACAACAGCATAAAAGCCAAAGATCATCCGCTGTACGACATATTGCACGATGCGCCGAACAATCTAATGGACTCTTTTACATTTTTTGAAACGATGGTTGGATCGATGATCGACCACGGAGCGAGTTTTAATTTTATTCAAAGAACTAAAACAGAAGAATTAGCTGGATTATTGCCGCTTGATGCCGCAAGAATCCAAACGAAGGTTGTAGACAATGAACTTTTGTTTAAATATTCCCCTATGGGGTCAGCACCGGAAAGTTATCGCGCAAAAGATATTTTTAGAGTTTTATATAATTCTAAAGATGGAGTAACGGGGCGAACGCCAATTCAAACAGCGGCAGAAACTTTTGGATTCTCGTTAGCGTTGCAGCAACATGGGAATCAGCTTTTTGAAAACGGCGCGTTCATGTCGGGATTCTTAAAAGTTCCATTTGTTTTTAAAGATAGTGAAGCACGTTCAAACTTCATGGATTCTTTTAAGAAATATTTTGGAGCCAAGAACGCCGGGAAAGCTGCGTTGCTTGAGCAAGGTGCTGACTACGTACCTTTTTCAATGAATAATCGCGATGCTCAATTTATCGAATCCAAAAAATTATCTGTACTTGATATTGCGAGAATCATGCGAGTACCACCGCACATGATTCAAGAGTTAGAGCACGGCACAAGCTTTGCTAGCGTTGAGCAGCATTCAATTAATTTTATCCAACATACTATCCAACCCTGGTTAACTCGAATTGAAAAAGCAATTAACTTTCAGTTGCTACGAAGCAAAATAAAGAAAGCGGAAAAATATTTTGTAAAATTTAATGCAGCGGCGTTGTTGCGCGGGGATCTAAAATCGCAAACTGAAAGTTTAGTGATGCAGATTCAGTATGGATTAAAAACAATTAACGAAGCAAGAGAACTTTTAGATAGCAACCGGGTTTCTGATGCTATCGCAGATAATATTTTACTTTCTCATAATTTAGTCCCGGCACAAAAAGCCGTTGAACAATCTCAAAATCTTTTAAAAGGTCAATCAAATGAGTGAAATAAAATTTTTACGCGGGAAAACAGAACAACCAGAATTTAGAATTAAAAAAGAGGAAGGCAAGTTACCAAAAATCGAAGGTTATGCCGCTATTTTTAACTCAAAAACTGAAATTGGTTGGTTTACAGAATCAATTGCTCCGGGTGCTTTTGCTGAATCGATAGCAAGGCCCGATGATGTTCGAGCGCTTTTTAATCATGATGCAAATCAAGTCTTAGGTCGCACAAAGGCGGGGACGCTAGAGCTAAGAGAAGATGAAAAGGGGCTTTTTTGTGTGATTACCCCACCAGAGACACAACTTGGGCGCGACTTGGTTGTGTCAATCGAGCGCGGCGATATTTCGCAAATGTCTTTTGGTTTTTATTTAGAAGTTGAAGAATCTCAAGCTGAAAAGGATAAAAAGCCGCATTTTGTAATTAAAAAAGCGCGACTATTTGATATTTCTCCGGTTACTTTTCCGGCCTACGAAGCCACAGAAGTAGGGATATCTCGCGGGTATCGCTCCCGAGACATGACAAACTCGGGGAATCCCGAGGCAGAGCTTGAGCAGCGCAAGCGCGAGGTTGATTTAATTATCTTAGAATCGGGGCTTGGATTTGAAAACTAGATTGTTCAAAATAGGGGGGCCAATATTGGCAGTAAATTTTCGTTTAGGTCTTTTGGTTCGGTCTTAATCTGGACTGAAAATTTTTATTTATTAAAGAAATCGAGGGAATTTTATTTATGTTTACTTTAGAAGAATTAAGAAAACAGTTGGTCGCGCTTACGGGCCAGCTTCGAGCGCTAAATGATAAAGCGGTTGATGAGAAAAACATAGTTCGTAGTTTTACGGACGAAGAACAAGCAGAGTATGATAGCTTGAAACAAAAAGTTTCTAATGTTCGCGCAGCAATTGCACGGAAGGAGGAAGAAAATAAGCTTGAATCTGAAGCTGAACAATTAAGAGCTTTAAAGCCTGGGACTCCGTCCGTTCAGGTGATTAGAGAAGAATATCACAACTCAGCCGGGGAAGTCCGGGCGTATGAGCCAGCTAACAAAGGTGGGCTTGGTACCTTTATGAAGGATATCCGGCTTGAGGCTGAAGGTCGCGGAGAAGATGCGTCAAAAGCTTTAAAAATATTAAGGGCGGCGTTGGGCGCGAATGAAAAAGTTGGTAGCGAAGGCGGGTTTTTGCCGCAATCGGATCACGCTGAAATGTTGTTTGACGCGGCTAAAACAAGCGGGGTTATCGCTCCACTTTGCGCCGTGATTAATTCTAGTTCAAATTCGACTACCGTGACGATGTTGGACGAAACTTCAAAAGCGGATGGATCTCAATACGGTGGGGTTGCTGCTTATTGGAGAGCAGAAGCGGGATCGCTTACAGCGAGCAAGCCAAAGTTTAGACAAGCTCAGGTAACTTTGAGTTCTCTTGATGCTCTTTTTTACGCAACAGAGGAACAACTTGGAGATGCTCCACAGCTTGAATCTTTCGCGGATCAAGCTTTTAGAACAGTAATGGCTTGGAAGCTTGACGATGCAATAATTGGCGGGAATGGTGCGGGGAAGCCTTTCGGTATATTGGGGGCTCCTGGCACTATCAGCGTTGCAAAAGAAAGTGGGCAAGTGGCGGCTACGCTCAATTATCAAAATATTGATAATATGAAAAATCGGATGCTTGTTGATTCGCGCAATAAAGCCAAGTTCTTTATGCATGCAGATGCTTACCAAGCTGTAAAAAATATCGTTAAAACTGGCACAAATTCTGACTTGTTTGTTGGGCAACAATTGAGCGAGTTCTTAGAGTACCCATACCAAGTAATTGATCAGTGCCGGGCGCTTGGATCGGTTGGAGATATTATTCTTGCTGATTTTAGCCAATACTTTTTATTTAAAAAAGTGGGCATAGCAGCGGCGCAATCGATGCACGTAGCTTTTGTGACTAACGAAAGAGCTTACCGATGGACGATGAGGGTTGCGGGTCAGCCAATGAGGGCATCAGCGATTACAGATTCTTACGGGTCTAATACTCGCGCTCCATTTATCGTGACCGCGGTTCGAGCATAATTATAAAAAAATGGCCCCTAGCGATAGGGGCTTTTTAAAACAAATTTTTAAAAAGGGAAAAATAAAATGAACTTATTAAGTGAAAAATTAAAATTCGTAACAGGGCTAGCACCAGTGGCCGATGCGTTTTCAGGGACAGTAACAAGCGATGTTGTTAGTCTCGCCAAATATAAAAAAGCCTTGGCTAAAATTATAAAAGGCGTTGGGACTCTTGGCACATCAACCGTAACAGTCCAAGCCAGCGCGGCTGATGATGGCGCGTCGCCCACGGCAATTGCTTTCAAATACCGTCGAATCGCCTCTGGTGATACTGCTGGGTCTGTGGTCGATGCGACAACAGCGGGCTTTACAACCACTGCGGGGTCGGGTGATTCGTACCTGATCGAAATCGATGCCGACGATTTGCCAGATGGCAAACCTTGGTTCCATATAAAAATGGTTGAAGTTGTCAACGATCCGGTACTGGGTGGAATCGAGATTATTCTTGGTGAACCTAGATATGCTGGGCTAACTTTACCAACCGCTATTGTTTAAATAATTAATGCTGGTGCAGGTTGCTTTTTTAAAAGATTACGCTTTCGGTTCTGGTGAGGTTGCAAAACCTGGAAGCGTAATCCCTCTATCTGCTAACGAAGCTGAAATGCTGGTAAATCTTGGGTACGCTGTTTATTCTTGGGAATTTTCGGAGAAAATGATCGAGAAGGCACAAACGAAAGAAGAATTTTTTATTGAAGAATCTAAAGTTTTTCCAGAAGAAAAAAAAGTTAAAAGCTATGAACGAAAAAGTAGCAATCGTTCTTAGAAAACCAACTAGTTTTTTAGTTGACGATGTTGAAATTTTGCATCCGGTTAACCGAGTATTGTTTGTCGAGCAAACGGAGGCGGTTAGATTAATTGAGATTGGTGCGGCGGTTCCGCTAGTTGTCAAGGATGCACGGTCAACTCGGGTTGTTACGGCAGAGCAGCATAGAAGGGTTGGATGATATGGCATTATTGCGAACATTAGAACCTGAAATTGAGCCAGTATCGCTTGCGGAAGCAAAAACGCATTTACGGGTTATCCATACTGATGATGATAGTTATATCACTGAATTAATCACAGTTGCTCGGAGAGCAATTGAAATTAAAATTCAAAGGGCGCTAATTAACACAACTTTTGAACTGGTTTTGCAAAGCTTCCCAGGTAGTAGAATCATTTATTTACCGATGGGGCGAATTCAAGAGATTGAGAGTTTGCAATACTACGACGCAAACGATGATTTGCAAATTTTTGATGAAAATAATTATAAAAATTCAGTAACAGAACCGGGGCGACTGATTCTTAAAAGTGATCAATCGTGGCCTAGCAGTATTTCTCCAGATGGCGATGCCGTTAGAGTTACTTTTATAGCTGGCTATGGTGAGGGAGCTAGCGAGGTACCAAGTGAGCTAAAGCTAGCTATAAAGCTTTTAATTGGTCATTACTACGCAAATCGTGAAGAAGTTTTATCCTCACCGGGGGAGTTAAAAGAATTACCTCAAGGCGTTATTTCTCTTGCGATGCCTTACCGCGTTTGGTGCGCAGATGATTAGGGCGGGGCGACGTGATCGTAAAATTACAATTGAGCGAGATAGCGGCACGACTAGAAACGCAATCGGGTCTATTATTTCAAATTGGGTCACGCTAAGATCCACATGGGTAGAAGTGATACCGACAAGCGGGAACGAAGCGTTCCGGGTTGGCGCGGATCGGGTTGTAAAATCGGCGCGGTTTGTAATGCCCTTTTTTTCTGATTTAACAGAAAAAGATCGCATTGTTTTTGATTCTCAGAATTGGGGAATTGTTTACATTCGAGAAATTGGACGGCGGGAAGCAACTGAAGTTTTGGCGCAGGTGGCAAAATGAGCGTTGAAAATTACAAAAGCAGCGTTGAAGTTAGGGGCATCGAGGAGTTAATTAAGAATCTTTCAAAGCTTGGGAACGAAATTCAGGGCCAAGTTGTGGAAGAAGGGCTAAATCGTGCTTCTGAAATTGTTTTGCAGTCGGCAAAATCAGCCGCACCAATTGGCCCAACAGGGAATTTAAAAAACTCTTTGGTAAAGGAAGTTAGAAAAAAGGCATCGGGTTTTAGTGCGAGGGTAAGGGCGAAAGCTCCACACGCGCACTTAGTTGAATTTGGTTTTTGGTTTACTTCTCATGCCGGTAGACGGCTAAAAAGAGTTGAGCCACGACCGGCAAGAGGATTTCTAAGAACGGCTTTATATTCAAATGCTGAAAAAGTTAGAGACGTTTTTAAAAATTCTGTAGATGAAGCGCTAGCAAAGATCGAAAAGCCAGCATGATCGAGGAAGCTTTATATAGTTTGCTTTCAGGGGATGCGGCAATAGCGGCAATAGTTGGGAATAAAATTTTTCCTTTAACTTTGCCACAATTTAGCGATTTGCCAGCGATTAACTTTATTAGAATTGCAACAACTGGACGTGAGATTACGCACAGCGGAACAAGTCGGACGGCAAGCCCGATTTTCCAGATCAATTGCTTTGCAACAACATCATTAGCAGCAAAGCAATTGGTGGTAGCAGTGGTTAGTAAGCTAAGTGGGTATTCGGGAACAGTTGGAGGGGTAAAGATTTTTTTTGCAAAGGTTGTGAACGAAGCAGACATTTTTGACACAGAACTTGGAGTTTTCCAGGTTGCTGTTGATGTTGAAATTGTTCACGCCGAATAATATTTTTTTATTAATTATTTTTTGGAGATAACAGTATATGGCAGTAGCAGCAACAGCAGCTAAGGGCGCGGTAGTCGCGATAGGTGACGGGGCAACCGTTGAAACGTTTAACGCATTGGGTAACGTTCTTAGTGGCCCAAATGCAATTGGTTTTGAACCGCAATTTATCGAAGCAATGCCGCATGATTCGACAAATCCAATTTCTAAACCAACTTACGTTAAGAATCCGGCGATCACTTTCGATGTTCTTTATGATTCTGCTGACACGCAACATGCTGCGGTCGTGACATCGGCTAAAAACAAAACTAAAAAGAATTACAAAATCACGCTAACCGATACAGGGGCCGAAATTTATAGTTTTGGTGCATATGCTTCAGTCAGTGTGAAGGCAGACCCAGAAGGGTTTAACGTAATGTCGGTTACGCTAACTCCTGACGGTGGAATTACTTACGCTTAATAATAATTAGGAACCTATGGCCCAAAGTAAAAATAATAACGTATTGCATCCTGGCGTTGTAATTGAGATTGGCGGCGAACAAAAAAAAATTGTTTACGATATGTGGGCCGCTACTCAGTTTGAGGCGCTAACAGGCAAAAGCCTCTTTGGTAATATTGAGGTGTCTGCTAGCAACGTTGTTAATTTACTTTGGGCCGGGTTGATCCGTGAAGATGAAAAGCTTGACGGTGAAATAATTATCGTAGGGGATCTAAGAACTCCATCAACTTCAGTTAAGGCAGCACTTAAAAAAATCGCGCAAGGTTTAGATTTTGCGCGATTTGCTGAAGTAAATGAAAAAATTCAGGAAGCGATCAGGCAATCAGTCGGAGAGGGTGACGAAAAAAACGAGCAAGCCCAAACGACGTAGAAACTTCGCACGTTTGGGACTGGCTAGAAGTTTATTCTAGATCTCGGATTGATTTAGAGCTTTCAGAAAAAGAGTTTTGGAGAATTACCCCACGGCAGTGGTCGGCACTTTGGCAAGCGCATAAAGAAAAAATAAAGCGCGAGGATTATCGGGCGGGGGTGATTGTGACAGTTATTAAACAACTCATGGGCAACAAAGATGCAAGGGTCTTTGATCATTGGCCCGAGCATCAGAATCCGGAGGAAGAAAAGAAATTACACGCTGCAAGTTTACGTGCTGCTTTCACAGCTTATCAAGAGGTTGTGAAGAAAAATGGCTGATAAACGCGCAGGGGGAATATATGTCGATCTTGGCCTTTTAACGGCGAATTTTGATAAGTCTTTAAAGGAAGTCCAGAGATCGTTAGGTCGCGCATCGCGAGATTTTAGTACAGCAGGCAATGCACTTTCTAAGTCTTTTTCTTTACCACTTTTGGCTATCGGCGGCTTTGCGGCTAAAGCGGCAGTTGATTATGACAAGGCTTTTTCTACCATCCGGCGCAAGACTGGCGAAACCGGCCAGCAATTAAATAGCTTAAAGAAAACATTTAAAGAAGTTTTTGCCGCGGGCGATGATTCTGCCGCTGAGGTTGTAACGGCTCTGACTAAAGTGCGCGTTTCAACTGGCGCTAGTGGCGATTCATTAAAGAGTTTAACAAATACAGTTTTAGATCTCGCTGATGTTACTGAGGGGGATTTAAATGCAACGGTTGAAGCTTCAACAAAATTATTAAAAAATTGGCAAATTGGACTTAGCAAATCTACCGAGTCGCTAGATTTTGTTTTTAAAGTTTCGCAAAAAACCGGCGCAAGCTTTGAATCGCTCTCAACCAATCTTGTAAAGTTCGGGCCGGTACTTAGAACTTTTGGGTTTGGGTTTAATGAGGCGGCTATTTTAATTGGGTCGCTGGAGAAAAAGGGCGTTGATGTCGAAAAAGTTTTAACTGGTTTTCAAAAAGTTTTACCAAAACTAATTGAAAATAATATACCACTTAAAGCAGGATTTGAGGGCGTAGCTGGCGCAATTGCAAAAGCCGGGGATGGAGCAAAAGGCGCAGAAATTGCACTAAATGCCTTTGGGGCAAAGGGCGGTGCTGATTTAGCAGATGCGTTAAAGGGCGGACGCGCAGAAATTGACGCGTTAACAAAATCGGTAACGGGGTCTTCTGAAACAATTAGCGGCACGGCAAAAGATTCAGAAACTTTAGGCCAAAGAATTTCAAAAACATTAAATTCCTTGAGTGATGCTCTTTCCCCAATCGGTGAAATTTTAATTAATTCTTTTTCACGTGGGTTAGACGCAGCACTCCCTAAACTTGCTGATTTTGCAAAATATTTGAAGCAATTAAATCCCGATACGCTTAATTTCGCAATTGGGGTTAGCGCGATAGCGGCGGGGATTGGGCCTTTGCTGATTGGCATTGGCGGGGCGATACGTGGCGTTAAGGAAGTTCTTTCTGTTTTTTCGCTCTTGTTAAAAATTCCAATTAATCCTTTTACAATAGGGGTTGCTGTTGCTTTCGGCGCAATGGCAACAGCCGCTTTTATTTGGCGCGATGATCTAAAATCTATTTTCAATAGTGTTGTTAGTTTTTTAAAACCAATTGCAACAGGTTTTACGGATGTTTTGGCCGTTGCTCAATATGTTTTCGGGACAGTTTTTAAGGCTATTTTTACCGCAGTTGTCGGCTATTTTTCAACGGTGGGCGATTCGCTTAGAGCAAATTTTAGCGGAGTATTTTCGGAAATTATAATTGCAGCTTCGGCATTGCGCGATGCGTTGAAGTCTATTTTTGCTTCTATTGTTAATTTTCTAAAACCAGTTGGGGAAGCATTCACGGCAATATTTAATAAAATCGAAGAACAGCAAACGCAAGCTTTTAACGTTCAGTTTGAAAAATTACGCGCTAGTAATCAAAAATTAAAAGAATCATTAAAAGAAACTAGCAAGGCAACTGGGGAAGTTAACAAAGAAATAAAAGCAACAGGGGATACAGTAGCGACAACTACACCAAAAGTTGGAATGCTTGATAATACCTTCAAAGGGTTTCCCGATGGCGTCAAGAAATCCGAATCAGCGCTAAAAAATCTTAACCAGCAATTAAAAAGCTTAGAAACTGATGCACTAAAAGAATCTTTGCAAAAAGCAATTGCCTCTGGCGATATTGCCGGGTTTGAGCAGCTAAAAGCAAAATATTTAGAAAGCGTAAAAAGCGGAACGCTTGCGGGGTTGAGCGAAGCTGTTAAAAATGGCGGGGCGGAAGCTACGAAGTTAGCAAATCAAATTGCTGAAGCGAATGTAAAAAAAGAAACTACATTAATCGATACTGAATTCACCGATTCGCTAAAAAACGCACACAAAGAATCTGTCGATTTTTGGCGGCGAAATTTCGAAAACGCAATTACTGGCGTGAAATTCAATCTTGAAGATATGCTGAAGCAAGTCGCTGTCGGATTTGCGGCAGAGATTGCAGCAGGTGCATTCAAGGGCTTGGGTGGGATATTCAAGGGGATCACTTCCCCTCAAGATCTTGGCGGCAAATTTGCGGAACTTATTCTCGGGAAAGCGGGCGGCCTAAGCGCCTTGTTTGGCGGGGGGCAATTGCAAGGGCCGGTGTTACCTGGGCAAGCACCACTGGGCAGCGCGGGGTTTTCTCTTTCAGCTTTTATCCCGGCAATCACAGCAGCAGCGGCAGCAGTAACCGCAAAGCTCTCAATTAGTGGTGTATCGAGTTTAGCAAAAGGCAATAAATTAAATTTAGGAGAGCAAGCAGCGCTTGCGCTTCCAACTTTTGGTACGTCGTTTTTGTTTAATAGTTTTCTTGGTGACAAAGAAGATCCGCAACGCTTAGCGCGTGAAGCCTTTAGTAAAATTTTCGGTAAAGATTTTGATCCGGGAATTATAGATTTTAACACAAATTGGGCTGATGATTTTTGGAGTAAATTTCAAGGTAAGGGGGCTGAAACCTTTTTAGCAGTCGGGGAAGGATTAAAAGGAATTTTTGGAATTGAAAGCGGTGTTGGCGAACAGTTCGGCGCGTTGCTCGCTGGAAACTTTGGCGGCGAATCGCTAGAAACAAATCTTGATCGTATTAAGTTGTTGCTTGATACAATGGGGGTAACGACTGAGCAGCTGATCGGGAATTTTTTTGACATGGCACAAGCTGGGGAAATTTCTTATTTGCAGTTTGAGAGTTTTCGCGATGGATTGAACCAATTACCAGAAGAAGGATTGGCGGCGTTTGGTGCGTTTGGGGAAGCTTTCGATCTAATTGCACAAGCTGGGAATCGCGGCAAATCAGTTTTAATCCAAATTAAGAATTTCGCAATTGAAGCGCAGCAAGCCGGGATTAATTCTTTTGAATCGTTAAGGGCAGAGCTTTTAAGTTCTGGTAAATCAGTCGAGCAGGTTGATGCTTTATTTGCTGCTTTCACTGAAAATGGAATTAATAATATCAAAGAACTTGCGGCGGCAACAGATCAACAACTTGGTAGTATTGTCGGCGATGCAGAGAAAGGCGGCTTTAAGTTTGAAGAATTTGGAAATGCCATAAAGGGCGTTGAACCTGCAATAAATAAACTTGCTAGCGCAATCGATAAATTATCAAATTCTATTAACGGATTACCAAATTCTAAGACAATTAATGTAACAACAAAATATCGCACTGAAGGATCGAAGGGGGCTAGCGGTGATAGCGGATCGGGATCGGGCGGTAGTGGTTCGGGTAGTGGCGGCATCGGGATAAAATTAGCCAATGGCGGGATATTAAGCCGGGCAACTCTTGTTGCTCCAAATGTTTTAGCTGGGGAAGCAGGATTAGAGGCGTACTTTCCAGTTTCGCGGAAAAACGGCAAACTTTCGATTGCTGGCACGATGCCAACCGGGGGCGCCCCGACTATTGTTTTTAATGTTGATGCGCGTGGCGCGGCCCCTGGGGTTCATGCCGATGTTGTTTATGCAATGTCAGAAATGCGCGATCAAATTTTGAACGATGTTGTTTCGGTAATGTCGGAAGGATCACGGCGGGGGCATTTCTAAAATGGCAATTAGTTATCCAATCACACTACCATCAACAATTAAGCCGTCTAGCGTAGAATGGATTGAATGCAACACTGTTGGGGTGTCTCAGTCTCCATATACTAAGCAGCAACAAGTTTACGAATGGAGCGGGTCATTTTGGAAAGTTAGAGCTGATTACGAGGCGATGACGAGGCTAGAGGCGCAAGCATTAATCGCGGCGTTTAGCTCTTTGCACGGCTCGCGTGGTACTTTTTATTTCGGAGATTATTTATTTGCTGCAGCGCTTGGATCTCCTAGTGGCACCCCAAGGGTAAACGGTGCAAGCCAAATAGGTTTTGAGCTTATCACAGATGGTTGGCCTAATTCTACTTTGGTTCTAAAAGCTGGCGATATGTTCCAAATCGGAACTTCTCTTTACCGGAATTTAAGCGATGCGACAACAAACGGTTCGGGGCAAGCAACTTTGAATATTTGGCCGCAAGCGCACAATCATGCAGATAATTCTCTTATTACAACATCATCACCAGTTGGTGTTTTCCGTTTGGTTGATAACCAAATTAAAACGCAAGATGCACCACGTGATAGGCATTATAGAATTTCTTTTGTTGCTGTCGAGGCGCTATGAGAGATTTAGAAACTGCGGTAGAAACAGAATTATCTGCAAGCGTTGTTAGGCCATTTTATTTATTTAAAGGCGAATTTGTTAGCAGCACAATCCGGCTCGCGTCAACTCATGAAAATATTCAATGGGATTCTGTGACTTGGCAAGGGGATGGATTGTTTCGCGGGCTTTCGTCATTGCGCGAATCGGGGAATGTCGAAGCAAATGGAATTGAAATTGTGCTTGATGGGGTAACGGAGGCGCTACTTGCCCTGGTCTTTGACGACGCACAGCAAGGTAAGCACGGCACTATTTATTTAGGCTTTTTTGATTCTAGCTGGAACGTGATCGCAAATCCTGCCGTGTTGTTCATCGGTGGCTATGATTATGCAAGAATAAATGAATCGATTAACGAACCTACGCTTTCGCTTTTTTATGAATCGAATTCCCTTTTGCTAAAAAAAAAGAACGGGAGCCGGTACACTAACGAAGAACAAAAAAAGAAATACGCGGCTGATGTAGGTTTTGAATTTGTTAATTCGCTAAAAGACTGGAAAGGTTTTTGGGGGACAAATACTGATTTACCAACAAAGAAAAAAAATTAGCGTATGTCAGTACCAGCAAAGCGCCCAACAGTTTCAGTTAGTGATAATGAGATAAGTAGTTATCTTAAAAAATACAAGCTTCCTAAAACTTCAGCAAATTATGCATTAGCGCGTTCGCGGGTTGAGTATGATAAGCAATCTGAGCAGCTTCCAAAAGGGCGCGACATTTCAATTGTCAAAACCGATGCGGCCCGTCAAGCGGTCTATGGTGAGGCGCTAGTCGGTGGAGTGATTACCTTTGCGGCTCTAAATTCTGATAATACGATTTTAAATTTAGTTGTAACGTTAACTGGTCATCCGGTTGAATCAATTTGGGATGTTCATCTAGACAAAGGCCGGGTTGATTTCTCGGCAGTGCCTGGGGCTTGTTATCGTTTTGTGACGTTTGACGGAACAATAATTACAACCAATAAAGTTTATTTTCAAAGAAATAATGGGTCGACCACACAAACAGCGTTAAGCGAGTTAGTCTCGCGCTCGGTAGGTTGGACAAGCAACCATCGGCAGCGAGGATGCGCACATGCTTTAATTGCTCTAACTTGGGATGCAAGTTTGTTTGCCGATGGCTTGCCTGAAATTTTCTGCACGATTCATGGGAAAAAAGTTTATGATCCTAGAAACACGCTGACAGAATATTCTCAAAATGCAGCTTTGATTATTGCAGATTACTTAACTGATACAACTTTCGGATTAGGGGTTAGCTCTAGTTTAATCGATTGGGACAATATCGAAATAGCGGCAGATACTTGTGATGAATTAGTTACTCTTGCCGATGCCTCAACGGAAGCGCGATATCAGATAAATGGATATTTTGATTTTGACGAATCCCCGGATTCGGTTCTAAAAAAAATGGCAGCGGCGATTGCCGGGAACATCACTTTCTCAGCCGGGAAATGGCGTGTTTATCCGGGCGTATGGCGAGCCCCGGTGCTTGAACTAACAGAAGATGATTGCAGGGGCGATTTAAAAATTGAAACACAAACTAGCAAAAGAGATTTATTTAATTCGGTTCGCGGAGCACATGTTAATAAATATGATAGATGGGAAGTTACCGACTACCCACCAGTTGTTAATTCAACTTACATTACCGCCGATGGCGGTGAAGAGCTCTGGACGGATTTACCGCTTGCTTACGTAACTTCGCCATCCGCTTGCCAACGAATTGCGAAAATTGCGCTAGAAAAAGTCAGGCAGGGGATCCGGGTTTCAGGAACTTTTTCGTTAAAAAGTTTTGTGCTTCAGGTTGCCGACGTTGTTGAGCTAACCTTGCCGCGCATGGGATGGAGTGCAAAAACTTTTGAAGTTGAATCAGTGGATTTTATTGAAGAAATTGAAGGCGACGGGCCGGTAATTAGCACAAGATTAGTTTTAGTTGAAACCGCAGAAGGAATTTATGATTGGGCGAATGGTGAAGAAACAACTTACGATATTTCGCCAAACAGTAATTTGCCGAATCCATTTGATACAACAGCCATCACGGGGCTAGCGCTTGAGAGTGGCACCGATCATTTATATCTACGAAACGATGGAACTGTTTTTTCGAGATTATACGCAGAATGGAACGCAGTAACAGATGGTTATGTTTTGCAAGGTGGATGGATTCGTTGTCAGTATAAACGTCACGCTGATTCAACTTGGCTAACGGTTGCAGATCTAGAGCCGGATCAACTTTCTTTTTATATTTTAGACGTCGAGGATAATGTTGCTTACGATTTTCGAGTTAGAACTTTTAATTCGGTTGGGGCCGCAAGTTCTTGGACTACGGTTAGCAATCATACCGTAATCGGGAAAACAGAAAAGCCATCCAATGTAACAAATTTTGCGGTGACAATTGCAGATCCTGGCGTTGTGTTTTCTTGGGATGCAATTTCTGATGTTGATGTTGCTTCCTATGAAATAAGAAGCGGCGCTACCTGGGCCGGTGGCGAAGTGATCGCGCAGTCTCGCGCTATTGGCACAAGTTTGGAATATTTAGATGCGGGTTCGTATACCTTTAAAATAAAAGCGGTTGATACTTCTGGAAATTATTCAACAACAGAAGCAACAACAACTTTAACGATTGTGGCCCCTGGAGTTGTTAGAACTTTGTCGGCAGAAGTTATTGATAATAATATTTTATTTCGCTGGTCATTGCCAGAAACGGGAACTTATCAAGTTGTTAGATATAATTTTTATAAGGGCGCAACTTGGGAAACTAAATCTTATGTTGGATCGACTGATTCTACTTTCAAGAACTTTTTAGAAGCTGTTGCCGGGACTTTTGTTTATTGGATCGCGGCAGTCGATCAAGCGGGAACGCTAGGAACGCAAACTAGTATTTCAGTCACGGTTTCGCAACCACCTGATTTTATCGCGGAACAATCAATTTTATTGGAACTAACTGATGCAACAACTAAAACCAACGTTTTTGTAGATACAACATTGAACAAGATGTTCATGCCGGTTGTTGAAGAAACTTATCAGCAACATTTCGACAATACGGCCTGGAACGCTTACGGCAATCAACTAGAATCCCCTGATGACGTTAGCTCGGTTGATTGGTACCGCGAGAACGTGACAGCCTCAGGCGATACTATTACAGCGAGTGCAGGATCGGCGCGGCACAACGTGAGGCAGCCAGATTCTAGTGTTGTTGCAGCGCAAGTTTACCAAATTGAGGTTGAAGTTAAGTATGGCAACCATCGCTATTTGTGGATCGGTGATGGCGGCGATGCAAACTGGCACGGTGGGTATTTTGATTTTACCGCAGAAACTTTTACAGCAAATGCTTATGTAGATCGCTCCTATGTGCAAAAGCTGGCTAGTGGTTGGTATAGAATTAGAATATTTTTTACACGAATAAACGCAGGTGGAACGCACGAAATATATGCAGCGTTTCAACAAACAGCGAGCGCGGCAAGCCCACAAACTTGGACGACCGCAGGAACCGAAACTTTTTTATATAGAAATTTTTGGTTGAGTAAGTGGGCCGAAACAAGCCCACAAGATCAAGTTGATGCGGGGTACCCATATTTCTTACAGCCAGCGGCCGAAACTGCTTTATATGTTCAGTCTTATACGCTTGGCGCGTCAATTAATTCGCAAGCTTTGGTTAGTTTGGTTTTTGACAAAACAGAAATTTCAGGCACAACGCTAATCACTCCGACAATCTCACTTTATATTAGCGGTGCTTGGGTAGATTATGCCGGGGCGTATAGTGTTTATGGCTCGGGGTTTACGGATGTTCGGGTGCAACTTGCGGTTGAGGCAGGGGATGGGTTAGCGTTTGTTAAAATCGAAAATCTTTCTATCGAAATTTCTCTAAAAGAAATTACAGAAAGCGGCACGGTATCCTGCTTGGCGGCTGATAGCGGTGGGACTACGGTTACTTTTGAAAAAAGTTTTTACGATATACAATCATTGCAGGTGACGGCAAAATATCAAGCTGGCGAAACAAAGGGCATTACGGCCGTTTATGATTTTGTTGATACCCCTAACCCAACTAGTTTTAAAGTTTTATTGTATTCAAATTTAACCGGCGCTAGAATAAATGGTGATGCCGGATGGACAATCACAGGAGTTTAGAAAAATTATGAAAAAAATATTTAGATATTTAATTACAAGTTTAGTTTTATTTGTTGCAATCTTTGCGGCGAATGTTCAGATAGCGCAGAGCGCGGATCACAACAAACCGGCGTTAACAGATACCTATTCAAACTTTTTGACTTACATGATGGCGCGGATAACGGACGCCGTGACGATGATGTATGGTTCTCCTACCAACATCCCGGCAAATGCAATGCGGTACTATCGCACAAACAACGTATTTCAGGAGTATATCGCGAGCGTTTGGACGGACAAGGTTTTAGGGGCAACTGGTGGTGGAACGGGGCTAAGCACGGCAACGCAGGGCGATATCATTTATGCAAGTGCTGCCGATACTTTTTCGAAGCTCGCAAAGAATACGAACGCAACGCGTTATTTAAGCAATACTGGAGCTTCGAATAATCCAGCTTGGGCGCAAGTAGCGCTGGCCACTGGTGTTAGCGGAACTTTACCGATTGCAAACGGTGGAACAAATAATACCGCGCTCGCGGCAACCGGTGGTATTGATTATTCCGACGGAACAAAAATAACCGGGAACGCAAGTTATTTATTTTATGATTCATCAGCTTATGCGGTGGCGATTGGTCGCGGTTCGGCGGGCGCTACATTAGATGCACAACAAAATACGGCAGGAAGTTTTGTTATTAAACTTCAAACGGCTCCGGTGTCGGCAACGGATCGGCCTACACGGTGGGTGTATCAGGCAGACGTTAAAACTACCGATGCCACAGTCACCACTTTAGGGTCTCTATCTGTCCCGGCAAGCACAACACAGATGATTGAAGCTACCGTAACAGCGCGGCGGACTGGAGGTTCGGCGGGCGCGGCAGAGGACGGCGCGGCATATGTTATTCGGGCGGCCGCAAAAAACGTATCGGGAACGGCAACGATTATAGGATCGGTAACGGCAGGATTTACAGCAGAGGATCAAGCGGCGTGGAACGCAACAATCGACGTTTCCGGTGGTGCGATGCGGGTTAGAGTCACCGGCGCGGCAAATAATAATATCACATGGACAGTTACGGCCAACATGGATCGCATAGGATCGTAATGCTTAAAGAAATAATTAAAAAATATGCTGATTATTATAAGCTTGGTTCTGAACTTGTAGCGGCAGTTATTGCTCAAGAATCGTCCGGGGATTCTTTTGCCTTTCGCTACGAGCCTGCTTTTTTTAGGCGATACATTAAAAATAAATCCCAAAAAGAATTAGGGGGTTTTTGGCTTCAAACAGAAAGCAAGAATGACGAAATGCTCGAGCGTTATCACCGTTCTTGCTCGTGGGGTTTAATGCAAATAATGGGGCAAACAGCGCGAGAAATGGGCTTTGTGGGGGTTGGATTTGAAAATTTATGGTGCGATAATGAAAATATAAAATATGGTTGTAAAAAGTTGGCTTTGTGTTTTGAATTTGCAGAAAAGCAAAACAAAGCACAGATCGAAACACTAGAAATTGCTTTGCTAAAATGGAATGGTGGCGGGGATCTTGATTACCCAAAAAGAGTTTTAAAACATTTAGAAACTGGGGAAGCAGAAAGGATTTTGAAATTATGAAATATATTTTTCTTTTTTTAGTTTTGCTTTTAAATTCTTGCGGCACGGGGGGCGATGATAGTACAAGCAATCCGAGCTCCGTAAGCACGGTAACAAATTGCGAGGAAGTAAAAGGGGCAAGTTTAGAAAAAATTCTCGCAGCGGCGAAAAGCAAAAAGATAGAAATAATTGATTATCGAGTGAATAAAGGCGGTGACGTTATTGTGGTGCAATGTGGTGGGACTCTTAACCAAACAACAACGAATACTACAACAACGACCACAACCACCGTCGACGCAAGCGATACTGAAACAACAGAAGTTGTTAAAAAAATTAATAGCGGTGAAATTTCACGGCTAGAATTAATTAGTAGATGATAGTTGACGATCAAATATTGTTTAATATTTGTGTTAGTATTTTTAGTTTTTTCTTTGGGTTGTTCTGTGGGGGTAGGCGGTCGGTCTATCACATTCATTTGCCGACCGATGCCGATTTGGAATTTAGAGAGTTTGAAAGCCGGTAACGGTATTTTAGAATCAATAGAGGGTGAGCAGTTTGTTTGCTCAACTTCTTTTTAAAAATGGGATTGTATGAATAAAATAATTGATTTTTTAACAGGGTTAGTTAGTGGCCCGGTGAATTATGTTTTTAGCAAAACAACACTTGGCAAACTAATTGATGGTAAGAAAACTGAAATTGGTTTTAGCTTGCTTGCGCTTAATCTTTTAATCGCTTTTCTAATTCAACTTGCTGATTTGGGCTCTCAATATTTCGCAGGGGTTCCTTTTTTCGCGAATGCTTACCAAACTTTAATTGGTGTCCAAGCTAGTGTTAGCGATATTATTTCAAAAGCTGGCAGCATTGGGATCGCGGTTGGGGTTTACCATGATAAACTAAAACGCAGCTAGGAAAATGCTAAAAGCAGAAATACAAACAAGAGATCGCTTGATTGAAGAAGCTAAAAAAATAGATTTATCTCAGATTGATTTTTGCCGTTTCTTGGCCTCAAAAGTTTTCAGAACGCTTTGTGCCCATTATTTTCCTGATGCAAACCCTTGGGAACAAAAAAAAAGATATTATGGCGCTCAACCATCACGATGAAGCAACAATTTGGTTAGAGAAAATTCTCGAGAAGCTTCACGCTGATTTAAGAGATTTGGAGAATGTTGTTAGCCAACAGGCTAAGGATCATTATAAATTAGAAATAGAAGTTGAAAAATTTTCAGCGATTAAAAAGACATTACAAGCTATTGAAGCTCAGATCGAAAAAATAGAAAAAACACTAGCAGGACATAAAAAAAAAATAACTATCTTAGCTCTAGGGCTTGGTGGGGCAAGCGGGTATTTAATGGGATGGGAAAAAATAAAATCTTTTTGCCAGAAGTATTAAAATGGTGGGCGCTAGGGATTCTAATAGTTTGGATTTTTTAATTTTCTTAATTTGTTTTTTGCTTTTTGGATGCAGCGCTAAAGCTGAAACACTTTCTATTACGCTTGGCCCGCAAGAAAAAGTTTTTGATTATACAACTTTTAATTGCCCACTTAGCGAGAATGAGCATGATACCGTTGATATGCCGGTTACGGCGTTTCGTCGCGGTGATGGGAAAGTGCTGTTTCTGGCCTCAAATAGCAACAATTTTGAAATGGTTGGGAATTCGGTAGAATCGGCGCAAAGATCGGCAAATTGCAAAAAACTTATTTTTTCTAATTACAATCCTAACCCGGCTAGCTATGATTATAAATCGTGGCTTCAGGCGGTTTACAAAACAAAACTTGGCGAAACTCTGGGGTTAATCCACCATGAATACCACGGTGAGGACATTACCCCGGTGCAATGCCAGCCGGATTCTAACGGCAAGCATACTTGTTGGTACGGGTCGGCACTCGTGGCAATCTCACAAGATGGCGGTAATAATTTTATTTTTAGCCCTAGTTTCTCAAAAGTTTTAGCCACCCCACCATACCCTTATCAGATTGGGATCGGGCGTATGGGGTACTCTAGCCCAAAAGTGGTTAGATTGCCCGATACGGCGTCAAATAAATTTGCGGTGTTTGTGCTAGCTAGTCATGGGATTAATCAATCTGTGACTGTTTCTAGCGCTTCCGGGACATGTTTATTTATTGGTAGTGGAAGCAATACCGCTAATTGGCGTGGCTGGAATGGATCAAGCTTTTCAACCATCGTAAAAGATCCTTACACGCCGGGCGGTTCTCTGTTGGCTAATCTCTGTGAGCCGGTTATTGATCTTAATATTATGTCAGTAAAATTTATTCCAGCAAAGAATTTGTTTTTGGCTATTGGGTACAGGCCATCAGCTACAGCAAACAGAACTGATTTAATGTTTTCAACTTCAAATAATTTAATAAGCTGGTCGGAGCCGCAATTGCTTAGAACTTTTATTTCACATCGGGATTGGCAACCTGGTGACATCAGGCCAAGCTATTATCATTCATTACTAGATCCAGATTCTAGTTCGGTGAATTTTGATACCTTAGAGAATCGTCCGTTTCTTTATCACGCAAAATGGAAAACGTCCGTAACGGAAGTTTTGGACGATGAACGATTGCTTTACCGGCAGCCAATGTTTTTAAATTGGGAATAAAAAAGTTTCCAGCTTCTAACCAGCAGGAGGTTTTGAAAATGTACTACACAATCACAGTTGATTCAGATCGCGGCTATATGATTCTTACTGCGCTTTCATTTAGACAATCAATAGAATTGAAAATCGCGGGGGAAGAAATTACGGCAAATTTTCCGGGGGCTTGCTTGTGTCTTTTTGGCGATGATGTTCTCAAGAATTGTTGTGCGGTCATTAACAAAGCTTACCCCGGATATTCTCGGGTTGTTGTTAGGGTTGCGTAGCTATTTTAAAGCTGGAATTTTTTTAATAAAAATCTATTCGTCTAGCATTTTCAAGATTTCGGGGAAAACAACGGACTGAGCTTGAAGAAAAATTTCTTTTGCATTAGGTTCTCTTGTGTTTTTATAAATATCTGGCAACCAATAATTAGGAGTCTCAATTAACAAATCAGCATTTTTAAGAGATTTTGCCAAAACTTCGAGTCTCCATCGAGTGCATTTTGGAATCATTAACTTTATCAAATCTTGTTTTTTAATTGGGGCCATCCAAGCTATATAACCTAAGATATAAGTAAGAATTGCCGCATTTGCTTGGTTTGCTTGCTCGTTATTTATATTCTTAACCATTATTTATAGCTTACCTTGCTTCGCGATTTCCTTCTCTAGGTATTGATTAAATATTTTTTCAACTAATCTCTTTCTCGATTCCCATTGTGGGTGTTTGTTCTTTCTGATTTCATCGACCGCATATAAAATTGTGGAATGATCTCTTTGGAAAATTTCACCAAGAATTGCGAGCCGGGCGAACCTACATTCATAAGGAACGAGCCGGGCAACGCAATACATGCAAAGTTTTCGGGCATCGCTGATACGCTCCCGGCCTCGCCTTTTGCTGAAAATTTCTTTAATCAACACTTCTTTTTCTCTTTGTGGCAAATTTGGCACAGATTCATTGATAATTGCATTAGCGAAAAAATAAGCCCGATCACGAAAGAAAAAAAACTCATCTAAATCTTTTTCCATTTTTTTGCGCAGGTTTAAATACTCTTGAATTTTTTTGTCTAAATTCGTTATTTTGTTTTTTGTTTGCATATATTTTTTGTTTTTTTTTGGGGGGGGGTCATCGGAGAATATTTCCGATTATGTATGTAATTAAAGTTAGGATTATAATTGTTGTTGCCAACATTGTTAGGCCATAAAAAAAAGGATTTTTAATCATAATTTCACAAACTCGATCACCCAAACTTTCGGGTTCTCGCTTTCGGTTCCATCGATGCCGTGATCGGGGTTCCGCTTATAAAAATAATTAAGAAAATCTTGCCGGAACTCGAAGCTCTCGGCTCTCGCGTCGGCCTCGTTGATGTCGAGCAGTTGTTCTTGCCTGAGATTAACAACTTCCCCAAAAATACGAGCGTAAATTTTCGGCATAAACATTGACGGCAGAAAATCTGCAGACCAACGCCAATCACAAGGATTCTGATTCTTTGGCAGCACGTCTATTATGTCTATTATGTTTTTTTTGTCCGCGAAATACGCGATAGTCCCGCCTTCGTTGTATAGCGTCTCTTTTATATAAAAAGTATCGCCGATTCCAAGTTTCGGCTTGCTCAGTCGCCGCGTCTGCGTTTTGTCCCCCGCAAGGATGGCGACAACCATCTGAGATGAGAACGAAAGGGGCCTAGTCTTTTTGTCCACTATTTCCACCTCCTGAAGAAGTATTTATCTTCGCTTAATTCCCAAATTCCCCAGTCTCCAAAAAGTGCTAGCATTGAACAAAAATTATTAGACATTACTTCGGGCAGTCCTATTGCCCTCCTTACTGCTGACAACTCAGCGGAGGGAATAAACTGAAGGCGCGGGGCAAGTAGAACAATATGTTTCGCAAAGTCTTCAACCAATGCATACCATCGAGTAGAAGGGTCTAGTTTTAATAACATCACTCCACGTCTTGCTATGTCGTTTCCAGTTACAGCAACGGCGCGCTGAACCCAAGGAAGGGGCTTGCTGTATGGGGGATTACACCAAAAAGTATCACTCTCCCAACTATTTTTATAACTAAGTCCGTTATCTTTTATCGTAAAATATCTTTTGCATTTATGATTTTCGTCAGACGCACAAACGTCAAGATCGAACGGGCCAAACTCCTTGCTGCACCAGTTGAAAAACTCCGGCGGTGTTTCGTATTTGTCGGTTAGTTTTTCAGTCATTTTTAAAAATCCTTAACAATTTAAAGAACGTGCTTTGTTTTTGCCGCTATTCGTTTTTCAGTCGTTACGTGTTTTAAACTTAGTCACATTGCGGCATCGGCACTTACCCAACTATAATAAATATCATTTCTCACTTTCCATTAATTTATAAACACTCTCAGAATAATAACGAATTACCCCGCATATTTTACACCACTTTGGCCCGGCTCCATCACGACGCCAATTTTTCAGCGTGCTTTGAGTCACTTTAAAAAGTTCGGCGACTGTCTCAGGCTTTAATAATTTTTCATTTTCCATTGTTTGAGTCCTCCGACAAAAAAGCCCACAAAAAATTTACAAGGTCAAAGATTTTTTCTTTGCTCACTTCTTCTTTAATTTCGCGATGAAGATCGGTATCGAAACAAGTTAAAAAAAGATTTTGTTGCTCAGAGAAACAACAGTCAGGATCTTCGCGGGTGATAGCGAAGCGGGGGGAAAGGTACAATATCCAATCTTGGGCCGGGGGTTTCAAGCTTTTTAACGTGAGGCAAAGCAAATCGCGTTTGTCGTCTTCGCTCATATATGAGAGTATTTCGAGGGTTTTTTTCTCCATAATTTCAAGCCGGATAATTTTCTTTTAAAAAAGTTTGCAAAAATTCAACAATGTCTAAGATTGCGGCCTTATCGAGCCTGACATTTTGCGCAGCATATTCGAGAAAGAGAATTTCTTTTATTCCGCGGGTGCCTGCGTAGCTCCATCTATTTTCCTCACGGCGCAAACGGAAACCGTAAGATATTGCAAGTTCCTTTTTAAGATTTTCATTTATAGTTTCATGCAAAGTTGGCATTTTAATCTTTTTCTAAAAGTTGATAATAAGAACTACTGCATCTAGAATTAGCTTGAGACAAGACTTGTTCTCGCCAGTTCCATAAAAACATTTGGCGACACTTTACGCAACATATTTCTGAAATTAGAGGGCGCGAATAAATAAATTCTTCGTGCGAATTCCCACACGCTGGGCAAGTGAACAGTCGAATTTCTAAAAGTTCAGAGTTCATCAGCAACACCAAGCGGTTTCATTATTATTTGGACTACTCCCAATATAGCTTTAAAAGAATATTCAATTTTTTCTTGCGGGTAATTATTGTCAAGAACTTCGTGCAAGATATCGTCGAAAAATATTTTATGCGGTGGGTGCCAGATGTTGTCACGTTGTCGTAATTTAATTTTCTTTAACCATTCTCGTTGAGGCCAAAGCCGGTGCGAATCGTCGTTAAACGGCAAATAATATTCCTCGTTTTTGTCTTGCCGCAAATAAAAATCAAAATTAAAAATATACAAACTCTTTATCGGTTGCATTAAAAAAAACTTAATAGCGATTAATCCCGATAGTGGGATCGTGTTGTCTATTTCGTGAATCAAATCCGTGATCCATTGTTGCGCAGGGTCGGGGTTCTCACCTTGATACATTTCAGCATCGTAGCCAAAACTATTCTTGCAGTTCGGTGGGGTTGGGTTTGTGTTTTTGTCGTAAAGAATAAATTCTTGGCTAAAGTAATCGTCGGGAAGAATTTGACCACATCCCCAAACAGAAGCTTGATTTAAAGGCGAAAGCCGATTGAAGGTTACAAAGAAATCGCTCGGTGAGAAAAATGAGTTCTGATCGACAATTTCAGTTATGCTTAATCCCGGCGCATTACCAACTAGTATAATATTTTTATTTTCAAAAATATTCATAATTACCCCTCAATTCTCTGAATCCATCGCTCTTCGGCTTCAAGAACATCAAATTCTTTAGTAGTTCTTAGGAAAGCTATTTGCAGCAATGTTAGCCCAAAAATAGTGTTGTCGGGCATCGCGACAATTTCAGATATTGTTTCTTCAACTTCCTTAAGCTCTTGGCGGCTAGAGTAAGGGAATTTCTCTAGCAAGCTTCTTAGCTCTTTTCTTCTCTCGCAAAGGCGCTTGATGGCCTGCTCCTTGGTGTATTTGTTCATACTAGACCCCCTCCGAGCTTAATTCTAAACCTTGGAATTCTTGTATAATATTTTCGAGAATCCTATCTATCCTTCTTTTTTCTATCTCCTTGCGCCATTTTTTAATGCAAATTCTTAGCCAAAGGGTGAAAGGGAAACTCAGCCTAGTAACAGCGCTCCCCGGCATCGTTATTGAGAGCGAAGGACTTAAACAAATTTTTAATTTAGATTTTTCATGAAATAACAAAATCCAATTAGAATCTACCGCAGTTACCCACTGAGAATCGAATACCCAATCTTCGGGCCGATGTTGCAGAGATCGACAAATTAACTTAGTGGCTTTCATTTGTTTGATAATTCTCGTTGTCATATCCCAATTGCTTCGCGTAAATAATTCTGCGTTGATTTTTCTGCATCAATTTCTTTTTTGCTTTTGAATTCAGCGGACAAAATACGCCAATATTTGCCATCTTTTTTTGCTCGGAGGCTTTTGATTGGTTTCAATTCGCTGATACGGGCAAGCGCTTCGTCAATTGTTTTGGGGGTTGAAAAAGCTCGCTCTCTTTGCGCTCGCTCTCTCCACCATCTAACCGCTTTTTGTCTCGCAAAATTCTCCGCTGGATGTTCAAAGCAAATCCATTCCATAATTATTCGCGCATCAAGACAAAGATAGTCTACGCGCAACGTGGGGATGCGCTCAGGCTTTTCATTTTTTTTGTAGCTAACGTTCAAAACTTCGAATTCTTGCGGTAGGGAACGCGCAAGCGGATCGGCGTTGGTGGCCTCTGCATCGTGTTTCGGTTCGATTGGAAAAATATAACCACAGTCTAAACATTCTTTTACGGCAGGGTGCATTATAGATCTACAACTTGGGCAAGTCTTGATCGGGCCACGGGATGCAATCCCTTCCTTATCACCGGTTGCACCTTTGCCGCTTTTTACAATTATTTCAGTTATTGGGCCGTGCCGCTCAATATTCCCGGCAAAATCAAGCACTAAACAATTTTGCTTACCCTGCGCGGGTCGCATACCACGACCAACTATTTGACAATAAAGGCCAGTGCTTTGTGTTGGTCGAAGTAAAATAATCGCATCGGTATTTGGCGCATCAAAGCCAGTTGTAAGCACGTTACAATTGCAAAGCGCTTTTATTTTCTTGTTTTTAAAATCTTCTAAAAGTTTTTTTCTTTCAAATTTTGGCGTTTCACCAGTTACGATTTTAGAAAAAATATTATTGCGAGTTAGTTCTTCACAAACATGGTTAGCGTGCTCAATCCCGGTGCAAAATACCAGCCAAGAGCTACGATCAGATGCGTACTTTAAACACTCTTTAATTGCGGCGCGAGTTAATTCTTCTTTATCCATTGCCCTTGCTGAATCAGTTTCTAAGAATTCTCCGCCACGTATTCTAACTTCAGATAAATCAGCTTGTGTTGCCGCATTTTTGCCAATTAGCGGCGATAAAAAGCCATCTTTTATCAGTTCAGAAATCGAAATATTATAACAAATATCAGTGAATATTCTTCCTTCTCCTTGATGCAGCAAACCGCTATCAAGTCGAAACGGTGTGGCGGTAAATCCAATTATTTTCAGATTTGGATTTATTTCACGCATTGCGGAAATAAAAGTTAAGTAGCGCCCTTGGCCTTTTTTGGGGATTAAGTGGCATTCGTCAATCAAAATTAAATCAAAATGACCAAAAGTTTCAGCTTTGCTAAAAACGGATTGAATCCCGGCGATTGTAATTTGATTAATTCGCCTTGAGCCTAATCCAGCACTGTATACTCCAAGTGGGCACCCGGGCCAAAATTGCAAAAGCTTGCTTGCGTTTTGTTCTAGTATTTCCTTGACGTGCGACAAAATTAAAATTCTTTGATCCTTGTAGGATTCACAAACTCCACGCACGAAATCAGCAATTAACAATGATTTCCCCGAGCCGGTTGGGGCAACAACAAGCGGGTTGCCAGCATTGCCAGCCTCAAAATACCGGTAGATGCTGGCAATCGCAGCTTGTTGGTAGGGTCGCAAGTTCATTTTATCGTTGTGCCATTTGTTTAAAATAAATATCTACAGCACGATCACTTTTCCCGGCGTTATAACCAAAATAAAAAAAGCAAGCGGCTAGAATAATTGAGCCGAAAAACAATGAAATTAAAAAATCTCGGTCGGGTGTCATATTTCGCCATTCTCCCTGTCATCGGCCTCGGGCGCACCACTCCTGCCTTTAACAAAACTAAGAACATCCGCAGCGGTGCGCCAGAAAAAAGCGAAAGCACGTTCATTTTTTTTACTTTGCCCAAGGTGCTTTTGCTTTTTGGGTTTCCGGAGGCATTTCTTTGATTTGCGCGGCTACGTTTTGCTCCGGATTTTCAGCATCCTCAACTTTCTGGGCGTTTGCAATCGCATATGGTTTAAATGCTTTAATTTTGTTCTGCTCGGGGTTTTGCTTGTCGAGATCAACAACAATCCGGATCGGGCAATCGTGCAACTCGTTAGAGTCTTTTAGTTCTCCGTTTATCCCACAAGCGCGAGAAATTGCGGATAATTGCCCACGGCCAATTGCTTGAGCTTCAGAATTCGGGTTCACAATATTGAGATTGTGAAACAAAATTCTATTTTGAAATTTACCTTCTAATATTTGAAAAACTAATTTCAGATACTTCCCCGTCTCGGCCTTTGTTTCCTTAACGTCACTTGCTGTTATCATCGCAATATATTCCCCTCTTGGAAGTGGTGCATATTCGCTAGTGGGCTCAACTTCTCTATTGTCAAAACTAATTCCTAATTCAGCCATATTTTTCCTTTCTTGTTTTTTTGTTTTTATTGTTTAGAGATTTTTTTATTTATTTTTTAGGCCACATTGCGGCGGCAAATGTTGCCCAAGAGGTTTCTTTTTCGAACGGCAGTTCGTACGGCAAGGAGTAACGATTCTTAGCCCAATGCGTTGGCCGTTCTTCTGTATAAAGAAACCTTAAATTTTGGGCCGAATTTGTGGCTTTTGTGGTTCTTTGGTCAGCGGAGGTTTTTGTAAAAACTTTGTATTTTGCAAATAAAATGCAATCAGCCCAATCGCGAATAAAACTTGCCGATTTATCGTGCAAATCTAACCGATACCTATCATAGCTTTCGGTGTCGGGGGAATTAAAAGTCTTAATTAGCGAGTGGCCAACTAAGATAACGAGCATTTGCTTGTTATTCCTAAGCCAATTTAGTTTATTTGCGACATTATCCCAAAGCCCAAGCGCAAAAACGTAGCCTTTCCCGTAAGCGATCTCTTCGATTACTTCCTTCCCTTCATCTTCCGCAACTTTTTGAAAAATTAATTTTTCTAGCCAATCAAGCGAGTCGATAATAACAGTGCTAAAATCATGTTTTTCTTTTTCTAGCGAATCAAGCGAGTCAATAACATCTTGGTATGTAGTCGCAAGCGGAAATCTCGGGATATCTAATTGCCCTAAACCATCTTCGGTTTGAATCAGCACCGGGCTTGGGGCTTGCGCGGCGAAAGTGGTTTTCCCAATCCCGTTTTCCCCGTAAATAATAATTCGAGGCGGTTTGTTTTCCTGGCCGTGTTGGAGCGATTTTAGGTTGATTGCCATTGTTTTTTGCCTTTATTTTGAATTGATATTTTTTCTTTACCAATTACCTTTTTTTGTCTATGACAAAGACTCTCTAACCCCAAACCAAAAAACACGCAAGAAAAAAAACGCAAAATAAAAGAATATAGGGTATAAATATGAATTATTCGGAATTTCTTAAAAGCAAGCAACATTCTCAAGTTGATTATGGAATTGAGCCCTTTTTTTTCCCGAATAATTTATTTGATTTTCAAAAACATGTTGCAACTTACTCGATTAAAAAGGGGAGATGCGCGGTATTTCTCGATACAGGACTTGGTAAAACAATCATCGAATTAACCATTGCTAGAAACTATATTCAACACACTAATAAGCCCGTTTTAATTATTTGTCCGCTAGCGGTGGCCTTCCAGTTCTTAAAAGAGGCGGAGAGATTTGGTATAGATGACATATCCTATTCCAAAGACGGGAAGTACGATACTAAAATTGTGGTATGCAACTACGAGCGGTTAGAGAAATTCAATAGCAATGATTTTAATTGTGTAATTTTGGACGAAAGCTCCATTCTCAAAAATTTCGAGGGGGCTACAAAAAAGCTTTGCACAAATTTTTTGCAAAAAGTGAAATATAGATATCTATTTACGGCTACGCCTTCCCCTAATGATTATGTCGAACTAGGGACATCCTCGGAGGCGTTGGGGTATTTAGGGTATATCGACATGCTTACAAAATTCTTTAAAAACAATAACAATACTATTAAAGCATCTGGACAACACAGAGCCGGGGAGGAATGGTATCTAAAACCTCACGCGGAAAAATCATTTTGGCAATGGATGTCAAGTTGGAGTATTAGCATGAGGAAGCCAAGCGATTTAGGCTTTAGTGACGCCTTGCATACCCTCCCCTCGCTTGACGAAGTTCAAACTATTGTTAGAAATAAACAGCCTATTGCGATAAATAATCAATGTTCTTTGTTTAACTTCCCTGCTACGAACTTTTTTGAAATAAAAGCGGAAGTTAGAGCAACAATACAGGAACGATGCGAAATGGCGGTAGAAAAAGCAACCGATCATGATATCTCTGTGTATTGGGTAAACTTAAATGACGAGGCGGATTTGATTTCAAAATTGGACAAAGAAGCATACGAAATAAAGGGCAAAATGAATATAGACGAGAAAGAAGAAGTTTTACTTTCCTTCTCTAACGGGGACATTAAGAAATTAATAACGAAAGCCTCTATCACAGCATTTGGGCTAAATTGGCAACACTGCAACCATACAACATATTTCCCCACCTACTCCTACGAGCAATACTATCAGGCGATAAGAAGATTTTGGCGATTTGGCCAGACAAGACCAGTTACCGTAGATTTGGTTTTATCGGATGGTCAAACACGAATAATGGAAAGTTTGATGATAAAAAAAAATAAAGCGATTCAAATGTTTGAAAATTTAACTACTCAAACAAATTCAGATTATAAAATTACAAAAAAAGAATTCGACAAACAAATATTATTGCCAAGTTTTATTAATTAGTTGAGGGGGAATTTATGATTAAAGAGCAAACAATCAAAGATAATTACGCCTTGTATAATAGCGACTGCATGTATGTATTACCTACGTTGCCAACTTCAAGTATTGATCTAAGTATATATTCCCCGCCTTTTGCGGGACTATACAACTATTCAAGCTCAGAAAACGATTTCTCGAACTGTGAAAGCAGGGAACAATTTTTAGAGCAATACGATTTTTTAATCGCAGAGATGGCAAGAATAACAAAGCCCGGGAGAATAAGCGCCGTCCATTGCACAGATATACATGATAATAAGTGCTATTTGTGGGATTTCCCGCACGAAATAATCCGGCTGCACGAGAAGCACGATTTTTTTTATCGCAATAGAATCACGATATGGAAAGAGCCATTGAAGGTCAGAATGAGGACGATGGTTCAATCTTTAATGCACAAATTTATTGTAGAAGATACGACGCGTTGTTTTACTGCGATGCCTGATTATATATTAATATTTACGAAAAAAGGGGAAAATAAAATACCCGTAACTCATCCATTTGGTTTAAACGAGTATTTTGGAGAAACTCCTTTTCTCCCCGCGCATATCGAAACTTACGGCAATTACGCGGATTTTAAAAAAAAATGGATTAACTACGATGGAGATCCGCGAGAAAACAAAATGTCTCATTTGATTTGGCAACGATACGCGAGCTCTGTTTGGGATGATATCCGAATTGAAAATGTTTTGCCTTTTAAAGAAAGCAGGGAGGAGGACGACGAAAAGCATGTTCACCCCTTACAGCTTGATGTAGTCGATAGGTTGGTAGAGCTTTATAGTAACCCAAGGGAGGTGGTATTGACTCCATTTATGGGAGTAGGCTCGGAGGTATATAGCCCTGTTTCTCTGGGAAGAAAAGCTATAGGGATAGAACTAAAGGATAGTTATTACAAACAAGCAATAATGAATTTAAAAGACGCTGATTCTAGATTTGAAAAAAAAGAAAATCTAACGCTGGCGTTCTAAAATTTCGTTATGAATATTTTTCAAAGTTTAATTGAAAAAGAAGTCTCAGCAATCCCCATAATCTCTAAAGACAAAAGACCGGGCCGGTACATAGACAATCGATGGTACTACCTGGAGTGGCAAAAATATCAGCGCGAGATCGCAGATAAAAAAACATGTGAAGGCTGGAGTAAGTGGCCGGGTGTCGGCGTTGGGGTTGTGCTTGGCAAAGTTTCAGGAATTGTTGCAATAGATTTTGATAATCAGCCTGAGCTTTGCGAGCGCATTTATAAAATGCTTCCTGGTTCCCCGGTCATCAAAAAAGGAAGTAAAGGATTTACCGCATTTTATAAATATAACGGTGAAGGCTCGCGGCGTTGGGTTGTTGATGGTGAGGTGATTTGTGAATTGTTAAGCGACGGTAGACAAACCGTTATCCCACCGTCGCAACATCCAAACGGCAATAATTACGAATGGCTAACAAGTGAAACACTTTTAACAATCGACAAAAACGAATTGCCAAGCTTGCCAAATTTAGATTTTATCAATGAAATAGTTGGCGGCAAAACGAATTCAAAACAAGTTATCCTAGAGCCTAAAAGCAAAGAAAATTCACTAACAACAATCGATGAAGTAATTGACGCTCTCGAATTTTGTAGTCCTGATTGTGGGTATCACGAATGGATCGAAATCGGAATGGCGATTGCTTCGGAGTTCCCGGGCGGTGATGGTTTAAACGCTTGGAATAATTGGAGCGCAAAAGGTTCAAAATACAAAGAAAGCGAAATGCAAAATAAATGGGCAAGCTTTCGCGGCTCAGGGATCAACATAGAAACTTTATTTTGGTATGCAAATTTAAACGGCTACTATGCGCGGCAAGAAATTAATCCTGATATTCAAGCCTCGGTTGAAAATTTAATTGCTAATTTAGAAAACAAAAAAACAGAAATCGAAAATACCAAAAAAGAAAGTTTTGTGATTTCTGATGATTTAGCGATGAACGCACCGGGGCTTGTCGGCAAAATCACACGCTGGATTACGCAAACAGCCATCAAGCCCCAGCCGGCATTAAGCCTCGGAGTGGCGCTTTCTCTAGTTGGGGCATTAAAAGCGCACAGGGTGCGAACCGAAACAAATTTAAGAACAAATTTATTAATTATTGGGCTTGCGAAATCAGGCGCGGGGAAAAATCATCCAATAGAATCGGCTAAAAAAATATTACACGAAGTTTTGCAATCGGGATTAGTGGGTGGGGAACCACAGAGCGCGGCAGGGCTACTTAAATCCATGCAAAACAATTTTGGCCGGCGATTAATTTTATGGGATGAATTCGGAGAAGCTTTGAAAATTCTAACATCACGCAATGCGGCGGGGCATCAGGCGGCGATTATCGGAACAACAATGAAATTGTTTAGCAGCGCGGGGTCTATTTTCATTGGCGGTGAATACGCCGATCACGATTCTAAAATGTCGCGCAAGGATATCGAGCAACCATGTCTTTGCGTTTTTGGCGCGAGCACGCCGGGGAACTTTTATAAAAGTTTAAATTCTAGCCATGCGCTTTCGGGGTTCTTGCCGCGTTGGCTGGTTTTTGAAATCGAAAATAAGCGAGTAAAAAAACGGCGCGAGGCGCTAACAGCGGCGAACAAAATATCAGAAAATATTATTGAAGAAATAAAATCAATTCTCAACATGCCGACCAACACAAACCCAAGCGGGAATCTTGATGCAATTAGCGGAATAAAACCCAAAGTTGTGAATTTTAGCAAAGAAGCAGAAACGCTATTCTGGGAAGCCGATGATTGGTTTGAGGATCAAGCGCAGGACGCGGCAGAAGGGGTTGATACTGTTTGGAATCGTGCGAGTGAGCACGCCGCAAAGCTCGCGCTTACAGTTTGCGACAATAGCGAAATCACAAAAGAAGATTTAACTTGGGCGGTCGAAATCACAACAACTTGCATCAGCGCACTAGCCCAATCAATCACAACTCAAATCGCGGATTCCGATTTTGAGCGCAAGAAAAACAAAGTTAAGGAAATAATTTCTAAAAATGAAAATGGGGTTTTAAGAAAAACGCTTTTAAAAAATTCTCACACAAGCGCGAAAGAACTCAACGAAATTTTAAACACAATGTTGGAAGCTGAAGAAATTACCGCCCAGCCCACAAGCGGGGCCGGTCGGCGCGGTAATTTGTATAAAATTTATTCTTGAATTTCTTTTTCTAAAAAGTCAGAAATTAGCCGACGCAGAAGCGCGGCAACCGTATTTTCTCTTTTTGCCGCCTCCGCTTCTAATTTCGATTTCTGTTCGCGGCTCATGTAAAGATGAAGCTGCTCGGGCCACCGTCGTCTTTTTTCGGTCATAGTTTTTTCTCCTAGTTTTTGATTTTAAGTTACAATATTTTTTTCGCGGACATAGCCTGCGCCAAAATCAGTCAACAAGAGGTACCTGCCTGCCCCAACACCCCCAAAGCGACCAAAGTAAGCGGAGCGATACTCGATCAGTCCCAGCCTTTCCAGTGCGGCGGCGGTTTTTGGGTGAAGTTCGGTGCTCCGAATGGTTCTCGTTGCTATTTCGTAAAGCGCGCTTTCCATTTTTTTTGTCATGGTTTTTTCTCCTAAGCTTTTTTTAGTTCCCATTTTGTCTCCTTGTTCCTGGTTTTTGTCTAATTTTCTTTAATATATATATAGTATATACTAATTTGCTGCATAGTCAATATTTTTTTTAAAAAAAAATAGATCGTTCGCGAAAGGCCGCACTTGTTCGCAGTCATTTTGCGGCCTTTTGAATTTTAAAATTGACCGATAAGAACATTCTTATTGTTATATAAGTATATATATTTATTATATATATTATATATATATATATTACTATTATTATGTAGGTATATAGATAGTTCGCATAGTTCGCACCCTATACTCCTATCCCTACTTTTCCTGCTATTCCCTACCTAACTACTGCCGGGATACCCTACCCTATACCCATATGGGTATAAGGAAAAAGTGCGGCCTTTGCGGCCTTTCTCGGAAAGATTAATAATTATAATATCTTAGATATGTTTTTAAGGCCGCAAAATAAAATGCGGCCTTTGTGTTTTTTAGCTGGATTCTTTAATAATATTAAGGGTTTGTCCTAGTTTTTCGCAAAAGTGCGGCCTTTGCGGCCTTTCTCGGGGAGGATCTTTTTTACGGGATAGCTACAAAATCACGCTGGATGGCGCAACTGGCACGAACGTATCCATGAACAATCTTTTTTGCGGCGTAGTCGGGGGGAACAACGGCGCAGTACGCTCGGGGGTGTTTGCTCAAAAAAAGCCTTCTCAAATTCTCTTGCCAGTAAATTTTATACCCGATGTTGAGATGCAAATCGAACCACTTGCAGATTAATTTGGCCTTCTCAGCGCGAATCATTTTCTCAAAAGGTTTGTAATTTAATTGAGGAACAATTGTCGCTATTTCTTCCGGCGTTAAATCACACCGGCTATTTTTGGGGTGATAGTTTTTCTCAGCATCAAACCAGCCAAGCAATTTACCGCTTTTAATATTAATAATTCTTGCAATTTGCTCAGGGTCGGATTTACTCGTAAATTCAAAAATGCCGTCTTTAAAAATTCTTGATTCGTCAAGTTTTAAGGTGATTTTTATCGGATAATTAATTGATAAATTTCTCATAGTTTAATCCTCCCACGTGGCCGAAGTTTCGCTAACTATTATTAGCTATTACCACAAAAAATAAAAAGCGGGATCTTTTTTTCTTAATTGTCTCGATTTCCCGCAATTTGTACCGGCTTACCCCAATATCCCCGATGGTAATTAAGCTTTAATTGTTTTAAATCTAACACATGTCGAATTACTACTCACATTTCAAAGAATCTATCCTTAGCAAAAAGCTAA
>Ga0213920_1000386_pt1 | contig 37243 bp, 35 predicted proteins | sample McNCre1117MG_FD_161054 | JGI IMG/M metagenome (GOLD analysis project Ga0213920, IMG submission 161054) | Freshwater microbial communities from McNutts Creek, Athens, Georgia, United States - 11-17 MG | ecosystem: Environmental > Aquatic > Freshwater > Creek | place: USA: Georgia | collected...
AAAACACAGTTCCAAACGAACTGGTTGAAATACGCGAAGAAGTGGGAATTTACTTAAAACGCCTCTTTGCTAAGAGGCTGGCACGCGCTAGGTAGAGGTAGCGTGCTAGAAGTCGACTAAAGCGATCGACTAATGTAACAGGCTTGTGCGCCGCTTGGTTGTTTATTTTCGTCCGACCAAGCCAGAGGCCAACGCGGTGCCTGCAACGATCACCACAGCGCAACCCATCATCCAGTGGGTGACGACTTCATCCAAAAAGATCACGCCTAGCAAATTCGCGAAGACAGGAATCAAGTAAGTGACGGTCATCGCGCGTGCAGGGCCGGTGCGGGTCATCAATCGAAAAAACAGCACATAGGCCAAGGCCGTGCACAGCAGGCCCGCAATGCCAAGCGCTGCCCACGCATGCAAACTGGGCGCAGTGTCGGGCCATGTGAGCAAAGCTGGAATGCCTAGCCCCAAGCTGGCCCCCCACAAGCTGCCTGTGGTGGTCACCAAGGAGGGGACATTTTGTAAATAGCGTTTGGTGAAGCTGCCAGAAATGCCATAACAAAACGTGGCCACTAAGCAAGCGGCCACAGCGAGACCCGAGCCGCCTTCTTTGAACGAGATACCGCCCGGCACATCACTAGCCAGCAACACCACGCCCGTGAAACCTAGCGCTAAGCCTAAAGCGCGCGAACCATTGAGTTTGTCACCCAGCCAAAACCAAGCGATGAGTGCACCAAACAAAGGGGTGGTGGCATTCAAGATAGAGGTTAGGCCTGTGTTGATGTGCATCAGCGCATAGGCATAGCAGGCAAACGGAATGCCTGCATTCAGCAGGCCCGCTGACATGGCTTTGCGCCAATGCACGACAAGCACGGGCACTTCTCTGCGCCACATCAGCACAGGAGTGAGGATGAGTGCCGCCAAAGTCACGCGAACCCACGATGTGGGGAACGGGCCAAACTCGTGAGCGCCTTCACGCATGAACAAAAACGACGAACCCCACAGCACGGCCAGCAGCACAAAGTCGGGCACCCATTCGCGCCAATGCAAATGGCGATCGGTCATGCGTGTGCGGCCTCAAGTGCGAGCAAATGCTGTTTACGGTCTAAGCCGCCAGCAAAACCCGTGAGTGATCCATTGGCCCCCACCACGCGATGACACGGCACGATGATGCTGTGAGGGTTTTGTCCAATCGCGGCGCCTACTGCACGCACAGCCTTTGGGTTACCGATGCCTTTGGCAATGTCGCCATAAGTGCTGGTGCGTCCGTAGGGAATGCGTTGCAGGGCTTGCCACACGGCGCGCTGAAAAGGTGTACCCCAAGCGGGCTGTAATGGCAGATCAAACCGTTGGCGTTGGCCTGAAAAATATTCGTGCAGTTGCTGGACTGCGGTCACCAGCGTGGGGTGCGTTTCATCAGTCGTCCACTGGCTGCTGTTGGGCATGTGTTCTTGGCCGTGAACAAACCACACGCCTGCCAAGCCTTGCTCGGTGGCGGCTAACAGCACATCGCCTAAGGGTGAGGTGGTGTGGCTTTGGAAGATGCGAGGCGTGGGCGTAGCAGACACGATACGGTGTTTTAGAGGCTGGTGTTAGATCATCATAGTGGGGTCTAGAAAGCAGGGGCGGCCTCTCTACAATCTGATCACTATGCAAGTTAATTCCTCCATCTTCAAAGCCTACGACATACGCGGTGTCGTTCCCTCAACTCTCAATGTCGAAGTCGCCGAAGCCCTCGGCAAAGCCTTTGGCACACATGCCGCTGCATGTGGCGAAACCACCGTGGCCGTGGGCCGCGATGGCCGCCTGAGCGGCCCTTCGCTGGTCGAAGCGCTGATGCGTGGTTTGGTCGCCGCAGGTGTGCAAGTGATTGATGTGGGCGCTGTGACCACGCCTATGTTGTACTTTGCTGCCAGCACCTTGTGTAAGAGCGGTATTCAAGTCACTGGCAGCCACAACCCGAAGGACTACAACGGTTTCAAAATGGTCCTCGGTGGCCGCGCCATTTATGGCGATGAAATTCAAGGCTTGCGCCACATCATGGAAGCTGAGAGCTGGACGCTCAAAGCCGGTGGCGGCATCAAGCAAGTGGACGTGACTGCCGATTACGTGGCTCGCATCGTGAGCGATGTGCGCTTGAGCCGCCCTATGAAAGTAGTGGTCGATTGCGGCAACGGCATTGCCGGTGCCACAGCGCCTGGCATCTTCCGCGCCTTGGGTTGCGAGGTGATTGAACTCTTCAGTGAAGTGGATGGCAACTTTCCGAACCATCACCCAGACCCCAGCAAGCCAGAGAATTTGAACGATGTGATCGCAGCGTTGAAAACCACAGGCGCCGAACTCGGCTTGGCGTTTGATGGCGACGGCGACCGCTTGGGCATCGTCACCAAGGACGGCGAAACCATTTACCCCGACCGCCAAATGACGCTGTTTGCACAAGACGTGCTCTCACGCGTGCCCGGCGGCGCGATTGTGTTTGACGTGAAGTGCTCACAACGTTTGGCACCTGCCATTCGCGCAGCAGGTGGTCAAGCCTTGATGTTCAAAACAGGTCACTCGCTCATCAAAGCCAAGATGAAAGAAGTTGATTCACCTTTGGGCGGCGAGATGAGCGGCCACATCTTCTTCAAAGAGCGTTGGTTTGGTTTTGACGACGGCACGTATGCCGGTTGTCGCTTGCTCGAAATCGTGAGCCGCAGTCCCGATGCCAATGCGGTGCTCAACGCATTGCCTACAAGCTTCTCCACGCCCGAGTTGAACGTGGGCTGCGCCGAAGGCGAGCCACATCGTTTAAGTGCTGAGTTGCAACACATCGTGTCTAGCGAAGCCTTGCCTTCGCCAGAGTTCAAACCAGAGGCTTGTGTGATTGACGGCTTGCGCATCGACTGGGCCGATGGCTTTGGTTTGATCCGCGCCTCTAACACCACACCTGTGCTGGTGCTGCGCTTTGAGGGCCAAACCCAAGCTGCGTTGGATCGCATTGAGCATGACATGCTGGCGCTGTTGCGTCGCGTCAAGCCTGACGCGAAGTTTCAAGAGGCAGCGCATTGAACTTCGCTTTGCATGACCGACAAGCACCCTTGAAGGTGCTCATCGTCAAGCTCTCATCACTGGGCGACGTGGTGCATGCCATGCCTGCGGTGATGGACATTCAAGCCGCGTTTCCCAATGCCCAAATTGATTGGGTGGTGGAGCGTGGCTTTGCACCATTGGCCGCACGATGCACAGCGGTGCATCGCGTCATTCCGTGTGAGATACGCCGTTGGCGCAAAGCGTTTCTTAAAGCGGAGACACGCGCACAAACACGCGCCGAGTGGCAAGCCTTCAAAGCCGATTTGCAGCAAGAGGCGTATGACGTCATCCTTGATTTACAAGGCCTGACCAAGTCAGCCCTAGTGGCATGGCTGGCGCGCAAAGCTAAGGGCGGCAAGCGCTACGCCTTGGCTAATCGCACCGATGGCTCGGGCTACGAACGCCCCACACGTTGGGTGGCCGATGTGGCCGTGCCCATCACGCCGCACATCCATGCGGTTGACCGCGGCCGCGTGTTATGTGCCAAAGCATTTGGCTACGACGTGCCCGCGCACATGAACTATGGCTTAGGGCATGCTGCTATTCAGCGCAAGCCTTTAGTGGCTTTGGTACACGGTACCTCGCGTGCTGACAAAGAATGGTCTTTGTCGCATTGGCATGAACTGGGTTTGCGTTTGAAGCAACACGGCTTCGATGTGGCATTGCCCCACGGCAGCGAAGCTGAACGCTTGCGGAGTGTTGCCTTGGCAGAGATGCTGCCTGGTGCCGTAGTGTGGCCGCGTTTGTCGCTGGATCAACTGACCACTGAGATGGCGCAATGCACGGGGGTGATTGGCGTGGACAGTGGTTTGAGCCATATCGCTGTTGCTCTTGATTTGCCGCATGTTCAGATTTACAACTTCGACACCGCATGGCGCACAGGCCCCGAAGGCTTGACGCGTCAATGCAGCGTGGTTGATTGCCCCACGCCCAGCGTGGATGCGGTGTGGGATGCATGGCAAGCTTGCTTGCATGCAGAGGGTGCAAACGCGTGATGTTGCAAATTTACAGCGCAGTCATGTGCGCCTTGCAGCCTTTGTTGCGTCGCAAGCTTCAACGCCGGGGGCGAGACGAAGCGGGCTATTTGCACGCCATCGAAGAACGCTTTGGTAACTACACGCAAGCCGCCACGCAAGGTGGCTTCGTGTGGGTGCATGCCGTGTCGTTGGGCGAAACACGCGCTGCTGCTGTATTGCTGCAAGCCCTGCGTGCCGCGCAGCCTGGTATTCGCATCTTGCTTACCCATGGCACAGCTACAGGGCGTGCGCAAGGCGTGAGCTTGCTGCAAGAAGGCGACGTACAGGTGTGGCAACCGTGGGATACACCTGCCGCTGTGCAACGTTTTTTGACGCAGTTCAAGCCGCGTGTGGGCATCATCCTAGAAACCGAGTTGTGGCCCAACTGGGTGGCGCAATGCAACAAGGCACATGTGCCGCTGGTGTTGGTCAATGCACGCATGAGTGACAAGAGCATGCGCCAAGCTTTGCGTTTGTCATGGCTGTCGCGGCCGGCTTACCAAGGCTTGTCTGCGGTATTGGCCCAAACAATGGCCGATGCCGAGCGCTTGCAAACCTTGGGGGCTCACGTCGACGCAGTTTTGGGTAATCTGAAATTTGATGCCAAACCCGATGCCACACAGCTAGCAAAGGCTTTGGTGTGGAAGCAAAAACTCAAGCGTCCCGTGGTGCTGTTCACCAGCTCACGCGAGGGGGAAGAGGCGATGTGGCTCGACACGTTGCAAGCCCTCAAAGAGGCACCACTCGATCATGAAGACCACATCCATGCCGTGCATTGGCTGGTCGTGCCGCGTCATCCGCAGCGTTTTGACGAAGTGGCTGCTTTGATTGAGCAGCGAGGGTGGAAAGTGTCACGCCGCAGTCAATGGATGGATGACCCAGACGCGGACCCGCAAGTTGATGTCAACACCATTTGGCTAGGCGACTCGCTGGGTGAAATGGCTTTGTATTACGGCTTGTCAGATGCCGCTTTGTTAGGTGGCAGCTTTGCGCCCTTGGGTGGACAGAACTTGATCGAGTCCACTGCGTGTGGCTGTCCCGTCATCATGGGGCCGCATACGTTTAACTTTGCAGAGGCGGCGCAACTCGCTGAAGAAGCCGGTGCTGCTTTGCGCGTTGAAGACATGGCACAAGCCGTGACGACGGCTTTGCACATGGTCAGATCCGGACCTGATGAAAATGCACACGTGCAAGCATGCATGGCATTTTCGCAAGCGCACCGAGGTGCTGCACAGCGCACAGCGCAAGCACTGCTGCCGTACTTGACTGCGAATTAAGGTGCGAGCAGATCGTTGATGGGCTGCAAGTCTGCAGGCGTCAACGTGCCAGCGGCTTGGCGCAATTTGAGGTTTGTCACCAAGACGTCGTAACGTGCTTTGGCCAAGTCACGCTTGGTTTGGTAGAGCTGGCTTTGCGAGTTCAGCACATCGATGTTGATGTTCACGCCGACTGAGTAACCGAGCTTGTTGGCATCCAAGGCGCTTTGGCTCGAGGCCTCGGCCGCTTCATATGCTTTGACTTGGCTTAGGCCAGCAACCAATCCGAAGTAGGCCGTGCGCGTGGCTTGCGCAGTGGCGCGACGTGCGTTTTCGTAGTCTGAGCGGGCTTTGTCTTCCAAGGCTACCGCTTCTTTGACTTTGTACATGGTGCTGAAACCCGCGAAGATGGGGACGTTTAGAACTATTGCGGCAGAAGGTGAGAATACATGTGACGGCACAGCGCTTGTGGCACTGCCATCTACGTTGCGAACGCCTGCATATGACACTTGCGCATCAATCGTAGGCTTGTGACCGGCAGTAGCTTTATTGACTTCTTGAGATGCAATTTCAAGCCCTAATTGAGCTTGGCGTACGGCAGGGCTGGTTGTTTCCGATTGCGTCACCCAAGTGTTGACATCTTCAGTCGGTGGCGTGATGAGTTTGGTGTTATTGGCCAAGCGTTTGGGTTTTGCGTTGCTCAAACCCACAGCCAAATCGAGGGCGAGGCGTTTGATGCGCAAATCGTTCTCGCCTGCAATCTCTTGGGCGTTCGCCAAGTCAAAGCGCGCTTGTGCATCGCGCACGCCTGTGATGGTGGCTGTGCCTACTTCGAAATTGCGCTGGGCTGAGGCCAGTTGCTCACCCACCGCTTTTTTCTGAGCTTGAACCAATGCCAAGCTGTCTTCGCTGGTCAAAACATCGAAATAAGCCTGTGAAACACGAATCAGTAGGTCTTGTTCTGCTGCCTCAAATTGAGCTGCCGCTTGTTGCAACTGATAGCCGCCTTGACGATAGGTGGCCCATGCAGCAGGACGATAGATTGGTTGAGTTAATGTGACTGAGCCTGTACCTGTTCCATACAAACGTTGAGATGCAACGATTGGTGTGGGTGTCGCCAATGGATTTGGGGTGTCAGGACGATAGTCAAATTTAGTGCGTGTCGCGCTCGCAGACAACGCAATGTTGGGCAATATGCCGCCCAGTGCTTGATTTGCCTTAGCCAAGTTCGCTTCAAACTGTGCTTTGGCCGAGATAAAACCTGCGTCATAGCCACGCGCTGCATCAAACATTTCCACCAAGCTTTGGGCTTGTGCGTTGGACGTCAAGGCCAAAGCAACTGCAGCAGTGAGGGGAAGAGTGCGAAACACAATGCGAGAGAGCGACATTCAGTTCTTTCAAAATCAATACATGGGCACGGTGGCATCTACTTGCGATGACCAAGCATGAATACCGCCCGCAACGTTGGCCACATGGCTAAAGCCTTGTTGCACTAGAAACGACGCCACTTGCATGCTGCGTGCGCCGTGATGACACAACACGGCGATGGGCTGGTCTCGTTTGAGTTCAGCCAAGCGAGGAGGGATGAGGTGCATGGGTATCGTCACCAAATCAAATCCTTGCGCATTCACACAAGCGGTTTGGACTTCCCAGGGCTCACGCACATCCAGCACCACGGTTGTGCCGTTGGGTGCTTGCGATGCAATCCAGTCTTGCAACTGAGCGGGTTGAACTTGGTCAATCATGCCGTGCTTTTAGAACTTGAAGCGCGTGGGCTCTGTAAAGCCTTGTAAACGTGGGGCTGTGTGGTCCCACAAGGCTTTGCTGCTCCAAGCTGCGTCAGCGGTGCGTGTGTAGAGAGTGGCTGCCATGACGTGGTCGTGGCCGACGATGGCCAACAGGTGGCCACCGACTTTGATTTGTTGTAACAAAGCTTGTGGCACTTCAGCCACCGAGCCGCCGAGCACGATGGCGTCAAACGGGGCATCGCCCGAAGCGCCAGTGCTGCCGTCAGCCACGCGCACATCCACGTTGGTGATGCCAGCGCGTTGCAGGTTGTTGCGAGCGTTGCTGGCCAGCTCGGGGTTGATTTCCAAACTCACCACACGTTGGGCGCGGCCAGCCAGTAGAGCGGCCATGTAGCCGCTGCCTGTGCCGATTTCCAAAACTTTTTCGGTTCCAGTCAGGTGCAGGTCGTGCATCAAACGTGCGGCCACACGGGGAGGGGCCATGAATTCGCCGTGGCCCAATGGGATGTCGGTGTCGGTGTAGGCCATGGCTTGATAAGCCTGTGGCACGAACAGTTCGCGTTGCACGTTAGACAACACAGTCAACACTTGTGCGTCGAGGACCTGCCATGGGCGGATTTGTTGTTCGACCATGTTGAAGCGGGCTTGTTCTTGGGTATTCATCTCAAAACTCCGAAATCATTCAGTTAAAGCTAGGCAAAATTTTAACGGGCGGGGCTGTCAGAGCCTGACGACCATTTGCGTTTCATCCATTCGGCCAAATCGTCCAAATAGCAGTACACCACGGGCACGACTACCAAAGTAAGCAAGGACGAGGTAATCACTCCGCCAATCACGGCTTGACCCATGGGAGCACGCTGTTCAGAGCCCTCAGACAGGGCGAAAGCCAAGGGCACCATGCCAAAAATCATGGCCAAAGTGGTCATCAAAATCGGGCGTAAACGCACTTCAGCGGCCAGCAGCAGGGCGTCGTGGCGGCTTAAGCCCGGTTTGATGGACCCATCAGGCTGCTCTTGGGGCTCACGCGAGCGGATGGCAAAGTCGACCAACAAAATCGCGTTTTTGGTGACCAAGCCCATCAGCATGATCACGCCAATGACTGAGAACATCGACAGGCTAGAGCCAAACAACAGCAAAGCCAGCACCACGCCAATGAGGGTGAGGGGCAGGGCGGTCATCAAGGCCATGGGCTGCAAGAAGCTTTTGAACTGACTGGCCAAAATCATGTAAATGAACACGATGGCCAAAACCAAGGCCGAGATGGCATAGCCAAACGACTCGGCCATGTTCTTGGTAGAGCCACTGAACTGGTAGCGGTAGCCGGGTGGCAGCTGAATGCTGTCCATGGCTTTGCGAATGTCGCCAGATACTTCGCCGGCCGAGCGGTTGTAGACGTTGGCGTTGATGGCCACTTCGCGCATCAGGTCTCGACGGTTGATTTGGTTGGGGCCCGTGCCTTCTTCGACTTTGGCCACTTGGTTCAGGCGCGCTACGCGCGGGCTGCCATCGGCGTTGACGCCCAGCGTGAAGGGCAGGCGCTCTAGATCTTGCATGGCATTGCGGGCATTGGGGGCCAAGCGCACATTCACGTCATACGTTTGGTCATCGGCTGCACGCCAGTTGGTGACAGTGCTGCCCGCTACCAACACGCGCAACTGGTTGCCGATCGCACCCAGCGAGAGGCCGAGGTCGTTGGCCGCTTCGCGTTGCACCTTCACCTCAATGGTGGGTTTGTTGGGCTTCACACTGGAGTCCAAATCGACCAAGCCGGGGATGTTGCGAATTTTGTTCATGGCCTCGGTGGTGAGACGTTCAAGTTCGCGCAAGTCGCTACCTTGCAGAGAGAACTCCACTTGCTTGTTGCCACCCACGGCATCGAGCAAGCCCGCATGCGTGACGGTAATGCCCGGCACTTGACGCAGGCGTTCGCGCAGGGTGGCTGACATTTGATCCACATTGCGTTTGCGATCTTTGCGGTCGACCAAGCGGATGTAAATGCTGGCGTAAATTTTTCCGTTCGCCGCACCTGTGTTGATGGTGGACAGGGTGTAGCGCACCTCTGGAAACTCGCGAACGATGGCTTCGACTTGCTTGGCTTTGGCTTCTGTTACTTCCAGCGATGAACCAACCGGCGTGTAAAAGTTGACCGTGGTTTCCGAAAAGTCGGCCTTGGGCACAAATTCGGTGCCTAGCAAGGGCACCATGAAGATGCTCAGCACAAAAGTGCCAATAGCCAAGCCCACGGTGGCTCGTCGGTGGTTGAGGGCCCATTTCAAGATGCGTTGATACAGAGCCACGAGCTTGTCTGTGGTGGTCTCAAACCATGTGGTGATGGGGCCAATGGCTCGGTCATAAAACGTGTTTGATTGGCCGTGCTTGCCGTGTGCATGAATGCTGGGGTCATGCCACACAGACGACAGCATGGGGTCGAGCGTGAAGCTGACGAACATCGAAATCATCACAGCCGCTACGATGGTGATGCCAAATTCGTGAAAGAACTTGCCAATGATGCCGCCCATGAAACCAATCGGTAAAAACACCGCGACGATCGACAGCGTGGTGGCCAACACCGCCAAGCCAATCTCTTGCGTGCCATCCATCGCGGCTTGGTAAGGCGCTTTGCCCATTTGCACATGACGCACGATGTTTTCGCGCACCACGATGGCGTCGTCAATCAACAAGCCCACGCACAGCGACAGCGCCATGAGCGTGATCATGTTGATGGTGAAGCCAAAGATGTACATGAACAAAAACGTGCCGATGATGGCAATGGGCAGTGTGAGACCTGTGATGACGGTGGAGCGCCACGAATTCAAAAACAAGAACACGATCAGCACCGTCAGCAACGCTCCTTCAATGAGTGTTTGGCGCACGTTGGCCACACCCACGCGGATGGGGCGTGAGCCGTCTTGCACTTGCTCTAGACGCACGCCTGGTGGCAACTGCGCTTTCATCTCGGCGACAGTTTTATTCAAGCCATCAATCACGTCGATGGTGTTTTCGTCTTGTGCTTTTTGCACCGTCATCAACAGCGTGCGCTGGCCGTTGTAAAGCGCCAAGCTCTCTACCTCTTGTGCGCCGTCATTCACGGTGGCCACTTGGTTGAGTCGAATGGGCGTGGTGTTTTTGCGTGCCACGATGATTTGGCCAAAATCTTCAGGGCGCAGCATGCGACCTTGTATTTGAATTACGCGGTCTTGTTGCAAGGAGCGCAAGCTACCGACAGGCAAGTCTTGGGTTTCGGTTTTGACCGCATTCACCACTTGGTCTGCGCTGATACCCAGTGACTCCATGGCTTGCGGGTTCAAGTACAAATTGATTTCGCGTTTGGTGCCACCCACCAAAGAGACCGAACCTACGCCGCGCACGTTTTCTAGGCGCTTCTTCAACACTTGGTCGGCCCAGTTGGTCATCTCTACCGCAGAGAGTGGTTGACCACCTTGGGGTGTTTCAGGTACCACTGCCAGCGACCAAATGGCGCGGCTGGAGGGGTCAAAGCGAAGGACTTTGGGCTCTTTCACTTCGTCGCGCAAAGTGGGGCGAAGTGCAGCCACTTTTTCGCGCACATCGTCTGCGCCTTTGCGGCCATCGATGTAGAGCTGAAACTCAATCACCACCACCGACATCCCCTCGTAGCTGCGTGAGGTGAGGGCGTTGATGCCTGCAATCGAGTTGACGCCTTCTTCGATCTTTTTGCTGACCTCGCTCTCCACAATCTCAGGTGAAGCGCCTGGATATTCGGTGGTGATCACCACTACGGGAAAGTCGATGTTGGGGAACTGGTCAATCTTGAGACGCTGGTACGAGAACAAGCCCAGCACCACAAAGGCGAGCATCACCATGGTCGCGAAGACCGGGTTTTTTAAACTGACTTTGGTGAACCACATGCAGAGTCTGTCGTCTTAATTGGCAGCACTTGCTGCTGTAGCGGTGTATTTGACGACCACACCTTCACGCAATGCGCCCACATTGCTTTTGAGCACGGTGCTACCTTCGTTCAAGCCCGTCACCCCCACCATGGTTTCGGATTCGGGCTTGGCCAAATCCATGCCACGTACGCCGAGGGTCACAGTTTTGTGTGCCACTTGCTGTTGGTCGCCGACTTGCTCTACCACTTGCACATAAGGTTGCGCTCGGTCGGTACGAACCGCTGACAAAGGGACAGCCAATACCTGACTTTTGCCCATGCCCAAGATGCCTTTGGCAAACAAACCGTGGCGCAAGCCCTCGGCTTTGTCGAGGGTTAAATAAATCAGTACGCTGCGGCTACCTGTTTGGGCGCTCGGGCTGATGCGTTTGACCTTGGCGCTGACGGCTTCTTGGCGGTCTTCCACTTGCAGCGAGGCCACTTGGCCCACACGCACGTCCATTGACTCACTAGGGCTCAAAGGCACTTCCACTTCGAGTTGGTTCAAGTCCACCAATTCCATGATCTTGGCGTCAATCGCCACGCGTTCGCCGACTTGCGCGGCGCGGCCCGACACAATGCCGGCAAACGGGGCGCGCAAGGTGGCGTCATCCAAGGCTTTGCGGGCCACATCCGCACCTGCGATGGCCGCTTTGTGGCTGGCGATGGCCCCTTGGTACGAAGCGACCGAGTTGTCCATCGCAGCTTTGGAGATGAAGCCTTGGTCCACCAAGGCTTTGTTGCTGTCCCAGGCGCGTTGTGCAATTTCCATTTGCGATTTAGCAGCACTGGCGGTCTCTGCTGCTTGTTGCCAGCGGCGTTGGTATTCGGTGGGGTCGATGCGCGCTAGTACATCACCTGCTTTGACTGCATCACCTTCACGCGCGACCACTTCTTTGAGTTCACCGGCCACGCGTGCTTTGATGACGGCATAGTTCACTGCTTTGACTGTGCCAGATACAGGCAAGCCTTGTGTGATGTCTCGCAACTCGGCTGTCATCACATCGCTGCTGGCTAATTCGACTTGTGTGACAGCATTGGCGGGGGCCGCGGCTGCCGCTTGTTGTGCGCGCTTGTTGCTCAAAGCGCGTAGCACGCCGCCAGCCAACGCGAGCACGATGATGCCAATGACGATCCAACGGGGTTTGATTTTGATCATGGTGTTTGGGGCTGGGTCATGCCGTGCAAGAGCACATCCACTTGCATGTGAATGAATTGCTCGGGGTCAACAATCTTGGCGGATGCGGCGCATGCGCCCATGGAGTGCTTCCACATCATCAAAAAAATCATGGGCGCCACGATGAGGTGCACCGCTTGATCTAAGTCCATCTCACGAAATTCACCGCTTTGCACACCTCGCGCCAAGATGCGACGAATCATGACGTTGCCAGGCTGGATGACCTCTTCTTGGTAGAAGCTTGCAATCTCAGGAAAGTTTTGTGCTTCGCTCATCACCAACTTGGTGATGCCGCTGGCGCGTGTTTTGCCAATGCGCTCCCACCATGAGGTCATGGCATAGCGCAACATGTCTGAGCTAGTGCCTTCAAAGGTGAGGAACTCTTCTTGCCATCTGGGAAAGTTGTTGGCGATGTTTTTGCGCACCACCGCTTTGAAGAGGTCTTCTTTGCTTTGGAAATACAAAAACAGCGTGCCTTTTGACACGCCCGCGCGTGCGGCGACCTCATCTACCCGTGTGGCTGAGAAGCCTTTTTCAACAAACAAATCCAAAGCCGCATCGAGTAGTTCGCCAGGGCGCGCCTCTTTGCGACGCTCGCGTTTGGGTGCGGCTTCGGTGTTGTGAAGGGAAATTTCGACGCTCATAGATTGCTACTGACTAATGGGTTAGTAATGTACCAGCTTAATTCTTTTGATGCACTCAGGTCAGCAAAAGCCCCAACCATTCACGGATCACCCAGCCGCTGTCTCGCAGGCCTTTGCCGCTGGGTAGCCATTGCAGCAATGGCGCTAAATCGCTGCGGATATATCCCATCGGCGCAGGCGTGACTTGCAAGCCCGCAGCTTCAAACTGACGCACGCTGCGCGGCATGTGCCAAGCGTGCGTGACCAAGGCAATGCGGGTCACGCCATCGTTTTTCAGCATCGCAGCCGTCAACAGCGCGTTCTCGCGGGTGTCGCGTGATTGGTTTTCTTGCCACCGCAATGCGGGAGCGCCCATGCGCACCAAGGCCAAGGCGGCCACTTCTGCTTCAGAGGTTTGTTGGCTGGTGCCAGCCCAGCCAATACCGCCTGTATAGGCCATGGGCAGTTGAGTCAGGCGTGACAAATGCACGCCATACAGCAAGCGTGACATGGCATCGGGTGACAGAGTGGGGCCGTTGTATTCGCTAGCTTCGTTTTCCACGCCGCCACCTAGCACGACGATGGCTTGTACGTGTTTAAGCTTCAAATCGTCAGCATTCGCAGGGTTGATTTGGGGCAGCAAGTGAACCGACAGCCAAATGGCCACGGCTTGGCAACTGAGCAGCCACATGCCCAGTGTAACAACAGTGGCGATCGCCACAGGCACGCGTGCCGTACGTGCGCTGCGTCGCCAAGTCCAAACCAACAAGGGGAACAACGCCAGCAAGCCGCTGGTGGCGGGCAAGACCAGTGTGGTGAGGATGGGTTTGAGGGCGAGCAGTGTGTCCATGAGTTTTCAGTTTGCCTATGCGCTGTGCGGGTATCTGTGTGTTGGCGCATGCAATCATAGAATCAAGCCGTATGACAAACGCCATAGCATCCAACGCACACACCCAGGTCATCACCTTGGGCGGTGGTTGCTTTTGGTGTACCGAGGCGGTGTTTGTGCGTGTCAAAGGCGTGCTGGATGTGGAGTCGGGCTATTGCAACGGTCAGACCCTCAAGCCCACGTATGCCGATGTGTGTACGGGCGAAACGGGCCACAACGAAGTGGTGCGTTTGCTCTATGACCCCAGCGTGATCAGCCTGCGTGAGCTGCTTGAAATTTTCTTCGTCATCCACGACCCCACCACCTTGAACCGCCAAGGCAACGATGCGGGGACGCAATACCGCAGCGGTATTTACCTCAGCGATGAAGCTGATCGAGAGGTGGCGCAGCAGGTCTTGGATGAGGTGAATTCGGCGCTGTCGGGGCGAGTAGTGACCGAGTTAAAAACCTTGCACAACTACTCAGCCGCAGAAGACTATCACCAAGATTATTTTGAGCACAACCCACACCAAGGCTATTGCGCCTTCGTGGTGGCACCCAAGGTGCAGAAATTTGTGCAGACCTTTGCGGACAAGGTCAGGCATGACTAAGTCTTTGCCATGCATGCCTAACGCTTTGGGCTTGCCTTTGCTGCGCCGTGTGGTGTTGGTCTTGTTGACGGCTTTGGTTTTGCTACAAACCTTGGGGGTGATGCACCGCGTGGCGCATGCGCAGCAAAGCACGGGTGCGTCGATGCATCTGGCTGCAGACACATCGGGTGTCTTGGCTGTGATTTGGGGCGATCACAGCAATTCTGCTGAATGCCAGTTGTTTGATCAAAGCTGTCCAGATATGTGGCACATGCCTACGATGGCATTGGTGCTGCCACCTCATGTGGCTTTGTGGTTGACGGCTGTGTTGGATGAACGCTTGGCGCCGTTCGAGCGTTTTTATGCCACACGAGGACCGCCTGTTTTGTATTGACCTGACTCCGGGGTGTTTGCCGTTTTGCTCAAACACCGTCATTTCAAACGCAATAGGCTGGGCATGTTTTGCCCCTTTATTTCTCATGAAAAATACTTTTCAACGCAGCGCAATAGCTGCTGCAGCGTGTGTCTTGTTAGGTGCCATGGATGCAGCTTGGGCGCATACCGCCGAAGTAGATGAGGTGGCTCATATCAACGAGGTCACCATCACGGCACGTTCCCTTGATTCACGCAATTTGGTAGAGCCGTCACAGCAGCTCTCTGGCGCAGCACTTACCCAGCGACAAGGCAGTACCTTTGGTGAAACACTCGATAACTTGCCAGGCATTGCCAACAGCTCTTTTGGCCCCAATGTGGGTCGTCCCGTGATTCGGGGGATGGACAGCGACCGTGTGCGTATTTTGCAAAACAGCGGAGCCAACTTAGATGTGTCGGGTCTAAGTTCAGACCATGCTGTGCCGATCGATCCACTGACCACGGAGCGCATCGAAGTGCTGCGAGGCCCTGCTGCGCTGCTTTATAGCGGCGGCGCGATGGGTGGTGTGGTGAATGTGATGGACAACCGCATCGCTCGGGAACGTACGTTTGATGTGCAAGGTGGTGTGATGGGCAAGGCCGAAGTGCGAGCAGGAGGCGCTACCAACGAACGCAGCACAGGTGCGATGGTCGAAGCTGGCAATGACCAAGTGGCGTTGCATGTAGATGCGTTTGATCGAAGTACTCAAAACCTGCGCGTACCTAAAGATATGCAATGCAACAGCACACCCAATGGTCGACGTGTTTGCAACTCAGCCAGCGACAGCAAAGGTGGAGCTGTAGGTAGTACTTTGTTGTTTGATCGTGGCTACCTTGGTCTCTCGACCAGCGAGTACCGCAGCACTTACGGCACGGTGGCTGATCCCATGGTGAGCATTGGCATGCTGCGTCATCATCAGGCGATGGAGGGCTTGCTGCGTGACGTGGGCGTATTTGAAAACTTGAAGTTTCAGCTGGGACGTACTAACTACACACATACCGAATACGAGAGTGCAGTGGCTGGTACGCGCTTTGACAACCAAGGCCATGACTTGCGCTTTGAAGGTCGTCAAAATGCTTTGCGCTTGAGCAATGGCATGCAACTCGATGGCACTGTGGGTCTTCAGCGCGAACGCAATGACTTGCAAGCCGACGGTGCAGAAAAATTTGTGGGCCCCAGTCGAACGCAAAGCACGGCCATGTTCACCTACCAAACGCTTAAAACCAATTGGGGGCAGCTCAGCGCAGGTGCGCGTGCAGAGCAGGTCCGTGTTGCATTGAGTCAGGATTTTGGCAACAACATTGCTCAAGCTCAAAACTTCAACCCGCTCAGTGTCGGTTTAGGTGTGATGCGCAATTTGCGCGAGGGCGAGATACAGAGCGGGTGGCAAATTACGTCCAACCTAAGCGTAAATCAACGCGCCCCCAAAGACTATGAGTTGTTTGCGCATGGACCGCATGTGGCCACTGCTGCGTATGAGATAGGCAATGCCAACCTCGGTTTAGAAAAGGCTGTGCAAATTGACGTGGGCGGCGCGTGGCAACAAGGCGCACATCAATTCAGCGTCACCACTTTCACATCGAACTTTGCCAACTACATCTCGCAGCAGCCTACAGGGCGTTACTCATTGCCCAATGGCACTTCCGGCACCTCAACAGACTTGCCCATTTACACCTTCGAGGGGGTACGTGCACGCTTTTATGGCATTGAGTCCACCGCCAAAGTGCGTATGGTTGGCGGCCGCGATGCGGTACTCTCGCCAAATGCTGCACACGGAACGATGGATTTGGATTTGCGAGCAGATCTGGTGCGCGGGCAAGACTTGACGCACAACGCGCCTTTACCGCGCATTGCGCCGATGCGGCTAGGGGCTGATGCGGTGTGGGCGCGTAATGCATGGGGCGCGCGGTTCGGCTTCATGCATGCTGCAGCGCAAAACCGTGTGCCAGATAACGGTGCGAATCCAGGCATCACCACTGCTTCTCACACACTGTGGAACGCGGGCTTGAACTACCACACCCACAATGGCCCCACCCACTGGCTGTTGTTTGCCAAGCTCGACAACATCACCAACAAGCTGGCGTATTCGTCTACTTCGGTGTTGACGCAGACCTTGGGCGCCAATGCGCCGCCTATCGCAGGGCGTAGCTTGAAAGTTGGCGCTCAAGTGAGCTTTTAAGGCGCAAGTCGTTCGCGAATCCAGGCCCCTTGCGCGTCTTGACGATAGCGCAAACGGTCATGCAATCGGCTTTTGCGCCCTTGCCAAAACTCCCACTGCTCGGGTACCAAGCGGTAGCCACCCCAGTGCGGTGGGCGTGGGGGCTGCAACAAAAATTGCGCGCCGTACTTGGCTGCATTGGCCACCAAGGTGCCACGCCCCTCAATGACTTGGCTTTGTGGGCTGGCCCATGCGCCAATGCGTGAGTCGAGTGGGCGGCTGTTGAAGTAGTCGTCGCTCTCAGCGTCGCTGACTTTTTCCACACGGCCTTCGATGCGCACCACGCGCTCTAGATCGACCCAATGAAACTGCAAAGCTGCAAACGGGTTGCCTGCCAGCTGCTGGCCTTTGCGACTGTTGTAGTTGGTGAACCAGACAATGCCGCGCGCGTCGTAACCTTTGATCAGTACCACGCGGGTGCTGGGGCGCAAGTCGCTGCCGACGGTGGCCAAGGTCATGGCATTAGGCTCTGGCACTTCGCCGCTGATGGCTTCTTTGAGCCACTGGTCAAACTGCTGAATAGGGTCTACAGAAGAGGCAGATTCGTTCAGCTCAGCACGTTCGTAGCTTTTGCGAAGGTCAGAAATATGGCTCATGGTGATTCTTGTGTCTTAAGTGACAGGTAAAGGGAAAACCCGATAAAAAGTTTCACGCATCGTAAATACTTTTCCTTGATACTCGACTGTACTTATTTTGAGGAGACGTTGATGAGTGTCGATTTTCAAATCAACGGCAAGGCCGCCAAGGCCAACGCCGAAACAGATACCCCCTTGTTGTGGGTGATTCGCGATGAGTTGGGCCTGACAGGCACCAAGTTTGGTTGTGGTGCTGCGTTGTGTGGTGCCTGTACGGTGCATGTGGACGGTCAACCCACACGCTCTTGCCAAACCCCGCTCTCCAGCGTCGCAGGTAAGAAAGTCGCCACCGTTGAGAGCCTCTCCAAAGATAACAGCCACCCACTGCAAGTGGCGTGGATCAAGCACGATGTGCCGCAGTGCGGCTACTGCCAATCAGGCCAGCTGATGAGCGCAGCTGCTTTGCTTGCCAAGAACAAGAACCCCAGCGATGCCGAAATTGACCAAGCCATGAGCGCCAATCTGTGCCGCTGTGGTACTTACGTCCGTGTGCGTGCCGCCATCAAAGATGCCGCCGCCATGATGCGCAAAGCTTGAACTGCCGGAGATACACCATGACACATACACAAACCTCTCGCCGTTCATTCCTCAAAACTTCTGCTGCCGTGACTGGCGGCTTGATGCTTGGTTTCAATTTGCCTGGTACCCAAGGCGAAGCCATGGCTGCAGGCATCGTGCACACGCCTAATGCTTGGGTGCACATCGCCGACAACAACGTCATCACCTTGCTGTCGGCCCGCTCTGAAATGGGCCAAGGCGTTTACACATCCATGCCCATGTTGATTGCCGAAGAGCTCAATGTGGACATCAGCCAAATTAAAGTGGCTGCAGCGCCGCCTGATGCGGTGTATGTCAACGCCTTGCTGGGCGCGCAAATCACAGGTGGCTCGACATCTGTGCGCGATGGTTGGCTCAAGCTGCGTGTGGCTGGTGCACAAGTGCGCGAAATGCTCATCACTGCTGCGGCTGCACGTTGGGCCGTTGATCGCGATTTGATCAAGGCTGACAAAGGCATGGTTTACGGGCCTAAAGGCTTGAAATCTACCTATGGTGAATTGGCTGAGGCAGCCGCGCGCATGCCAGTGCCAGAGAAGCCACCTATCAAAGACCCCAAAGACTTCAAAGTGGTCGGCAAACGCACCAAGCGTGTGGACACCCCAGCCAAGGTCAACGGCACAGCCGAGTTTGGCATTGACGTGAAGTTGCCAGGCATGGTGTACGCCTCACTGGCGCAGTGCCCTGTGATTGGCGGCAAGGTCAAGAGCTTTGACGGCGCTAAAGCCAAAGCTTCTGCTGGCGTGATTGATGTGGTGCAAATCAGTGATGGCGTGGCCGTGGTGGCCAGCAGCTGGTGGCAAGCTAAAAAAGCCCGCGACTTGCTGAGCATTCAGTGGGACGAGGGCGCAGGTGCCGCTTTGAGCGATGCCAGCGTCATCGACGGCACGCGCCAAGCTTTGAAAACTGGCAAGGTGTTGGAAATCACCAAGCCGCAAGGCGATGTGGCAGCTGCACTCAAAGGCGCAGCCAAGGTGGTGGAGGCCGAATACGTCATCCCAATGCAAGCCCATGCACCGCTGGAACCCATGAACTTCACGGCCCATGTGCAAGGCAATAAAGCGTTGTTGATTGGCCCGACTCAGTTCCAACAAGGCGCGCAAGGCGCAGTGGCTGGTGCATTAGGTTTGAAGCCTGAAGACGTCACTTTGCAAACCACCTTCTTGGGCGGTGGCTTTGGTCGTCGCTTGGAGTTGGATTTCATCGTGCAAGCTGCCGAAATTTCAAAGGCTGTGAACAAGCCCGTCAAATTGCTGTGGACTCGCGAAGATGACATGACCCACGACTTCTATCGTCCTGTGGGTGTGAACCAACTCAAGGCCGGTTTGGATGCATCAGGTAAGCCTGTGGCTTTGCATTTCAAGGTCGCTTCGCAGTCGGTAACGCAACGCGCTTTTGGGTTACCCAAAGACACGATGGACCCCTTCATGGCAGAAGCCTCGGTCGCGGGCTACAACATTGCCAACACCCAACACGATTTGGTGATTCATGACACGGGCATCCGCGTGGGCTACTGGCGTGCGGTGAGCCACAACATGAACGCGTTCGCGAATGAAAGTTTCATGGATGAGTTGGCCAAAGCCGCCGGTAAAGACCCTTATGAGTACCGCATGAGCTTGCTCGCAGGTAAGCCACGTTTTGCCAATGTGCTCAAACTCGCGGCTGACAAAGCGGGTTGGGGTAAGCCACTGGCTAAGGGCCATGCGCTGGGTATTGCGCTGATGGAAGGCTATGACACCTACATGGCTCAAGTGGCAGAAGTGAGCCTGAGTGACAGCGGTGAGGTGCAAGTGCACCGCGTGACGGTGGCTGCAGACATGGGCCACATGGTCAACCCAGACACGGTGGAAGCACAGTTGCAGTCGAGCATCATCTTCGGCATGGGTGCGGCTCTGAAGCACCAAATCACCATGACCGCTGGTCGTGTGCAAGAGACCAACTATCACAACTTCCAACCTGTGCGTATGAACGAGGCGCCCAAGATTGACATTGTGTTGGTCAAGAGCACCGAGAAGCCGGGCGGCATTGGTGAACCAGCTACAGCGGTGGTGGCACCTGCCATTGCCAACGCGGTGGCTAAGCTCACTGGCAAACGGGTTCGTCGTTTGCCCATCACCGCTGAAGCCCTCAAGCAAACTACGGCGGCTTAAGGCTCAACATGGAGAGCTTGGACCTGCGTGTCTTGGGAGATGTGCTGGCTTGGCGACAAGCCGGTCGGCGCGTCACCTTGGTCACGGTGGTGGAAACGTGGGGCAGTGCCCCACGGCCACCCGGGGCTTTGCTTGCTGTGCGCGATGACGGCGTGGTCAGTGGTTCGGTGTCGGGTGGCTGCGTCGAGGACGACTTGATTGCCCGTATCAAAGCCGGTGAATACGACGCGCTTGCGCACCCCTCTATGGTGGCTTATGGCGTGAGTAAAGAAGAAGCGGCACGCTTTGGCTTGCCTTGCGGCGGCACACTGCGTTTGGTGCAAGAACCTGTCAAAGATGTGGCGTGGATTGAAGAGGTGTTGCAACGCACCTCGTCACATCAATTGGTGGCGCGCACGGTCAAGTTGTCAACGGGCGAAGTGACGTTGCGCGAAGCCGCGCGTACCGACGCGCTGCAGTTTGATGGCCTCACGCTCACCACTTTGTTTGGCCCACGCTGGCGCTTGTTGTTGATTGGCGCAGGTCAGCTTAGCCAAGCTGTGGCGCATATGGCCAAGCTGCTCGATTTTGAGGTGCTGGTGTGCGATCCACGTGAGGAATATGCAGCCACGCTCGGGCTCGAAGGCGTGACCCGTGTCATGGGCATGCCTGATGACGTGGTGCTCGAACTCAAGCCCGACGCACACACGGCCATCGTGGCGTTGACGCACGATTCCAAACTTGATGACATGGCCTTGATGGAGGCTTTGAACTCGGATGCGTTTTATGTGGGTGCCTTGGGTTCGCGCCGCAACCAAGTCACACGCAAGCAACGTTTGATGGAACACTTTTGCCTCAGTGCTCAAGCGCTAGAGCGTTTGCATGGGCCTGTGGGCTTGAGCATTGGTGCGAAAACACCTGCTGAAATTGCGGTGTCCATCATTGCCCAAATCGTGCAGGTGAAAAACGCGGCCACGGCAGCACCCGTTGCCACCGAATCATCCTGCGTCAAAGCGTGACGGGGTTGCCCACGGTCATTGTGCTGGCCGCAGGAAAGGGCGAGCGCTTCAAGGCCTCAGGCGCGACCCAAGACAAGCTTGATGCGTTGTTAAATGGCAGGTCCGTGCGAGCCTATGTGCTGGCGGCAGTGCAGGCCAGTGGCTTACCTTTTCATGTGGTGGAGCGTTTGCACACCGCACATTTGCCACAGCCCGGCATGGGCGACAGCATTGCCTGCGGCGTAGCCGCGACGCCTGATGCGAAGGGTTGGCTGATCTTGCCTGCTGACTTACCTTTGATTCAAACCCGTACCTTGTTAGCTGTAGCTGCCGCTTTGCAGCGACATGAAGTCGTGGTTCCGCGCTATGACGGGCAGCAGGGGCATCCGGTGGGTTTTGCGGTCTCATGCCGAAATGACTTGCTGCAACTTGCGGGTGACCAAGGCGCACGTGCCGTGCTGGCGCAGCGCCAAGTGTGTCGTTTGGATGTGGATGACGAAGGGTGCGTGTTGGATGTGGATACCGTCGAACTTTTGCAGCAGGTTGAAATGCGCATGCAAAAAATGGTCGCCAATTGATATCTGTCAATCGAACGTTAGGAACTCTCGTTAAGATATGCACTGTCAGTATTTTCTGGCCCAATTTCAAACTTTCCCAAGGGGACATTGATGCAAAAACCTACCAACCGTCGCGTATTCATGATGCAAACCATTTCTGTTGCTGGCGTTGCCGCCTTTGCAACAACAGCTGCACAAGCAGCGATGGTGGATGAGAAAGACCCACAAGCTGCTGGCTTGGGCTACAAAGCTGACGCCACCAAAGTGGACAAAGCCAAGCAACCTAAATACGCTGCTGGCCAACAATGCGGCAACTGCCAATTGTTCCAAGGCAAGGCTGGCGATGCCGCTGGCAATTGCCCCTTGTTTGCTGGCAAGCAAGTGTCTAGCAAAGGCTGGTGCTCTGCATACGCTAAGAAGGCTTAATTGCAGCCTTGGCCTGTTCGCAGGTCAAAACAAAATGGGAGCCGAATGGCTCCCATTTTTTATGCACGATCTGCATCAAGTCCCCGTGAATTTTGGTGGGCGTCGCTCTGCAAATGCAGCGCGTCCTTCTGCAAAGTCTTGACTGAATACCGAGTGGCGTGAGCGCTCTTTGAGTGCAGGCTCGTTGTAAAGGCCAGCGGCAATTTCGTTCAAACTTTTCTTGGTGGATGCGAGGGCTAATGGAGCCATGTCACGCAAGAGATTCACCAAGCGTTGAACTGCACCTTCAAACGCTTGTTCGTCTACCAACGCTTCAAAAATACCAAGTTCTTCAAGTGCTTCATAGGGCGTGGACTGCCCCAGTAAAAACGCACGTTTGCTCGCCTGTAGGCCAAAGCGGCTTACATAACGGCGCAAGCCGCTGGGGTAGTAATGCAAACCTAGCGCTGCTGCGGGCATGCGCCATGTGTAGCCGCGTTGTGCCACGGTGAAGTCGCAAGCAAGCACCAGATCGGTCGAGCCGCCGTACACGCTGCCATTCAATGCACAAATCGTGACGGGACGCAGGCGTTCTAAAGCCTCTGGGATTTTTTCAAAGAACAGCGGAGCCATGGGGTCGTTGTCAAAGCCGCCCACGTTGTAGCCCGCGCTGAACACCGCTTGTTTTTGTCCTGTGGTGTCTGCGCGCAGCACCACCACATGTATATCGGTATTGGTGTTGATCGTCTCAAAGTGGGCCAGCAAAGTGTTGAGGTCGTCATCGTTCAAGCTGTTGCGCTGCGAAGGGCGGCGCAAGGTGAGGGTGGCGATGGGGCCGTCGATATCGAGGAGGGGAGTGCCTTCAGTCATAGCTGTGATGTTAGCCAATCAGCGGGTAGAGTAAGGGGCAATACATAGGACAGTTGGAGGATCTCGCCATGGCACAAGAAATCATGCAAGTCTCGCCCTTGCCGCCGTTCATGATGAATGCGTTGCAACAAGCCGACTATGTCGTGCACGATCACACCCACATCAAAGACCCAGGTGCTTTGAGCAAAGTCACGGCATTGGTGGGCACAGGGGCTGCCAAGGTCGACAAAAAGTTGTTGATGATGCTCCCCAATGTGAAGCTGATCGCCATTTGTGGCGTGGGTTACGACGGTGTGGATGTGGCCGCTGCAAAAGAAAAAGGCATCGTTGTCACCCACACGCCTGGTGTGTTGACAGACGATGTGGCTGATTTGGCGATGGGTTTGGTGTTGTCGATTGGCCGTCGCATTCCACAAGCAGATAAGTTTGTGCGCAATGGCGATTGGGTAGACGATGCATTTGCATTGACCCATAAAGTCTCTGGTTCCCGCCTAGGCATCGTGGGTATGGGGCGTATTGGCCAAGCCATTGCCAAGCGGGCGGCTGCATTTGACATGTCTATTGCGTACACCGGTCGTCAAGCGAAGACGGATGTACCTTATGTTTTTTACAAAACAGCCACTGAATTAGCCGCTGCTGTGGATTATTTGGTGGTGGCTGTGCCGGGCGGTGACAACACCAAAAATCTCATCGGCGCATCTGCGTTGCAAGCCTTGGGCGTGAAGGGGTATCTGATCAACATCGCGCGTGGTTCGGTGGTCGATCAGCCAGTCTTGGTGCAAGCCCTCAAAGACAAAACCATTGCGGGTGCCGCTTTGGATGTGTTTTGGGATGAACCCATCATCGACCCCGAGTTACGCCGTTTGCCCAACGTCGTGCTCACGCCGCATATCGCCAGCGCGACAGCCGAAACACGTCAAGCCATGGCAGCATTGACCCTTGATAACTTGCAGGCCTTCTATGAAAGGAGGGCTTTGCCAACCCCAGTGCCTGAGTGCCAGTAATTTGAGGAAGTCCATGAGCATCATTTCGTCGTCTTTGCCAGCGCGCCCATATCGACGCATCGCCACTGAGGAGGCTTTTTCTCCCCCCGAAATGTTGGACATTTACAAACGCATCTTGGCTAAAGACGATGTGGATGTGGGTTTCAAACACCTGATGGGCTTTTACATGAGCAGCCCGAGTGAGCGGGCCACGCACATCATGCGCTGCCTGACCGACTTAGATGCGTTGCGATTGCAGCACATGGACGAAGCGGGTGTGGATGTGCAAGTCATCGGGCTCACATCACCTGGTGTCCAGATCATGGACAAAGATACAGCCGTGTCGTTTGCGCCTGTGGCCAATGACATCTTGGCCGATGCCATGCGTCGCCATCCTGATCGCTTGGTGGGCATGATTGCCGTGGCTCCGCAAGACCCTGCAGCAGCAGCCAAAGAAATTCAGAGGGGCGTGAATCAACTCAATATGCATTCGGTGGTGATCAACTCACACACCCAAGGCGAGTATTTGTCTGATCAAAAGTTTTGGCCTATCTTTGAAGCTGCCGAGGCAATGGACACGCCCATCTACCTCCACCCTAATGCCATGCCTGCCAGCATGATTCAGCACTTCATTGAAGCGGGTTTGGATGGCGCGATTTACGGCTTTGGTGTGGAAACAGGTTTGCATGCCTTGCGTCTCATCACCTCAGGTGTGTTTGATCGCTTTCCTAAGTTGCAAATTATTTTGGGTCACATGGGGGAGGCGTTGCCATTCTGGGCTTACCGCTTGGACTACATGCACGCAGCCACTGTTAAATCTAAGCGCTACGCCAGCATGCAGCCAATCAAGCGCAAGCCAAGTGACTATTTGCGCGAGAACTTCCACATCACCAACAGCGGTGTGGCTTGGGGCGCAGCACTCAAGTTCACACAAGACTTCATGGGGCCTGACCGTGTGCTCTACGCCATGGACTATCCCTACCAATATGTACCTGAAGAAGTGGCGATGTTGGAAAACCTCGACATGGCGCCTCAAGTGCGCAAAGCCTTTTTTCAAGACAACGCAGAGCGTTTGTTCAAAATTCCACCTGCTGCCAAAACTGCTTAAGTGCTACCGTTTAAAGGACATCGTTTCATGACTTATGTTGATCGTCGACAGGTGGCTGCGCTTGCACTGGTTGTTTTGGGACTTTTTAGTTTCAGCGCTGTTGCGCAAAATACGTATCCCAGCCAAGCAATCAAAATCATTGTGCCTTTCACGCCAGGCACAGGCATGGACACCATCGCGCGCGTGGTTGGACCTCGTCTGAGCGAGCGCTTAGGTCAACCTGTGGTGGTGCAAAACCAACCTGGTGCTAGCGGCAACATTGGGGCGGAGGCGGTGGCCAAGTCAAGCCCTGATGGTTATACCCTGTTGATGGGTGCCAACACCATGTTGATTGCGTCACAGCTTTATAAAAATGTCGGCTTTGACCCTGTGAAAGATTTTGCACCAGTCTCAATGGCTGCGTATGGGTCTTTGATGTTGGTGGCCAATCCCAAAACAGGCATCAAGTCATTGGCGGACTTGATCAAGGAGGCGAAAGCCAAACCGGGCTCCATCAGCTTTGGTTCACCCGGAGTAGGCACACCTCACCACATGGCCATGGAGTTGTTCAAACTCGAGTCCAACACCTTCATGTTGCATGTGCCGTATCGTGGCACAGCGGGCTACACACAAGACCTGTTAGGTGGTGAGCTGAATGTGGGCTTTTTGCCTGTGCACATTGCTCAAGGTTTTGTGAAGACTGGCCGTTTGAATGCTTTGGCAACGGGTAGTCCCAAGCGGCATCCTGTAGCGCCCGATGTGCCAACGTTTGATGAGATGGGGGTCAAGCGCATTGACGTTGATCTTTGGTATGCCTTCTTTGCGCCTAGCAAGACACCTGCTGCTGTGGTCGCACGATTGAACACAGAGATGACAGCGATCTTGCGCCAACCTGAAGTGAAAGACCTCTTGGGCAAAGCGGGGCTGGATGCTGCAGCATCTACCCCTGCCGAGCTGGCAGCGATTGTGACCAAAGACTATCCAAGATGGGGTGCTGTAATTCGCACCAAGCAAATCACAGCAGAGTAAATAGTTCGATCGTCAATGCACAGTGCTGTCGCATCAGCCACGCAAGTGCTTGAATAGCTGTTGAGCGAAAGTCGTTGTGATGGTTGGGTCTTCACTGGCCCACGCCACAAACTGATCTGGTCGAACCAAAATCCAATAGGCTTCATAGCGGTCGGCTTGTGAGCCTGTAGGTTCGTGAAGCACTTTCAGTGGCAGGCCTACAGCTGCAGCACTGTCGATCAACACTTGCGCATCGTTCGTTGGGCCACCCACGGCAATGAGGGTGAAACCATCACCCAATTCTTCAAAAATATTCTTCCCATTGGATAGAACTGAAGGCGCCAAGTGATGCCCTGCGCGCGCTTTGAACTGATGCGAACCTTTGGCGCTGCAAACGTGCGATGCAGTGTGGGTTTGCCACACCACGGGTGAGCCTTCGTAGTTGGGCTCAAACGCATGGACTTCACCAATCGCGCCTTGCGATCTTTCTGCCCACGCTTTTTCAAAGGCAGCTTGGTCTTGTTGAGGATTGAATTTTTCTAAGAATTCTTTATCCGTTTCAATTGACTTTGCAATGAAGTCGTCAATGGTCGACGCAAACACAGGGCGGCGTTCCGCGTCATACGAATCAAGCAGGGCATCCTCGCCCCAGCCTTGCAAAACAGCAGCCAATTTCCAGCCGAGGTTGCGTGCATCCTCAAAGCCTGAGTTGACGCCGTAGCCACCATAGGGCGGGTGGCTGTGGGCTGCATCACCCGCTATGAAAACTCGGCCTGCGCGATAGTTGTCGGCCAAGGCGAAACGCAAGTCCCAAAAACCAATGTGTTCAAACTCAATTTCAAATTCCGCCCCAACAGATTCATGCAGATACTTCTTGAAATCAAAGTTGTCTGCTGTGGTGCCCATCGGCACTGGCGCGTGAAAGAACCAAGTGTTGCCAAGGTCGACGCGACCAAAAAATTTCCAATAGCCTTTGAGCTCAGGGTGCAGCACGTTGTAAAACGATTTGCCAGGAAAGCGTGCGAGCAGCTTGTGCAGTTCTTGGGATTTGAAAACCAATAACACCATGCATCGGTCGTGGTCAGACAGGGTTTGTGTGATGCCTGCTTCTTCGCGTGTTTTTGAGCGGCTTCCATCGCAGCCCACCACGTATTTTGCGCGGATGATTTGTTGTTGCTTGCTGCTGCGCTCAGTCAACGTGACGGTAGCCCCCGCATCGTCTTGGGTGATGCTTTCTGAGCCCCAGCCATACAGCGTCTTCACCGTGGGCAGCGTGGACGCACGTTGGCGCAAAACTTTTTCGGTTTCGTACTGCGGCAGGCGTTCGTTGTCTTTGAAGTAGAACGGTTTGACCAGTTCACGCTGCAGCCAGTCGTAGTGGTGGTCACTCAGCAATGTGCCGTAGGCTGTCAAGCCACCAATGCCGTATTCAGGGGGAATGGTTCGCGCTGCGCGCAGTTGCGGTTCAGCGCCCCAAAAATGGAAATGTTCCATCGTGCGCTGCGTCAGGTTTTGCCCCCTTGGAATAGGCTGGGTTTGCGTATGGCGTTCCGCCAAGATGCAGCGAATGCCACGTTGCCCCAACTCAATGGCTAGGCCTAGGCCTACCGGGCCGCCGCCGATGATCACCACATCGGTGTCAAAAGAAGTATGAATGCTGTCTGTCATATGCGCTATTTTTAAAAACACATTGTTGCGGCGTCCTTGGCAGATGCCTGTCGCGAACTTGCCACTGAGTTATAGGTGATTGCGTTACAAACCGAGCATGAGAACTGACTCATGGCCCGTTGATAAAGCGATACCAATGAACACCTTGCCTCTTTTGCTTGTGCCTGGATTGATGTGTGACCACACAGTGTGGGATCCGCTCTTGCCTCAGCTATCTCCCTTGCGTGCATGCACTGTGGTGGATCATGGCCAGGCGAACTCTTTGTCTCAAATGGCGGTTCAGCTGTTGCAAGACGCACCGCCTCAGTTCTGCATTGCAGGGCATTCCATGGGCGCACGTGTGGCATTGGAGGTGCTGCGCATTGCGCCTGAGCGCGTGGCGGGGGTGGCACTTTTGGATACGGGCTATTTGCCCAAGCTCTCCGGTGCTGCTGGCGAAGAGGAGGTTCGCAAACGCATGGCGCTGCTGCAGCTTGCACAAGACCAAGGTGTGCGCGCCATGGCGCGTGAATGGGTGCAAGGCATGGTGCATCCAGATCGTTTGACCGATGCAGATCTGATTGAACGCATCTTGGTCATGTTTGAGCGCAAAGATGCCACGATCTTTGCGCATCAACTCCATGCCTTGATTCACAGACCCGATGGCAGCGATGTGTTGTCCGCCATTCGTGTGCCGACGTTGATCCTGTGTGGGCGGCAAGATTTTTGGTCGCCACCTTCGCAGCATGAGGCCATGCATCGGCTTGCGCCGCACGCCACTTTGGCTGTCATTGAAGAGGCAGGACACATGGCGCCGATGGAGCGCCCTGATGCGGTGGCTGCTGCAATGTTGCGCTGGTTGGATACAAAATACTAGAATTTACCCTTTAAATGCCTATTTATTGAGCTAAAGCAAACGTCAATGTATACAATTTTCCAATGCGAACGGATTTTGTAACTGCCACTCAAGCCACTCACGGTGAACCGTCTGAAGAGGGTGGGTCGCAGGCTGTGAAAGTTCAGCTCAAGTTGCGCGAGATGGTTTTGGCGGGTGATCTACAAGCCGGATCACGCATCACAGAGCTAGCGCTGGTTGAAAAGTTGGGTGTTTCTAGAACGCCTATCCGTGCCGCCTTGATCAGACTCGAACAAGAAGGTTTGTTGCAACAAATGCCCAGTGGTGGCTTTGCCGTGCGCAAATTCTCGGAAGCTGATGTGGCTGACGCGATTGAGTTGCGAGGCACGGTGGAAGGTTTGGCTGCGCGCATGGCGGCAGAGCGTGGCACCTCTGAGGAAGATTTAGCGCGTGCCAATCACTGCTTGGACGAAATTGATCTTTTGTTGCGCGAGTCGGTGTTGCATGAAGAGGCTTTCTCTCGCTATGTTGATTTGAACGCGCAATTCCATGCCTTGCTGGGTGCGTTTGCAGCATCCCCTGTGGTTCTGCGAGAGCTAGAGCGCGTGGGCAGTTTGCCCTTTGCATCGCCGTCTGGTTTTGTAGGCGTGCAAGCCAACTCGCCCAAAGCGCGCGACATGCTGATCGTGGCCCAAGACCAACACCGACAAGTCATGCAAGCGATCTCACAACGAGAGGGTGCACGCGCCGAAGCCTTGATGCGTGAACATTCGCGTTTGGCGCAAAGAAATTTGCGCGAAGCGGTGCGCAGTCCACTGTATTTGCCAGGCGCACATTTGATTTCCCCCAGTTCTTGACGACGATTATTTCAAAGGAGACAGTTCATGCTAAAACGTTTTTTCCTCAGCGCTGTAGCGCTTGGTTTGTTGGCCGCACATGTTGGCACAGCCTTGGCTCAAGAGAAGTTCAAGATCGGTTTGATCTTGCCCATGACGGGGCCATTCGCCTCGACAGGCAAACAAATTGAAGCCGCCGCCCGTTTGTACATCGCGCAAAACGGTGACACCGTGGGCGGTAAAAAAGTAGAGCTGATTGTCAAAGACGACACCAGCGCCCCCGATGTGACCAAGCGCATTGCGCAAGAGTTGGTGGTCAATGAAAAAGTCAATGTGTTGGCGGGTTTTGGCCTCACACCTCTTGCAATGGCCACCGCACCCTTGGCCACGCAATCTAAAACACCGATGGTGGTGATGGCCGCTGCCACCTCCAGCATCACACAAGCATCGCCTTATGTGGTGCGTACCAGTTTTGCGCTGCCGCAAGCCGCAGTGGCTCTGGCCGATTGGGCTCCGAACAATGGCATCAAAAAAGTGGTGACCTTGGTATCCGACTATGGCCCCGGCATTGATGCTGAAAAGTTTTTCAAAGAGCGCTTGATGTTCAACGGCGGCCAAGTGTTGGACACCTTGCGCGTGCCCATGCGTAACCCTGACTTCGCGCCGTTCTTGCAAAAAGTGCGTGATTTGAAACCGGATGCCGTGTATGTGTTTGTGCCATCAGGCGCAGGTGCTGCCTTGATGAAGCAATTTGCTGAGCGCGGCATGGACAAGGCGGGCATCAAGCTGATTGGCACGGGTGATATCACCGATGACGATATCTTGAACAGTATGGGCGATGTGGCCAATGGTGTGGTGACTTCTCACCATTACTCAGCATCACACAACTCGCAACTCAACAAGAAGTTTGTGGCTGCGTTTGAAAAAGCCAATGCTGGTTTGCGCCCTAACTTTATGGCTGTGGGTGGTTATGACGGCATGCGCGTGATTTACGAAGCTGCCAAGACCACCAAGGGCGGCAGCGGCGAGGCTTTGCTCAACGCCATGAAAGGCCAAGTGTTCGAAAGCCCACGCGGCCCCATGTTCATTGATGCGCAAACGCGTGATGTGGTGCACAACATCTACATTCGCAAAGTCGAGAAGGTGGGTGGTCAGCTCTATAACCAAGAGTTCAACACCATTCCAGACGTCAAAGACCCAGGCAAGACCAAGTAATGCTCACCTTGTTGTTTGACGGGGTCGCGTACGGCATGCTGCTGTTTATTCTGGCAGTGGGCTTGTGCGTGACCATGGGGTTGATGAATTTCATCAACCTCGCGCATGGCGCGTTTGCCATGCTGGGGGGCTACGTCACCGTGGCGCTGATGCAGCGTCACGGCGTGCCGTTTTTGGTGTGTTTGCCTTTGGCCTTTTTAGCCTCGGCTGCAGTGGGTGTGTTGCTAGAGCGCACGCTGTACCGGCCTATGTATAAGAAACCGCACTTGGACCAAGTGTTGTTTTCAATTGGCTTGGCCTTCATGGCCGTGGCTTCGGCTGACTACTTGATGGGTTCACAGCAGCAAATCATGCAGCTGCCCGATTGGCTGCGCGGGCGTACCGAGCTGTTTGCCGACACGCCACTTGTGTTGGGAATGGGGCACTATCGCTTGTTCATCATCGCGGTGTGTGCGGCGTTGACGATCGGTTTGCAATACGTGTTGTCGGCTACGCGTTTTGGCAGCCGCTTGCGGGCCAGTGTGGACGATGCACGTGCTGCATCTGGCTTGGGCATCAACGTGAACGTGGTGTTTGCCGCCACCTTTGCCGTGGGTTCTGGCTTGGCAGGTTTGGGTGGCGCGTTGGGCGCTGAAGTGCTGGGCCTTGACCCGACCTTTCCTTTGAAATTCATGGTGTACTTTTTGATCGTGGTCGCTGTGGGCGGCACCACCTCCATCACCGGGCCATTGTTGGCTGCGTTGCTGTTGGGCATTGCCGATGTGGCGGGCAAGTACTACATCCCTAAATTGGGCGCGTTCATTGTGTATGCCTTGATGATTGCGATTTTGATTTGGCGTCCGCAAGGCCTCTTTGTGCGCCAAGGAGGCAAGTCATGAACGCACACACATCTTTGTTGCGTGCAGCGCGTTGGCAGCCTTTAGAGCTGGTGTTTTGGGCGCTTGCGTTTGCTTCGCCTTGGGCGTTGGCGCAGCATGCGCTCATCATCAACGAGATTGCCATCGTGGCTTTGTTTGCTGTGTCGCTCGACTTGGTGCTCGGTTACACCGGCATTGTGTCGTTGGGGCATGCGGCGTTTTTGGGCTTTGGTGCGTACTCGGCGGCTTTGTTTGCCAAGCACATCCATCCCGATCCATTGCTTGGGTTGGTCGTAGGCATGGCCGCTGCCACTTTGCTAGGGGCTGTGTGTTCGCTCTCCATCATGCGTGGCAGTGATTTGACGCGCTTGATGGTCACCTTGGGTACTGCGCTCATCTTGCTGGAGTTGGCGAACAAGTTCAGCGACTTGACGGGTGGGGCTGATGGTTTGCAAGGCGTCATCATGGGGCCGTTGTTGGGGCAGTTTGAGTTCGACTTGATGGGGCAAACCTCGGCTTGGTATTCGATGGTTGTGCTGTTGGTGTTGTTTGTGTTGGCACGTCGCTTGGTGCATGCGCCTTTGGGGGCGACGCTCAAAGCCATTCGCGACAACCGTTTGCGTGCTATGGCCATTGGTATTCCAGTCACGGCACGTTTGGCCGTGGTCTACACCGTGGCGGCAGGTATCGCGGGAGCTGCGGGTGCTTTGATGGCGCAGACCACAGGCTTTGCGTCACTTGATGTGTTTGCAATGGACCGCTCTGCCGATGTGATGTTGATGCTGGCGATTGGCGGCGTGGGTTGGTTGTATGGTGGCATTGCTGGTGCGGTGGCGTTCAAACTGATGTACGACGTGATTGCCAACATCACCCCGCAGTACTGGACGTTTTGGATGGGTTTGTTTTTGGTGGTGCTCGTGCTTGTTGGACGTGAACGTTTGATTCGCCCTTGGACTTGGTTTTCTGCGACACGCAAAGAGGGGCAGTCATGAGCGCTGTGTCTAACCCCAGCGGCTTTGCCTTGCAAACGCAAGGACTGGTCAAACGCTTTGGTGGCATCACGGCCACCGACCATGTCAACCTCAACATCGCGCAGGGTGCGCGTCATGCACTGATCGGGCCGAACGGCGCAGGTAAAACCACGCTCATCAACTTGATGACGGGCGTGTTGCCTGCGACCGAAGGACGCATCGTGTTGCAGGGCGCAGACATTTCGCACTTAGCCCCGCATCAGCGTGTGGCACGCGGCATGGTGCGTACGTTTCAAATCAACCAATTGTTCAACTCGCTCACACCTTTAGAAACATTGGCGATGGTGGTCACACAGCATCGAGGCGAGGGCGCACGTTGGTGGCAACCGCTGGGCCACAGCACCGCCATCACCGAGCGAGCTGAAGCATTGCTAGAGCAGTTTCACCTCACCGATGTGATGCAGCAGCGCACTGAGCACTTGGCTTATGGCAAGCGCCGCTTGTTAGAGATGGCAATTGCCTTGGCTTGTGAACCGCGTGTGTTGTTACTGGATGAGCCTGTGGCAGGTGTCCCAGCGGGTGAGCGCGATGAGTTGCTGAACACTGTCGCGGCTTTGCCTAGCGATGTCTCTATCGTCTTGATTGAGCACGACATGGACTTGGTGTTTAACTTTGCAGACCGCATCACCGTGTTGGTCAATGGTGCGGTGTTGACTGAAGGGACACCGCAAGACATTGCACATGACCCACAAGTCAAAGCCGTGTATTTGGGGACCAGTCATGACTAAAGCCGTAGAACTATTGCGCATCGAAGGTTTGAGTGCGGGTTATGGCGAGGCCGTGGTGTTGCATGACATTTCGTTAACGGTGAACGAAGGCGAAACCTTGGCGTTGTTGGGACGAAATGGCACAGGTAAAACCACGCTGATGGACACCTTGGTGGGCGTGACCACACAACATGGCGGCACGATTCAATTGGGTGGGGCAGTCTTGCATCGCATGGCTTCGCACGAACGCGCTGCGGCTGGCATTGGTTGGGTGCCGCAAGAGCGCAATATTTTCAAGTCACTCACCGTGCATGAAAACCTCACGGCGGTCGCTCGACCTGCGCGCGACACCAAGCACCGCGCTTGGACGCCCGAGCGTGTGTATGAGTTGTTCCCACGTTTGGCCGAGCGTCAAGACAACTTGGGCACACAACTCTCAGGTGGTGAGCAGCAAATGCTGGCTGTGGGCCGCGCGTTGGTGCTCAACCCGCGTTTGCTGTTGCTCGATGAGCCTTTAGAGGGCTTGGCTCCCATCATTGTGGAAGAGCTGTTGCGTGCGATTTCACGCATCACGCGAGAAGAGGGCCTGAGCGCCATCATCGTGGAGCAGCACCCACAAGCGATTTTGAAAATTAGCCATCAAGCGGTGGTGCTTGACCACGGCACGGTGGTGCATCGTGGCAGCGCACAAGCGCTGTTGGATCAACCTGTGCTGTTAGATCGCCTCTTGGGTGTGGCCCGTGTCGATTGAAGATTGAGAAAGCGAGTACGTATGTTCATTAAAAACGCTTGGTATGTTGCGGCGACCTCTGCTGAAGTGCAAGACAAGCCGCTGGGCCGAACTATTTGCGGTGAGTCCATGGTGTTTTACCGTGGTGAGGCCAACCAGGTGTCTGCCTTGGAAGATTTCTGTCCACACCGTGGCGCACCTTTGTCTTTGGGCAAGGTGTGCAATGGCAAATTGGTGTGTGGTTACCACGGCTTAGAGATGGGCTGTGATGGCAAGGCCGTGGCGATGCCAGGCCAACGTGTGCGAGGCTTTCCAGCCATTCGCAGCTTTGCGGTGGTGGAGCGCTATGGTTTTATTTGGGTGTGGCCGGGCGATGTGGCTTTGGCTGATGAAACCGCCATGCCTGTGTTTGAGTTCTTTGACAACCCCGCATGGGCTTATGGCGGTGGGCTGTATCACATCCAATGCAATTACAAGTTGATGATCGACAACTTGATGGACTTGACGCACGAAACCTATGTGCACTCGACCAGTATTGGTCAGAAAGAAATTGACGAAGTGCCTTGCACCACGAAGGTGGAGGGCGATCATGTGATCACCAGTCGCTTTATGGAGAACATTGAAGCGCCGCCGTTTTGGAAGATGGCTCTGCGTCACAACAATTTGGCTGACGATGTGCCCGTAGACCGTTGGCAAATTTGCCACTTCACACCACCCAGCCATGTGATGATTGAAGTGGGCGTGGCGCATGCAGGCAAGGGCGGTTATGACGCACCTGATGACAGCAAGGTCTATAGCATGGTGGTGGACTTCATCACACCAGAGACTGAAACATCCATGCTTTATTTCTGGGGCATGGCTCGAAAATTCCAACCTCAAAACCCAGAATTGACCAATGCCATTCGCGAAGGGCAAGGCAAAATTTTTGCGGAAGACTTAGACATGCTCGAACGTCAACAGCGCAATTTGAGCCGCTATCCAGACCGCACTTTGCTGATGCTCAATATCGATGCCGGTGGTGTGCAGTCGCGTCGCGTCATTGACCGACTTTTGGCCAAAGAAAACAACGGAGCTGCCGCATGAGCGATCACATGAATGAAGGTGCCTCAACCCCTGTGGGGGCGGATGGTGTGTTCACCCTTGCTTTGGTGAAATCAGGAAAACAGCTACAAGTACCAGCGAACCAAACGGCATTGCAAGTGCTAGAAGCTGCCGGTATAGATGTGCCGATGTCGTGTGGACAAGGCATTTGTGGCACTTGCCTGACCCGAGTGGTGGGTGGTGTGCCAGATCACCGCGACATGTACTTGAGTGGTGAAGAGCAAGACGCGAACGATCAGTTCACGCCTTGTTGTTCACGCAGCAAAACTGCGGTGTTGATGCTTGATCTTTGAGGCTTAACGGCTGTAGCCGCCACCGCCACCAAAGCCACCACCGCTGCGGCCACCGCCTGAACGGCCACCACCAGAGCGATTGCCACCGCCACCACCACCTGAACGGCGGCCATAGCCACCGCCACCACCGCCGCGTTTGCGTTCGGTCAGCAAGTCAATGCTGGTACGTGTGGGGTCAGGTTGGCGTTGACCGCCACCCTGCGTTTTGTGTCCAAAGGCGTTCACGCCGCTTTGGGTACCCAAGTGCGCGTTGGCGCGTGGCTGGAAGTCATCATCGTCACGGCGTGGCGCACGGGGTGCGTCAAAGTCGCGCGGTGGACGTGGTGCATCGTTGCGTGGGCCACGGTTGTCAAACTGACGTGGTGGGCGCTGACCTTGGCCTTGTGGTCGGTTGTTGCTACGGGGTGGGCGATCACCAAATTGTTCAGTGCGCTCACCGTCGCGTGGTGGACGGTCGCCCACACGGTCACGGCTCACATGGCTGTTGGGGCGAGGGGCACGGCCACCTTCACCACCTTGGCCGCCACGGCCACCACCATTGCGACCACCGCCAGCGGCTTTGGTGTCGCGAATGCGTTGCATCATCTCGCCACGTGCGGCTTTGGCAGCAGCTGCCATCACATCACGGCCTGGAGGCTTGCCTAGGCCGCCCCACAAGGTTTGGCGGCCCATGGCGATGGGTTCCGCTTTTTCACCTTCTTCGGGGCCAAAGCCCTCCACCTCAACCACTGGCACTTGTTGCTTGGTGAAGATTTCGATGTCGCGCATGAAACCTTGTTCGTCCAACGACACCAAGCTCACGGCTTCGCCACTTGAACCCGCGCGGCCTGTGCGGCCAATGCGGTGCACATAGTCTTCGCTGATGTTGGGGATTTCGTAGTTGACCACGTGTGGCAACTCGTCGATGTCAATGCCACGTGCGGCAATGTCAGTGGCTACCAAGGCGCGGATTTCGCCGGTCTTGAAGCCCGACAACGCTTGGGTACGCGCGGTTTGGCTCTTGTTGCCGTGCAGAGCCATGGCGCTGATGCCGTTCTTGGTCAAGAACTCGGCCACGTTGTTGGCGCCAAACTTGGTGCGTGTGAACACCAGCACTTGGCTCCAGTTGTGCTCGTTGATGATGTGCGCGAGCAAAGCTTTTTTCTTGCCACGGCCCACAGGGTGAACCACTTGCGTGATGCGCTGCACCGTGGTGTTGCTGGGCGTGACCTGAATGCTTTGTGGGTCTTTGAGCAAGTTGTTGGCCAGTTCGCGAATTTCGTCGCTGAAGGTGGCGGAGAACAACAAGCTTTGCTTGTCTTTGGGCACCAAGGCCAAGATTTTCTTGACGTCGTGGATAAAGCCCATGTCCAACATGCGGTCGGCTTCGTCGAGGACCAAGATTTCCACGGTGGACAAATCGAGCAAGCCTTGCTGTTGCAAGTCGAGCAAGCGGCCAGGGGTTGCCACCAAAATGTCCACGCCTTTTTTGATACGGGCGACTTGGGGGTTCATGCCCACGCCGCCAAAGATGACGGTGGAGGTGAGTTGCAAATATTTGCCGTAGTTACGCACCGACTCTTCCACTTGGGCCGCGAGTTCGCGGGTGGGGGTCAGCACGAGGGCGCGCACGCCGTACACGCCAAACTTGTTTTCTTTGCTGCGGCTCATGGTGAGCTTGTGCAACAAGGGCAAGGTGAATGCCGCTGTTTTACCCGTGCCGGTTTGGGCACCTGCCAACAAGTCGTGACCGGCGAGAACCGCTGGAATGGCTTGGGCTTGGATAGGGGTGGGGGTTTCGTAGCCCTGTTCGGCCACAGCTTTTTGGATGGCCGGAGCCAAATTTAAATCTTCAAATTTCATGATGGAGCGCTTTATGTCAGCGC
>Ga0213920_1000388_pt1 | contig 37192 bp, 61 predicted proteins | sample McNCre1117MG_FD_161054 | JGI IMG/M metagenome (GOLD analysis project Ga0213920, IMG submission 161054) | Freshwater microbial communities from McNutts Creek, Athens, Georgia, United States - 11-17 MG | ecosystem: Environmental > Aquatic > Freshwater > Creek | place: USA: Georgia | collected...
CTCTCGCGCGTGCGTGTGGCAGAAATCCGACGCCGTTTTCGAGGGGCATCCGTAATGGGCCGAAAACCAAAACCGACAGCGATCAAGATTCTTGAAGGCACGCAGCGTGGCCCGGCAAAGCGTGAGCCTTCGGCCCCGCCCGGCGTTCCGCCGATGCCGGATCGCCTAGCCGTCGAGCCGATTGCGGTGGCGAAGTGGCACGAACTCGTTGACATCCTCGCCAGCATGGGAGTGCTGACCACGGGCGACGGCGAGGCGTTGGCCACGCTCTGCGAAGTTCACGCGGCTGCCCAGGCGTGCCTGCTCGAACTGAGGGCCAGCGGGCCAACCATCAAGACGGATCTCGGTGGCGTGAAGCCGAATCCGGCCGGGAGTTTGTACCGGGGGCTCGTGGTTCTGCAGGCCAGCCTTATGGGCGAGTTCGGATTGACGCCCAGCAGCAGGGTGCGACTTGGGACGAAAGCCGAAACCCCGAAAGACGACCTTGAGGCGTTCTTCGCCGCCGAAGGTGCGTAGCCTGACGCCGGAAGGCGAGGCGAAATACCGGCGGGTGGTGCGGTTCTTTGAAGGTGTGCTGCGGCACTCCAAGGGCCAGCACTCAGGGCAGCACTTCACGCTCCTGCCGTGGCAGCACGCCATCTTCCGTGAGTTGTTCGGGCGACTGAAACCGGACGGCACCCGGCAACATCGAGTGGCATACATCGAGGTGCCGAAGAAAAACGGCAAGTCCACGCTGCTGGCCGGCATCGCCCTGTACATGCTCTTGGCGGACGAGGAGCCGGGGGCCGAGGTGTACGGGGCGGCGTGCGACCGAGAGCAGGCAGGCATCATCTACCGGGAAGCCGCTGCGATGGTGCGGGCTTCGCCGGCGCTGTCAAAGGTTCTTGAGGTGGTGGACAGCCGGAAGACGATCATTCACCGGGCAAGCAACTCGTTCTATCGGGTGCTTTCGGCCGATGCGTTCCGAGCCGAAGGGTTAAACATTCACGCCCTACTCTTTGACGAGCTCCACGCCCAGCGTGATCGTCGTCTGTGGGACGCTCTCCGCTACGGCGGTGCGGCTCGACGGCAACCGCTGCTGCTGTCCATCACCACGGCCGGCGAACTAGACCGCAAGGCTTTGTGGTGGGAGCAGCGGACATATGCCGAGCGGTGCAAGGCAGACCCCACGCTAGATCCGGCGTTCTACGGGTGCGTCTACAAGGCCGACGAAGCGGACGATCCCTTTGACGAGGCGACATGGCACAAGGCTAACCCGTCACTAGGCCACACGATCACGTTTGAGTCGTTCGCCGCCGATGCCTTGGAAGCCAAGAACAGCCCTTCAAAGCTCAATTCTTTCTTGAGATATCGGCTTGACGTGGCCACGAGCTCAGACGTTAGGTGGATCCTGCCCGACAAGTGGGCGGCCTGCGGTGGCACGCTGCGTCCGCTCGTTGGCCGCCAGGCGTACGTCGGGCTGGACTTGTCGAGCACCACGGACCTTACGTGTGCCGTGTATCTGTTTCCTGACGATGACGGCACCTTTGACGTGCTGCCGTTCTTCTGGGCTGCTGCCGAAAATGCCCAGGCTCGCGCTCACAAGGACAAGGTGCCATATCTGGACTGGGCCAAGGAGCGGACAGAGTACGGCCCGCTGCTGCGGCTGACTGATGGAAACGCCACCGACTACGACACGGTGCGGCGAGACATCAACGAAATCAGCAAGCGTTTCGTCATTCGGCAGATGGGCATTGACCCGTGGAACGCTCAGCACATCTCGCAGCAACTGCAAGGAGATGGGTTTGAAATCGTAGCGTTTAGGCAGGGCTACGGCTCAATGTCAAGCCCGGCAAAGTTCTGCGAGACGTTGGTTCTTGGCGGCAAGTTGCGGCATGCGAATCACCCGCTGTTGTCGTGGATGGCGAACAACGTGGCGATAGAGATGAACCACGCCGGCGACATCAAGTTGAGCAAAAGCAAGAGCACCGAGCGTATCGACGGCATGGTTGCGTTGGTTGAGGCCATCGGCCTTTGGCAGACGGCAACCGCCCCGAAGCCCGCACAATCTTGGGACATCGTCACGATATGAGCGGACTCATTGAGAACCCCGAGAAGTCGTACCGCATCATTGATCTGCGGGGTTCCTACGGTGACGGCTGGAGCGAGTCGCCAAGTCGTGGCCCGGCCGGCGTGCGAATCACGCCCGAGACGGCCTTGCAGTGCTCGGCGGTACTGGCTTGCGTTCGGCTGATTGCCGAGAACCTTGCTACGGTTCCGCTGCACCTGTACCGGCGGCTTCCCGAGGGCGGCAAGGAACGTGCTCGTGATCTGCCGCTGTATCGGATTCTGAACCAGCAGCCCAACGGCTGGCAAACGTCGTTTGAGTTTAGGGAGATGTTGACGGCTCATTGCTTGTTGTACGGCAATGCCTATGCCGAGATTCGCAGCGGTGCCGTTGGTGCTGTCTCGGAGTTGTGGCCGCTGCACCCGAGCCGCATGAAGGTGGAGCAGCTGGAGGACGGCACGCTTCGGTACTGCTACCGGGAACAGAACGGCAGCGAGACGTACTACCGACAGGATCAGATTTTCCACCTGCGGTGGCTCTCGCAGGACGGCGTTATGGGCATGCTGCCGATCACGCTTGCTCGTGATGCCATCGGCCTGGCCCAAGCTCTTGAGTCGCACGGTGGTGCCTACTTCGGCAACGCCTGTCGGCTGTCTGGGCTCATGGAGTCCGACAACCCGATCACGGTGGAGACTGCCGAGCGGCTTCGCGAGCAGTTCGAGCGTCTGCACCGTGGGGCTGACCGTGCTTTCCGCACCGCCGTGCTGCCGCAAGGCGTTCACTGGAAGGACGTGCAGGCCACGAACGAAGCGAGCCAGTTCCTTGAGACGCGGGCCTATCAAGTCATCGAGATTTGCCGCCAGTACCGCGTGGACCCGTCGTACATCCAAGACAAAACCAAGGTGGGCTACGCGAGCCAGGAGCAGGCCGCCATCGACTTGGTGCAGCAGACTTTGCTGCCGTGGTTCCGCCGCTGGGAATCCGCCATTACTCGCGATCTCGTCGTGCGTGATGACGTGTACTTTGCAGAGTTTGACACTCGCGGCCTGCTGCGTGGCGATTTGGCCGCACAGTCTGCGTGGCTGCAAACGATGCTCAGCACCGGCATCTACAGCGTCAACGAGTGCCGCGAGGTGCTCAATATGAACCCGATTGGCCCCGAAGGCGATCAGCGGTACATGCAGATGAACTTGACGACGATGCAGGGCATCGCTGCTACGGCCGCCGTTGGCAACGCTGGCGAGCCGGCCCCGGCTGATAACCAGCCCACGTCGTACACGGACAACCTTCTGGCTGGCACGTCCCCGGCGAATGAGCCACCCAAGCCCGTCAGCCCCGCGCCCCGTTCACGTCGAAAGAAGAAGTGAAACATGGACATTGAACGCCGTTCCGTACCGCTTCCGCTCCGCATTGAAACTCGCGACGACGGAACTCGTATCATCCGTGGAATGGCCGCCCGTTACCGAGTTCGCTCAGTGGACTTGGGCGGATTCACTGAGGAAATCGTGCCGGGAGCGTTTGATGGCGTGATGAAACGGGAAGGCCGCAACGTCGTCGGCTTGTTCAATCACGACAGCAACATTGTGCTTGGTACGGAACGGGCTGGCACGCTGCGGCTGTCCGCCATGGACGAAGGGCTTGGCTACGAACTAAACCCGCCGGCTACCAGGGCCGACGTTGTTGAACTTATCCAGCGTGGTGACGTTTGGGGTTCTTCGTTTGCGTTCACGATTGCCCGAGACGGCGACGAGTGGACAACGGATGACGAAGGACGGCACCTGCGACTTGTTCGCCAGGTGGACGGGCTATACGACGTTGGCCCAGTGCTGACGCCGGCTTACGGGGACACCAGTGTGACGGTTGCCCGTCGTTCGTTGGAGAAGCACCTACAATCGCACCGACCGGCGCTGAAGCTGCCGGCTCTCAAGCGGGACGCGAAGACCGAGAAGTCTGTTCGTCGGTTCCTGAGGCAGCATGGCTACAAAGTCGGGTGATGTTTGCGAGTGCCGGGCGGCACGCTATGGCGTGTATGCGTCGGTTGACAAGGGCGGCGTCTGCACTCGCTATCTGCGATGCCCCGCGTGCCGCAAGACGGCAAAGCACGTTGTGAAGTCGTGCGAGATACGCCGACGCTCTGTACCTAGTTAGGTACTGACGCCACGCCCTGCGTTCTGCAAGGAGTGGCATGCGTGGCTCTACGGTGCGGATAGGTCAACACACCTACCGCACACAGGAGCCACTCACATGGCCAGCAAGGTCAAGGAACTGCTCGACGAACTCGCCTCCACGCTTGCCGAGCTTGGCATGCTCGATGAGGCTGGCGAAGCCGAAGAGGCCGGCGAGAACACGGACGGCACCCCGGCGGATCGCTCGGCGGTTGATGCCGTCGAGGCCCGTCAGGCGAAGTACGACGAACTGCTTGCCAAGGCCGAGCGGATCAAGTCCGCGATTGCCAAGGAAGAGGCTCGCGAGGCGAAGAAGGCGGAACTGCTCCGCACGCTGAATCGGGCCGCTCCGGCGGTTGAGGTTTCGGCCAAGCCTCGCGTCGAGGCCGTCTCGTTCCGTGGCCGGCTCCGTGCGTTCGACAACGTCGAGACTGCCCACCGCTGCGGCCAGTGGCTGAAGGCCCATTTCGGTGACGCTCAGGCCCGTCAGTGGTGCCGCGACAACCTCGGCACGGAATACCGTGACCTCGGCGGCCAGGTGAACAGCCTTGGCGGTGCTCTGGTGTTCGAGGACTTCAGCAACACCATCATCCGCCTCGTTGAAAAGTTTGGCGTGGCGATGAACCTCGCCCAGCGGGTGACGATGTCTTCGGATACCCTCCTGGTGCCGAAGCGTCTCACGGGCGTCACGGGCTACTGGATTGGCGAAAACACGACCATTACGACCAGCGACCCCACCGCGACGATGGTGCAGCTGGTGGCGAAGAAGCTCGCGATTGCCACGAAGGTCAGCAACGAACTGCTGGCCGACAACGCGATCAGCGTGGCCGATTGGCTGGCTCAAGAATTTGCTACGGAATACTCCGCCAGGACCGACGACGCCTTTTTTAATGGTGATGGGTCGTCTAGTTACGGCGGCATCCGTGGCCTCTCGCAAATCAATGACGGCACGCACGCCGCTGGCGTTGTGACGGCGGCGAGCGGCAACACGACGATTGCGGCCCTGGACATTGACGACTACCTCTCGGTTCTCGCCAAGTTGCCCCGGTACGCGATTGGCACCTCGGCGTGGTACATGCACCCGCAGGTGTATCACCAGAGCGTGCAGCGGATGATGCTGTCGAGCGGAACGCAGGGTACCGGCACCATTGGTGCTCTGGCCGGAGGCAACACGGCGGCCAACCTCGCCCAGGGTACGCCCAACACGTTCCTTGGCCTGCCCGTGGTGTGGGTGCTGAAGATGACTGCTGCTCCCACCAGCGGCCAGATCGCGGCCTACTGCGGCGACCTGTCGCTGTCGAGCATCATGGCGGTCAAGAGTGAAATGCAGGTGGCGTCGAGTTCAGATCGCTACTTTGAGCAGGACGCCACAATTTTCCGCGCGGTTAGCCGTATGGACACCGTGCATCACAGTCTGGGCGACTCCAGCACCGCTGGCCCGGTCGTGGCTCTCAAGCTCGCTTAATCACTGACACCCTTCACGGAGAACTTTGACCCATGAATCATCTGTCTGCAACGAAGAGTGCGGTGAAGGCTGCGGCGAGCGTTGCCGCCTCGGTTACGCACTCGCACGAGATTGACTGCTACGGCTTCAAGTACGCGAGCATTGACGTGGTCTTCTCGCCGTTCACGGCGGCGACCTCGGCGTATGCCAGCGTGCTGAAGGTGCAGGAGTCGGACACCAGCGGCTCCGGGCAGGCCGACATCACCGGCCTCTCGGTGACTGCCGGTGCTGGCTCGACCACGGGTGCCAACTACGGTGCCATCGCTCGGTTTAACGTCGATCTGCGGGGCCGCAAGCGGTACCTCACGGTTGTCACTTCGCCCGGCAACAGCGTGGCCGTCGTGACCAACGCTCGGCTCAGCAAGGCCGAGCAGGGGCCGACCGACGCGACCGGTGCCGGCGTCAACGATTACAAGTCGATCTGACGCTGGACACGCCAAGTACAACGCCCATATGCGGGCGGCTGGGTTCGCCCGGCCGCCCGTTGGCGTTTACCTAGGAGTTGCTTGTGAAAGTCCGCGTAGGCACCGTCGAGCACGATCTGCGAGTTGAGGCCGCTTTCAGCGTCCCCCGGCTGGGCTTTCAAGACAACTTCTTTTGCACGATGCAGAGCCTGCTGCCGCTCGGCATCAGGCCTACGAAGTTCACGGGTGCCTTCTGGGAGCAGTGCCTAGATCGTGTCTTATTGGACATGATTGACCGGACGGATTTCGTGTTAGTTGTGGACTTTGATAGCGTCTACGAGGCGGACACGATTCAACGCCTGATGACGGCGGCGATGATTTCTGGTTACGACGCCGTGGCACCGCTCCAGACCAAGAGGGACGAAGGCGTGCCGATGTTCACGCCCGAGGGCCACGACGGCACGATTGGCACGGTGCAGCTGCCTAACTCGTGGTTTGAGTCTGTGATTCAGCCCGTCGAGACGGCTCACTTCGGCTGCACGCTCATTCGCTCTGCGGCACTCAAGCGGACGCCTGCCCCGTGGTTCCTTGGGACGCCACGCCCTGACGGCCACTGGGGTGACGCCCCAGCCGGCGAACCGACGCGAGTGGACCCGGACATTCACTTCTGGAAAGCGTTTCGGGCCGCCGGCAACACGCTCGGCATCGCTCCGCAGGTGGCCATTGGCCACGCGGAACTCAAGTTCACTTGGCCTGGGCGGGACTTGAAGCCCGTCTACCAGTCGCCCAGCAACTACTGGAACCAAGGCGGACGCAGGCCCGCCGAGGCGTGGGGCAGCATCGAGCACGGGGAGGCGAGCGTATGAGAAGCGACCAGATGCAGATCCGATTCATTCGCCCCTATCAGGCGTACCGCCGGGGCGACGTGATCACGATGGACCGTGGCCCAGCCAAGAGCCTGGTGCTGCACGGCTACGCCCTGGAGCACGTCGAGGATCAGCAGCTGCTTGAGGTGGCCACCGTGGAACGCCGCGACATTGAGACGGCAGACGCACCCCGCAGGAGGAAGCGGCGATGAGGTATCGCAGTCTCGTACGTGCGACGGATCCAGCCAGCAACCCGGTAACGCTGGCCGAGGCGAAGTTGCATCTACGCATCGACAACACCGACGACGACGCCCTCATTGGCAACCTCATCACGGCGGCCACCCGCTGGGCCGAGGACTACTGCGACCGGACGTTTTGCCAGACGCAGTGGACGATGCGCGTGGACTCGTTCTACGGGGCCATCGGGAGCCCGGTGCAGTTCGGGCTGAAGGCTGACGGCAACAACATCGAAGGCCGCCAGGGGACGGTGCCGCAGTTGGACCTTGAACTTCCCCGCCCGCCGATGGTGACGACCGGCACGGCCACCGCCGTCACGATCACGTACACGCCTTCCGTGAGCGGCACCACGGCCACGCTAGACGCCACGGCCTACCGGGTGGACCGTCAGGCCACTCCGGGGGCTTGTCGCCCGCTATACGGCCAGACGTGGCCCTCTCACCTCGTGGATCAGAACAGTGTCACCGTGACGTGGTGGGCCGGCTACTCGGCGGACGGCACGAGCGTCCCGGCCCCGGTGAAGTCCGCCATTCTCATGCTTGTCTCGCACCTGTGGAGCAACCGTGACGCAGCCCAGGAGGCGGCCTTGAATGAGGTTCCGTTCGGCGTCAAGGCGATGCTCGACACCTTGCGGTGGGGGAGTTATCGCTGATGGCACTCTCGCCGGGCGACATGTGGACGCGGGTGACGATTCAGCAGGCCGCCCATACTCAGAACGAGGTTGGCGAGACGGTGCTGACGTGGTCCGACTTCGCCACGGTGTGGGCCTCGGTGGAGTCGCTGTCTGCTCGCGAGACGGAGCGGTTTGCTGAGACGGTGGGCTTTATGACGCACAGAATCAAAATTCGCTACCTCTCTGGCCTGACGGGTGCGATGCGGATTTCCTACCGCAACCGAATCCTTGAAATCGGCCAGATCATGGAGCGGGACCGGCTCTGGCATCAGGAAATCATCTGCACGGAAAAGAGGGCTGACGGATGAGTTTGCCCGAAGCACCGGAAGCGTTCCTGTTCTCTAGGCTCACGAGCCAGACGGCGGTTTCGTCGCTCATTGGCCAGCGTGTATTCCCGCTGATTGCCCCTACTGGAACGCCGCTGCCGCTCGTGGTGTTTCAGCGGACGGCCGTGGACAGGCCGCAGTCGCTCGCCGGCAACGTCGGCAACCCCGTAGTGACGCTGCAGCTGACGACGTACGGCACGTCATACACGTCGGTGAAGTCGATTGCCCGTGCCGTACGCCTGGCGGTGGACGGGTGGACCGGGACGACGGCCGGCGTGACCATCCAGCGGACGACGCTACAGACGGAGTCGGATGGCGTGGATATGCCGGCCGATGACCAGATGCTGCCGTACTACAGCGTGCAGCAGACGTTTGACTTCCGCATCAATGAGGCCACGTCGTGAGCGACGGCCTTGATATTCAGATTGCCGCTGCCCACAAAGCCTCGAAGGCCATTTCTGGCGTTGCGTTGCAAGACGGATTTCGGCTGGACATCAAGGAACTCGTTGACGCCTGCGAACGCGCCGCCGTGCCTGGGCTTATGGCTCTCAAGTCCAACGTGATGGGCATTCGCAAAGTCACTGGACGACTAAGTGAATCCCCTGCAATCGTGACGAGATACTATCGCCGCAAGCGTTCTGGAATCGTTGCCACGGCTTTGGTTGGCTACAAAAAGGGGATGGCCCCGCATTCCCACCTTGTGGAGTTTGGAACCAAGGCCCGCATGAGCAAGAAGGGCAACCGTGGGCGAGCGCCGGCTCAGCGTCCACTTACCAGGGCTTTTGAATCGTCTCGCTCCACTATGGAATCCAAGCTCTCGGCAGAGCTTCAGCGGATCATTGCCGCCAAAGCAGCGGCATTCCGCTAACTGCAAGGCTTCCATCCTCGTCCCCTAGTTTCGGGTTAGGGCTGTGCCGCCCGCAATCCACTAGGAGAGACGCCAGATGGCCGCCGATTCCCAGGGCAATGCGTTCGTTTTCGCTGGTGCCACCTACACCGCTCAGTCGGTGAACGTGACGCCCGGCGGTGATCTGCTCGACACCTCGCACGTCGGACTGGCGAGCGGAGCGAATCGCACGTATCAGGCTCCGGCCCTCAAGGACAACGAGATTTCGGTTGAGGCTCTCGGCACCGCCATTGTGCAGATCGGCACGTCGGGCTCGCTCTCGTTTGCCACCGTCAGCTACACGGCCACCGTCTCGAGCTCCAGCGTGGCCTATGCCGTTGGCGAGCTTGTGAAGCAGTCGCTGACGTTCAAGGTGCAGTGACGACGGGAGGCCGTCGTGGCTAAGAACTCACAAGGCCTCAACGTTACCCTTTCTGCGGAATGGGGCGATTACGAAATTGCCGAAGTTGTGGCCATCTCGATTGACGGCGTGCAAGCCGACACGATTGAGATTACGCCACGAACGACTACGGCCAGAGACAAACTGTTTCGGCCTGCCGACAGAGACAACGGCACCGTTTCGCTGACGACTCGCAAGCTGGAGATTCTCACGTCCGCGAACGTTGGTTCAACGTGTTCGCTCGGCATCTCTCAAGGCGTCACTACCTACTGGGACGGCCCTGCAACAATCCAGTCGCTTGCGTGGAACGCTAGCGTAGGAGAACTGCAGGAGTGGCGAATCGTCCTCAAGTTAGGAGTTGCGTAATGCCAGCGTTGACCAAAGACCAGATCCTTGCCGCCGATGACCTTGGTTTGCTCAAGCTCAACGTCCCCGAGTGGGGCGGCGACGTGTACATCCGAGTGATGAGCGTTGGCGAGAGAGACGCCTACGAAAACGAGTGGATGCGGAAGAAGGACACGGGCGTGGACGACTTCCGCAGCAAGTTCCTAGTGCGGTGCTTGGTGGACGAGAAGGGCCACCGGCTTTTTGACAACGGCGACGTGGCCAAGTTGGCGGCGAAGTCCGCCAAGGTGGTGAATCGCGTTTGGCAGGCCGCGATGGAGCACAACAACCTGAGCGATCAAGAGGTGGAACGTATCGCGGGGGAATGAAACGCCGGCCGGATTGGCTCTTCGTGATGCGGCTGGCGTTGGCCCTTGGAATGACGAAACGAGAGCTTTGCGAACGGATGGACGTGGCAGAGCTTCGGGAGTGGATGGCTTTTGATAGGTACTTGGAGCCCATCGGGCGTGAGTGGCAGCAAACGGGCGTGCTGGCGGCATTGACGATTGCCCCGCACGTCAAAGGCAGGACGCCGAAGCCGGAAGACTTCATGCCGATCCAACGGCCACCGATGACGGCAGACGAGATTGCGGCAGAACTTGGGAAGCTGAGACGTGGCACAGAAACTTGATCTTGCGTTTCAGTTGACCGCCAACGCCGATGGCATGGCCGCTGGCGTGGCCCAGGCGGATAAGGAACTGTCAAAGGTTGGAGCCAGTGCCAATGCTACTTCCGCCGAGTTCCGCCAGGCGGCGAAGATCACGCAGGAGTTGCGGACGCCGACCGAGAAGTACGCCGACACCATCGGCAAGCTCGACAAGATGATGCAGAAGGGGCTGCTCAGCCAAGAGGTGTACGGTCGTGCCGTCGCCAAGGCTGATGCAGAACTGCAGGCGGCAACGTCAAGCACAAGCAAGATTGTTGAACGTCTTGGTATCGTTGAAACAGTCGCCAACCGGGCAAGCGTGGCATTTGAAAATATCGGCAATGCCGTAACGTCCGTGGCGTCTGCCGGTTCGTCAGTAATCAAGTTTGGCGAAGACTTTGCCAGGGCGTCGGCAGAAGTCGTTGCGGCCACAGCTGCGTGGAAGGTATTCACTGCCGTCACGCAAGGCTTCAGAACTCCAGAAGGAATCTGGGGCATTGCCACCGGACTTAGTCGTGCTCTGGTGGTTATCAAGTTGGCGGAAGTCGGGCTTAGTCAACTTGGCATTGAGGCTGGAGGCGCTGCTGATTTTGCCACGAAGGCATCTATAGCCTTTGGAGCGTTTAAGGTCGGAAAGCTCTATGGCCTGGACAAGCAAATCGCTCCGTTGATCGCTACTTTTGGCAAGTCCTTGCCTGCTGCTCTTGCAAGAGTTGGCGTTCCGCTCGCGGCCACAACTGCTGCCACTACAGCCCTTGGAGTTGCCGGAAACTTCGTTGGCGCTCAGCTGGCGAAAGCCGCTCTTATGTCCATACCCGGATTTGGCCAGTTGGCCGCTTCCGTGTACATCGTCGGCAGCGCGTTTCTCGACGCAAAAGACCGTGCCTACGAGATGGCTGCGGCTATCACGGCCGGCACCGTGTCGCTCGAGACGCTGAATGGCGAGCTCGGCCAGGTGCAGGCCCAGCAGGTGGACAACCTAGCCTTCGCGATGGAAGAAGCCACGGCGGCCGGTGAGCGTTCCGAGAAGGCATTCGCAGGATTGGCGGACGTATTCGTGACGCCGTTCATCGGTGCGTTCGCCGCTATCCAATCAGGGCTGGCGGGTTTCACTGACGGCATTAGCGGCGTGGTGGAAGGCATTACGTCCATCCTTTCGCCAATAGCGCAAGTGTTCGCCCCGGTTGCCACGCTTATCGGAACTGTCGCTGAAGGCGTGTTGAAGCTCGTTGGCGTTCTTGGCGAAGCCCTCGGTGTAGTGCTGAAGGTGGCCGGGGCAGTCACGCAGACTTTTCTATCGCCGTTCATTGTTGGGCTCACGAACGTCGTGGAAACCATCCGTAGCGGCATGAATGCTGCTTTTGGCTACATCGGCGAGCGGATTGATTGGGCTAGCCAGAAAATCAAGGACTTTTACGCCTACATGTCCAAGGTGCCGATCATCGGCCGGGCGTTTGCCGGCGGTGGAGGTGTCGGTGCCGGTGGTGGAGGAAACCCGGCGGCTGGAGTTGAAGCCGTCGCCGAAGCGATTGAGACGCAGGCAGAAGCAACGGACGATTTGACGAGGGCCATTCAACGGCAGGAAGCAGCCCTTTCGTCGGCCATCAATCTGAGCGTCAAGTATGGCGACGAAGGATTCAACGCCGCCGCGAAGTACCAAGAAGAACTTCGCCGCCTCGAGGCTCAACTTGAGGCCGGCATCCTGAACGAAACTTCCTTCGCTCAAGCAGCTGATGCAGCACGCCAGCGATTTGACGATCAAATCAAAGCGATTGATGAGCGGAATGCTGCAGAGAAGAAAGCCGCCGAAGAGGCCGCACGGGCTCAAGAGAAAGCGGCAGAGGAAGCAGTGCGTGCCGCCGAGCAGGCGGCCAAAGAGAGGGAGCGGATTGCCAAAGAAGCCGCAGCCGTTGACGAGAAGATGGCCGCCAAGCAAGGCGACATTGACGCCGTGACTGCCGAGCGTGCCGCCGCCCTCGGCGGAAAGTCCAACGAAGCCCTCAAGGCAAACGACGTTCGCTCCAGTGAAGGAATGTCGCAGTTCATCGCCTTGGCTACGGGCCGCGAAGACCCCGCCATTGCCGAGTACCGAAAGCAAACGCAAAAGCTGGACGAGATCCGTGCCGAGCTCCGTGCGTTGCAGCAGGAGAAGGTAGACATCCTGGGTGGAGCCGCCGCATGAGCGTCGTATCTACCTACGAACTCGCCACGGTTTCCGCCTCACGCAAGTTTGGCGAAGCCCCCGTCTTCCAGCGCAAGTGGGTTGTCGAGGTTGACGACCCCACGACGCCGCAGACGGACATCGTGAACGCCCCTGGCGTGTCGTTCCTGACGCCGCATCCTGAGGCGTACTACTGCCGGGCGATGAACGCCAGCGTGAGCAACTACAACGGCTCGCGGTGGCACTATGAGGTGACGTGGGACTACGAGCTGCCCAAGCAGGCGAACGTCGATCCAAACCCGCTGGCTCGTGCCGATATCTGGAAGTGGTCTACCGGCGGCCTGCAAGTCCCGGCCCTGTACTACTACGACACGGGCGACGTGCTGAAGGTGCTGCAGAACAGCGCCAACGACTTCTTTGAGGGTGCGACCACCGACATCAGCACGCTCCAGGCGTCCATCAGCGGCAACCGCCAGACGTTCGACTACGGGCTTGCCACGACTGTCACGAACGCGGTGAACTCTGCCCCGTATCTCGGTGGCGACCCGTATACGTGGAAGTGCAGCGGCATCGCGGCCAATCCGGCCGTTGAGGTGGTGAACGAGCAGGAAATCCGCTACTGGCAAGTCGAGGTGACGCTTGAGTACCGGCCCGATGGGTGGCCGCTTCAGTTGCCCAATATCGGTTGGAACTATCTGGATGGCGGCACCAAGAAGCGGGTGACAGTGGACTACGACCCCGGCGGCGGGCAGCCGATTGAGAAGGTGCCGGCAAGTAACCCGCAGCCGCTCACGTCATCCGGCGCGTTGTCCACCGGAGCCCCCACGGTGCTCGTTCGCCGTGTCCACAAGGCCATCAACTTTCAGCAGTACTTCGGCACACCGACGCAGCAGTAGGAGACGCCCATGCCCGACCTCACTTGGAACATCAACGCCCAACTCTCTCGTGGCAACCTCAACCAAGCCTTCGTGGCATCTGGCGTGACGGCTGACTGCAACGCCTCGGGCGTGAACACCATGACGCTGACGCCGGGGACGAACGCTGCCGGCACGGTGGCGATCAGCACGGCGTCGATGACGAGCGTGGGCCTGTTCTTTGCTCGCAACCTGTCCACGGTGACGACGGCGGCCGTGTCGTTCGGCCAGTTGTCCGCTGGGGCTCTCGTGCCGTGCGTATCGCTCAAGGGCGGCGAGGCTGCGGTGGGCCGGCTGGCGGCTGGCAACTACGCGGCTCAGAGCAACCTTGCCGGCACGCAGCTGGTGATCTCGATTGTCGAGGGTTAACGCATGAGTAGCCAGGGTGCCGGCAACAACGGTGGCCAGGCTGCCGGGCGGCAGTTCGTGTCGTTCACGCGGCCAGCGGCCCAGCGTATCGCCAAGGTGGTACGCACCGTCGAGGCCGGGAACCGGCAGCAGCCGGGCGTGAAGTACGACCACCCGATCTACGGCGGCAGCCCGGCGGCGATCCGTACGGCCACGTTCACCGGCTCGTGGGACATCGGCAGCACCAAGAACGTCACGTTTAAGTACGCCAGCGGCACCGCCAACGCCACAAACGACTTGATGAATCTGCCTTCGGCCGGGACCAGAAACTGCGTCATCGGACGCGAAGGCACCGCGTGGCGGCTCGTTAACTGGCAGTGGGACGTGGCCTACGCCGCGACGGCTGCCACGCTCACCACGTCCGCGCTGCGGTTCGACACGCTGCCCGCTGGCGTTGTGGCTACGTCGTCCAGTGTCACGTTCTCGATTTCCGCTACGGCCTGCACGGCGTCGTAACCATGCCGCTCATCATCCGAAATGGGCTGCTGCTGCGGAAGGGCAGCCAGTTGGCGGCGAGCCTTTGGTGCTGCTGCGGCTCAACGTCCATCACGGCCTGCACATGCACTGGTAGCCCGGTGACGATCCCGAAAAGCATCACCGTGGAGGTGACTCTCGGCGCTCTTTTTGGTTCAAACGGTACCTGCACGCACGCAGATGCTACGGGATTCATAGAGGGGACGTATGTGTTGCCATACGTGTCCAAAACTTCGACCACGGCTTTTTATCAACTAGTAGCCGCAAACGGCATAAGCGTCGGATTTACGTGGGCTTGCTCGCCCGGCGCAATCATTGGATTTGGTGAAACGGCAGAAGTCTCTTTTGGTTACTGCGTTCCAGCGAACTCTTGCTTTTGCCGCATTTCAAGCAACGTCAATTACTTTGGGCCTCCGGGCTCTTCGATCACGTCACAGGTTGATTCCTTGTGCAACATCACCACGGGATCGACAACGCCCTTTTCGTACACAGGGCCGGCAAAGATCACTCTTGAGCAAGGCCCTATTGCTAGCTGCGGTTCCCCGCAAAGCGGAAACTACAGGCAATACTCTTTGCTTTTTACATGCACGCCGTCATGGTAAGTAACTGCCGATTCGACATTGACGGGAGCTGCGTCCGGTGTCGGGATTGCGGATTCTCTATTTGCAACGTCAAGTTGCCGGTTTATCGCGTGTGCAAGGCATCGCCCGCGCCCATGCCGGGCTTGCTTGAGCGTGCCACGAACTTCGCCAAGGCCACTGTGCATCACGTCTCCTGCGGTGCTCCCCGATGCACCGACGAGCAAGTAGCCGCCCGCTACGAGATTTGCACGGGCTGCGAGTTCTTCGCCAACAACGCCTGCATGAAATGCGGGTGCGGCATCAGCCGCGAGCGGGCCTACATCTCGAAACTGCACTGGGCCGACCAATCATGCCCCGTGGGCAAGTGGGGTCCGGTGAGTTGACGCCCCCGCTACGGTGAGAAGCGAAAGGGCTAGCCGTGGCAGACGATCACGTTTTCACGTTGAACGGCGATGAGCGGTGGCTGCTTCGGTTCACCACTCTCAAAGGTGCCGCCTACGGCTACACGTTCTCGCAGAAGTCAAAGCACCCACGGATCATCCTTGACGCTCGCATGCGTGGCCGGAAGAAGCTGGAAGTGCTGGTGCATGAACTGCTGCACGCCTTGAACCCCACGCAGTCCGAAGAGCACGTCGAGCAGCAGGGCAAGGATATTGCGAAGGTGCTCTGGGCTCTCGGTTACAGGGAGGTGCAGGATGGCGGGTGACGTTATCACCGAGATGGCCAAGCGGCTCTGTCGCAATCACCCAGATGCCCCGGCGAGGACTCTAGCTCGCCGCCTGGTCAAGGAGTCTATGGGTGCCATCACCATTGACCAAGCCCGCAAAAGGATTGCCCGCCAGTTCGGCGTCAACGGAACGCAGAACCGCAAGGAATGCAAGCCATCCTGCCCGCGCCCTGCACGCCAGGCCGGCGAGCAGCGAGCGATGCCCAAGAGCATGGCCGAGCCGTGGACGCCGCACATCATGGACGTGCTCGGCCCGGTGGGCATCGTCAGCGACGTGCATGTGCCGTATCACTCCGAGGTTGCCGTGGCCGCTGCCATCGGCTACCTCAAGGAGCAAAACCTTTCTGGCCTACTGTTGAACGGCGACATCGCAGACTTCTACGCCATCTCGCGGTACATGAAAGATCCGGCGCAGCGGGATTTCAAGGGCGAGCTCGAAGCCGTGCGTGGATTTGTGGAGTGGGTACGCCACGAGTTCCCCGAAATCCCAATTGTGCTCAAAGCCGGGAATCACGAAGAGCGGTGGACGCACTGGCTGTGGCAGCACGCCGCCGAAATCAGCGACGACCCGCGAATGAGCCTTGGGGCGTGGCTGGACTTGGACAAGCACGGCGTGACGCTTGTTGAGGATCAGCGGCCCGTGATGCTCGGCAAGTTGCCTGTGCTGCACGGACACGAGTTGCCACGCGGCATGGCCGCTCCAGTGAACGTCGCTCGTGGCGTGTTCCTGCGGACTGGCTCCAGTGGGCTAGTGGGCCATTCCCACCGCACGAGCAACCACGCCGAATCCGACATGTGGCACCACGAGACGGCTTGCTGGAGCACGGGCTGCCTGTGCGATCTGCGGCCAGATTACGCACGCATCAACCGCTGGAACTGGGGCTTCGCGATGGCCACCGTCCACGATGGTGGTGCGTTCGACGTGCAGAACTATCGCGTGATGAGCGACGGCACAGTGCGGACTGCTTGACCCACGCCGCAAACTGCGGCTTTCCAGATGTCAGAAAATGGGAAACCATGACCAACGACATGCTTGATGCGAACGATTTGCTTCGCGCCGCCGTGGCCGCTCGACGTGAGGCCCAGGCCGCAGGCAAACCGCACGAAGAGTGGTACGACGTGTCGCCGGCGGCGACAGAACCTAGGCACATTGATGCAAGTACCGAGGAAACGCAACACGTCAAGTGGGACCGCCTTGCCGACGAGCCGTACATCGAGGACTTGCTTGAGCAGCAGCGCCTGCGTGGCGACGGGCTCACGCGGGAGCAGCCCGGTTCGCTGCCGTTCCTTGAACTGCTGGAAGAGCTGCGGACGCTGCATCTCTCCAAGAGCCAAGATTACGGCTCCGAGTCGGACCCGCTAGCCAACATCCGCCAGGGTGCTGAGTTCGTGGGCATTGAGCCGTGGCGTGGCTGCATGGTTCGAGTGGCCGACAAGGTGCAGCGGCTCAAGACGTACTGCCGCACCGGGCGACTCGTTCACGAAGGCGTGCGGGACACGCTGCTGGATCTCGCGGCGTACTCGTTGCTGGCCATCGTGTTGTTTGATGAGGGGGCGAAGTGAGCCAGCCTCTCACGCCCGACGACTTGTCCACGATGGAGCAGGCCGCCCGCCGTTTCTCTGGAGCTTATACCGGCACGAGCGGCACGCTGGCTGGGTACGTCATCCTGCTGCTGCGAGAGGTGCAGCGGCTCAAGGTGGCGGCGGCCGTGAAAGAAAACGAGCCGCCGATTTCTTACTGAGCCGGGCGGCGGGTTGAGGCGACGTGTTTCTCCCTTTCCACGTCGCTTCCCCGCCTGCCCGGCCCGTGTCACGTTTTGTGGCAGGAAAACTAGGCGGCAGTCGGTGGTTCTCCAAGGTTCAAGGCCGGCAGGCAGTCCACACTGCTCTGTTCCGTGGGACAGATGGTGGGGTCAACGTACCGCTCTTGGAGTTTCGGATCGCTGTGGTCGAGCACCTGGGTGGCTGCCGCCGTACCGCCCGCTAGGGCTGCGTAGGAGGCCCGTGTACGCCTTAGGCCGTGGAATCCCCGGTACTTCACCTCGGCCAGCCTGCAGAGCAGTTTTAGGCTCGTCCAGAGCGATCCCCTGGCACGGTCCCACGGCCATACCAGTTCTTCGGGCTGGCCAGCCTGCGGCTCCATCATCTTGGCCAAGTCGGGCGTAAAGTCCCGTTCAATGTCGTGCGTCTGCCCCTTGCGGGTTTCGCCAAGGAACCGGACCCGTCGCCGGCCTAGGTCTACTTCTCCCCACCGAAGCGACAGCAACGCGGTTGCCCGTTCCCCGGTGCAGTAGGCCATGTAGATCAGCGAACTCCACCACCAGGCGGACGGCTTGCCGCCCGTCTTGCCGTTCCGACGCCGGGCCTGCCGGATCATCTTCGCCACGTCTTCGGACGTGTACGCCCGCCCCGTGGGGATGGACTTGGCAACCTTGATGCGTGGCAACTCGGGGAAGTCCTTCGCCCACCGTTTTCTGGCCGCCAGATTCCACGCCGCCTGCAGCATCACCTTGTCCTTCTGCACGCTCGCCGGCCGCACGGGCTTGCCGCGCCACGACTGCGTAGCACGCCATCTGAGGTACCGGCTGATCACCAAGTCATCCAAGTCCGCCACAGTCGGCTCGTGGCCTAGGAACGCACGCAGGCGGTCCAGCAGCATCGAGTACAGGGCCGCCGTCTTCGGGTTGAGGTTTCGCAAGTCTGAGTACCGCTCGAACAGTTCTTTCAGCGTCATCGGTTCCATCGTCTTCTCCTTTGCCATAGTGTACAAAAATACACTGGACAAAACGACGACTCCCCTCGCCTCCACTCATACTTTGCCCAGCACCCAACTATCGGCGCTCGGCCGTTCCGATTCTGCGGGACGTGTCGGGATGGCGATTTGCGGGGGCTGGGCGCTCGGACAGTTTGATTTGCAAAGACGTGACGATACGATTGGAGGCATGATCGCCATGGCCAACCCATTCGCCGACTACTTCACCGTCAGACAGACGATGGAGGCTATTGATGCGCTGGCCCCCAGCACGGTCACGCGGCTCGTCTATGACGAAGACCGCCCCAAGCCCGATGGGAAGCGGCTCGCTGGAAAGCTCATCGAGGGCCACGGCTGGATGATCCAAAAGAAGAGCGTGGCCAAGTACCTTGAGGAAGAGGCCGCCAAGAGCCCTGGCGTCGGCTATCCAAGGGGCCGCAGCCGCAAAGCCGAAAAGGCAAAGGCCGCTCCCAAGGCCAAGCGAGCCCGCAAAGCCACCCGATCCTGACGGATTTTTTTGAAAATCCGCATTTCTCCCGGCATTTAGCCCTATTGCATATGCAATGATCCGCCGATATAACTGGTGCATGCGAGCGAATGAGACTCGCGGCCAAAAAACAAGGGAACGAAACGATGAACCGCCTGACTCACCAGAAGGTTTCCAACATCTTGCGGTTTGCCGGATTCAAGGCCCGCAAGATCACACGCCGTGAGCACTTTTTTGGATACAGCGTCTCGCAGCACGGCAAGGCCGTCGCAATCTTGTGCGGTTCCGAGTATCAGCCGGAAGCCGTCCGCCAAGCGATTGAGGCTGCTGGTCTGACCGTCGTTGTTCGCCCAGGCACGTCGGAAGATTGCCTGTTTGTTGTCGCCTGAAAAAGCATTTGAGGCATGCCCGTAGACTCTGCATCACGCAAAGCACAGCCACCAAGGAAGAATTCTTATGGGTTACGTTTCCTCTCGCGAAATTGAGCGTGCAAGGGAAGTCGCCAGGTACACGGTCCACGCAGCCATCGACCGCGTGTGCGGAAAGATCAGTAAGCGAGAATGGGACGAGATCAAGTTCTCTGGCGTTTGCTACCCAGACCCGATGCTTTCGCACGAAGCTGCGAGCGAACTCCTGCGGGGCAAGCTTGAGGACTTGCAGTACGTGGATGCCAGATTTCTCGACAACTACATTGAGGTCACATACAAAAAGCGCGCTGAAGGATCGCCGCGACTGGCTCCGACAGACAAAGAAGGTGCTTCCATTGAGCAGATATATGCACCTGAACGCATTGAGGTTAGCGGGCATCCGCTCCTCCTTACGGTCGAGTGGAAGCATCCGCACCGTATTGACACATCGCGCCCGTTTCAGACAGAGCTTCGGCGACTCCAGGCATTAGTTGACGCAGGAAAGATGAGCCGTGAAGCGATGGTAGATGCCGTCTCGCGCGCAACTGCAACGTTTGGCATCAGCCTCACTGACTGATCAGCAAAAGAACTTGGCCAAGGAGGGCCACATGACACGCCGCTGTAACGCCGCCCTGCAATCGCTCGTCCTTGTCCGCATCGGCCAGGAGCTCGGCTGCGACTCCGCCGCCGCTCGCGCCGTGCATGACCTTCTCGAACTGCTGGCGAACGTCGCCGGCGTTCTCGCACGTTGACTTATGCAAAGACCGCCGTATACATATGCACGCATCATCCAATACGAAAGCCGCTACCTATACAAAACTTCGACTCCCCAACTTGATGTTTTCCCCGAGCGCCACGCACCAAAATCCGATTTGACGAACCAGTGCACGCCCGTATAGTTGCCCCACCACAACGAAGTAGGAGTCACCCAATGATCGTGAACAACACATCGCCCCACGAAAACGAGTACCTCGCCGCCGTCGCTGGCCTTGGCGAGCAGACGCCGAGCCCCGCCAAGCGAGTCACCTACGCCATCGGCGACTTCGTCAGCGGCATGTCTGGCGGCAAGCGGTGGAGCGGCCGGATCTGGAACGTCGAGGGCGACCGGCTCTCCATTGAGATCGACGGCGGCTGGATCGCGGTAAGTGCCAGAGATGTCACTCATTGAGCCGTTTTGGGCAGTAAGTGCCAGCAATGGCACCACGAAAGGAGTGCGGCGTTTAGCGGAGCTATTCGTCGCAAGGAGTGCGGTGGAACCGCAGTAGCAGGGACGCACTGAACAACCCGCCGAGCAGGACGCAGAGCGGGCATTTCACAACAGCAAAGGACGCAGCATGAGCACGGAAATCAGCACACAGCGGGCCAGCGGCTTGGCCCTTCAATCGTTCGACGACGCCTTCCGGTTCTCCAAGATGGTGGCGGCTTCTGAGTTCGCCCCAAAGGACTTCAAGGGCAAGCCGGAATCCTGCCTGCTGGCCATCCAGCACGGGAGCGAAGTGGGCCTGTCGCCCATGCAGAGCCTGCAGTCAATCGCCGTCATCAACGGCCGGCCGACGATTTGGGGAGACGCGGCCCTGGCCCTGGTGCAGAGCAGCCCCGTCTGCGAGTACGTCCGCGAGTACACGGAAGGTGACGGCGACAACATGGCCGCCGTCTGCGAAGCCAAGCGGCGTGGATACCCGGCACCAACGACGGTGCGGTTCTCGGTGGCCGACGCCAAGAAAGCCGGCTTGTGGGGCAAGTCTGGCCCGTGGACGCAGTACCCGGTTCGCATGCTCCAGCTGCGGGCTCGCGGCTTCGCCCTGCGTAACGCCTTCGCGGACGCCCTGCGTGGGCTGATCACGGCCGAGGAGGCTCAGGACTACCCGACGCCCGAGCCGGCCAAGGAGCCCGTCGTGGTGCGGCCCAAGTTCCCCGAGCCGAGCACTCCGCAGCCGCTTGAGGATGACCCGATGGCGAAGGCCAAGATCGCCGTGAACCGTGCCGCGACGGTGGCGGACTTGAACCGTCTTCGCTCGCTTGTGCAGCAACGCCGGAACGAAGGCAAGTTCACCGAGGCCCAGCACAAGGAGCTTGTGGCCTTGATGATCGGCAAGGCCGAAATGCTGCCAGACGACGACACCGGCCTGGCGTTCGAGCACGAAGCCGCTCAGCACGAGGTGCAGGCATGAGCCGCTTCCCCACCATCAAGGACGTTATCGAGTGGCTCCACAACGAGGAGCAGCCCGGCATGGCCCTGACAGTCGAGACGATGCGAATGAACTACGAGCGTCTGCGCGAGGAGAACCAGCGGACGGTGGACGCCTACAACGAGCTGATGAACAAGCACTACCCGGCTCGTCGTGAGCACGGCCCTGTGTGGACGGGGGACTGAAACAACGCCACGCCATTGGCGTAGTCGGCTTGCCGATCAGCCGCAGTGGCCGCTCAGCGGGAGTAGCGACACCACCACCGCAGTTGAGGCCAATGGATGAACCCTCCTTGCCCGTGGTGACTCAACCGGATGCCGCACGTCACGCGGCCAAAACACAAGGACGTGCCATGAACCACTACGACATCGACACCGAGCCACTTCCGCTCTTCGCGGCTCGAGCCCCCAGCGTCAACGGCTCGCCCACCTCGGCGGCAGCTGCGGACTCGCTGACGCCTGCCACGCTGAACGCGATGCAGCGGCGCGTCTACGAGTTCCTCAAGTGGCGCGGTGATACCGGGGCCACTGACGAGGAGATCCAGATTGAACTTGAGATGAACCCGAGCACGCAGCGGCCACGTCGCGTTGAGCTCGCCCGAAAAGGGCTCGTCGTGGAGTGCGGATCGCGGCGGACGACGAGCGGACGGATGGCGGGGATTTGGCGAATCACGGCGGCGTCACGTTGACGTGCGGCCGGTTTTGGAACGGAAAACAGAATCACGGAAAGGACTTCTGATGGACTTCATTATTGAAGACGAGCAGTCGCAGTTGATTCCGGCAGAGCGGGAGATCGTGCCTGCCGGCGTTCACGAAATGACGATCAAGCACGCCGAGGAAGGGCCGAACGAATACAAGGTGACCGACGCCAACCCGCAAGGGCTGTGCTTGAAGTTGCGGTTGGCCACTTCGTCTGGCAATCACAAGTTCGTCTTTGACGACATCCCGAAGCACCTTGGCTGGCGTGCCAAGCAGTTGGCCGACTCCATCGGCGTCGCTTCCGCTGGCGGCAAGGTAAGCCTTGATCCTGCCTCGCTAGTTGGTGCAACGCTGACAGCCGAAGTCAGCCACTACACCAGCAAGAGCGGCAAGGTCTCTGCAGTTGTGAAGCGGTACGTGGCTGGCCAGGAGAAGCCGCAGCCGAAGGCAAAGCCCAGAACGGTTGCGGCAAAGATCACTGCTTCTCTGCATGGCGATGACGTTCCCTTCTAGATCAGAACCGCCACGCGATAGGCGCGGATGCCGCTTCGACGCGGCATGGCGGGATTAAGGCAAAGGAGTGCTAACGATGATTTCCGATGGCGGCCGTCGCGGCCGGTTCAAGATAAGAGGGGTTTACTACCCCACGTATAGGTCTGTAAGGGCCGAGGTGCTTCGTCGTCTATCGAAGTACACCAGCAAGGCACCGGAAGACCTGAGCGAAGAAGACGCAACATGGTTTGTGCATCTGATTCGCGAGATGCACCCATACGCGGACGAAAAGTTGTCAAACCAAGTTGTTGCAGTGCGGCGATACAACCGCTACGGCCACCAGGGCAACAACCTGCTTTTGATCTACGCAGACGGATCATCAAGCCCTTTTTCGTGGAACAAGTGCTGCAAGGGAAAGCAGTCGTCTGACGGCGCGTCTATCAAGACTGCACTGCGTGCCGCCGTTGCGTACCAGACATCTGCGGTGATGCTCTCAGCATTCGCGAACTCAGACACGATTGTGTGTCCGATGTCTGGCGAGGTGATTACGCGACGGCTAGCCCATGTTGACCACGCGCCTCCGAAGTTTGCTGACCTTGTGAATGCGTGGCTGATTGATCGAGACATACAACTAGATGACGTGCCGCTCGTTGACGACCCGCAGGGCGGCCAGCTGATCGCTCCCGGCGACGCGCTGGAATCTTGGATACGGTTTCACGAGCAGCACGCCGTCCTTCGCGTGGTTTCTGCTAAGTGGAACACGAGCGCGGAGGCGCGACGCTGATGGACGCCCTTTCGCAGTGCATAGATTTTCTCGGCGCGATCTTTGAGCCCGAGGACATCATTGAGTTTCGGCCGCTTCCGCCAGCTGCGGGCCGAAGGTGGTCAACGCTGACAGAGATTCCAGACATCATCGAATGGCTGGATCGGCTTAACCGTGACGAGAACCAGCGCGTCCATGCCTACTTCGGAGCAAACCCAAGGAAGGCGAAGAACGCCTCGCAGGCCGAAGGCGTCGCCCTGGCCCGGTGCGTGTTCGCGGACTTTGATGGTGGTGTCGTGGTCGAGGACGCCCTGGCACGCGTTCGCGCGGCTGGCTTTCCCATGCCAACCTCCATTATTGAGAGCGGCGGCGGAGTCCATTTGTGGTGGCGTCTTTCCGAGCCGATGTACGACGCGGCTGCATGGCACGAGCGGATGAAGGCCATTGCATCATCCTTGGGCTCCGACCAATCAATCTGCGATTGGCCGAGGATCATGAGACTCCCAGGGTTCGTCAACTGGAAGTACGAGCAGACGCCACGAGCACATTTATGGGACTGCGACCCGACGCGAATCTACGCGCTGGACGTGTTTAACAAGCAGGCCGTGCAATCAATCGTCGTCAAGCCTAAGAGCATGAGCGACCTGACTCGCAGGTTCCTTGAGGAGGGATTCACGCTTGCTGCTGGGCGACGGCAAACAATGTTCACGGTTGCCTGCGACATGGCCGCCCGTGGGTGGGGCGTGGCTGAGGCCACCACGGCAATCATGGAGCGGATGCGTCGTGTTGGGCTCAGGCAAGACGACCTTGAAGACTGCCCGCGTCAGATAGCGAACGCCTGGAAGAGGACTCGGCTGCCTGTTCTTGGATCCGCAGACGAAGCCGTTCCAGTTGTTGATGCAGCAGACGAAACCCCAACGCCGACGCTTCTGGACGCAATCAAGGCTTGGCGCGAGCAAGAAGAGACGCCTGCTCTACCGACCGGCATTCCGGCCCTAGATAAGCTTTTTGGCGGCGGTCTTCCGCTTGGGCAGATGACAGCCATTGCGGCTGCTCCCGGCCTCGGAAAGTCTGCTCTGGCCCTGCAGTTGGTCCTTCAGTGCCTCGGGCAGAACCCTGAGATGGTTGCGGCCTGGTGCCTTGGCGAGATGACGCGGGCGGCACTGGCGGCCAGGGCGATCACGAACTTCGGCGGCCAGCCAGAGATGCTTACGCTGCAGGACGTAATCAAGAAGAGAGAGCCCAGCGACCGGATCGCGTCGGATCTTGGCGCAGCCATAGGCAACCGCCTGAAGTTGATCGAAGCGCCGCTAATCATTGACAGGATCGAGCGTGCAGTTGCGAAAGACGGCCCGACTTTGCTTGTGGTTGACTATCTGCAGTTGGTCCGCTCCACCCGACATTTCAACGACAAGACAGGCGAGATAAACGAGGTTCTCCTAAAGCTTCGAGAAATCACCACTGCCAGAAACATTGCGACGCTGCTGGTCACGAACATTGCCAAGGGGTGCGACGCCAGCACTGAGATTGGCAACATCGGAAAGGGCTCAAATCAGATTGATTTCGACGTAGACAACTTCCTTTTTGGACACCGCTCCGGGGAAACCGGGCAGGACGGCGAAATCAAGATTGAGTGGAAGTGCAAGAAGCTTCGCCAGGGCCAGATGGCCGACGTGGAAATGTGGTTTCACGGCCAGTACCAGTACTTTGAAGACGCCTGCCAGATACCTGACTTTCCAGAGTTTTCCGGCCACGCACCCACTGAGAACTGGGGTGCCGTGTGACGTACGAGAAACGCGCAGCCAAGGAGCCATCGCGCCAGGGCGAAATGCGTCGCCGTTGGCGGGCGATGCTCGAAGACGGCTCCCTAGCCTCGCTCAGATCAGAGGGGCGGCTAGCGGCTCTGTACGTGCTCTACGCAGCCGACTTCTCGACGTGCCAAGTCAGGATGTCCATCCGTCGTGCCGCCAGGCTTGTGGGAGTCCACCCGACCACCATGCGGAGAGGCATCGCACAGATGGTTTCGTCTGGGGTTCTGGAGGTTTTGGAGAAGCCTGAGGGGGCTGGCCGGACAGTTTTCCTTGTCACTGCGCGCGCACCAGTGGTGCCCCCCCCGGGCACGAGTGGTGTCCAGGAGCGCGCACCAGTGGTGTCCACCCCTGGCACGAGTGGTGCGCGCTCCGGACACGAGCCGTGCGCGGAGCGCGCACCAGTGGTGTCCGGAGCGCGCACACTCTGTGCCCGCAATTCATTTAGATCCATTGGTAGTCCAAGTACTACCAATGGGATCTCAAGTAAGGATTCTTCCGGTGCCGGGCAGGAGCCGGCACCGTCGAATCCAACCGGCTGATTTGTTGACGACAGAAGAACACTCAAGGACGAGGAACACATGGACATAGAACGATCAGATCTTTCCGCTAGGCAAGCCGAGGTGCTTGAGTGGATCCGGGCCAACTCAAGGCTTTACTCGCCAACCGTGCGTGAAATCGCTAGCGCTCTGGGCATCAAGTCGCCCAACGGCGTTGTCTGCCACTTGAAGGCTTTGGAGAAAAAGGGCGTCATTCGCCGCACGCCCAAGTCCAGCCGTGGAATCGAGGTGGTTGCATGAGGAACGACGAAATCATCCAGGGTCTGAAGGAACTTGCACTGTCGTGCGACGTGGCCATCGAGCGTGTTCGCAGCCGCAGCACTATTCGGCAGATTCAAGAGCAGCAAGTGCTCGTCCTGGCGGCGGCCGACGCCATCGTGCAGTTGCAGCAGAGATTAGTGCGGCAGGCTTGCTACTTCGAGCACATTGAAGCCGTGAACGAGCCACGGTGGCCGCTGCTCGAAGACGACGATCCGGGGGCAGCGCTATGACGATCACCGATTACGTCTGGATCAGCATCGGACAAATCACGCTCGCGGCGACGTTCGCCCTGGGCATCTTGATTGGTGTCTCGCTACGAAAGGGCCAAAGGAATGGCGACTGCAACACGGGAACGGAAGGCCACGATAACTCTGGAAACGTCATCGCTACGCTCGGCGCTGGCCGACGTGCTTCGGGCGGTTCCGGCACGACACGCTAGGCCAGTGCTGGCAAACGTCCGCCTGGGCGACGGTCTGCTGAGCGGCACGGACTTGGAAGTGCGGATTGATCGCGAGATCGACTACCACGGCGATGCCGTGCTCTTGCCGGCCCATCGGCTCAGTGCCATCCTGCGGGCGGCTACTGGCGGCGAGGTGTCGCTGCAGCTGCTCAAGTCCAGCGTTGTGGTTCGCTGCGGTTCCGGCTCGTGGACGCTGCCCACTGAGGACGTGGCTGAGTTCCCGACGTGGGACGCCGGCGACTTGAAGGCCGTCTGTCGCCTGCCGGCGGACCAGTTCGCACGGGCCGCCAGGGCGACGGTGTACGCCACGGATTCGGAGTCGAGCCGGTACGCACTGGGCGGCGTTCTGCTGGACGTGGAGCCAACGGACGACGGCTCTCGGCAGCACTGGGTGGCGACGGACGGCCGCAGGCTCAGCGTCGTGGAGACGGAAGCCGATGACGCCGTGGACGCTTCGCAGACTGTCATTCCGGCACGGCTGCTCAGCACCGTCTCAAGCATGGCCGACGGCGACGGCTCGGTGCAGATTGAGAGCAACGGCAAGGAAGTCCGTTTCACGCTCGACGGCTGCACCGTAACGGGACGGCTCGTTGACGGACGCTTTCCTCGGTGGCGTGACGTTGTTGGCGAGCCCGAAGGCGAGCCCACCGTGCTCGGCGTGAGCGAGCTGCTCCAGGCGGTGCAGTCTGCCGCTATCGTCACCAGCGAGCAGTCCAAGGGGATTGACCTGACGTGGACGACCGACACTCTCGTGCTCGTGGGCCGCTCCAGCGAGTACGGCGAGAGCCTGGTGCAGTGCGACGTGGTGAAGGCCGGGAGTGCTTCGAGCACGAAGGTGGACCCAAAGTACGTAGCCCAGTTTCTGGCCAATCTGCCGAGCGACGAGGAGCCGCACGTTGACGTGTACGCGAAGGATGCCGAGAGCCGGGTGCTGCTGAAGTGCGGCCCGTACGCCGGCGTCATCATGCCCCTGGCGAAGGAGGCATGATCGTGCGGACGCTCGAGGTAGACAGGGACGCCATCCACCAGTTGCACAAGTCCGGTGCGTCCACGCGGCAGATTGCCCAGCGGCTTGGCTGTGCGAGATCGACGGTATGGCGAGTCATTAACGGCCACATGCCGAGAACCGGCAGCCGTGGCACGAAGGTTGACCGTGCTGTGCTGCTTGACTTGTGGCAGCGTGGGCTGACTCTGATTGAGATGGGCAACGCCATCGGGTGCTCCGCGTCCACCGTGGGCGATTTGGTGAAACAGCACCAGATGCCGCCGCGTGAGCCGCTGAAGAAAATGCCGCTGGCGGACCCGACGCCAGACGAGATTGCGGAGCGTGCTAGAGAATGCAGGGAAAGGCACTACGCGATGCGGCGAGCCGAGAAGGAAGAGACGGTGCGTACGAAGGTGTGGAAGTGGCAACAGCAAGGCGGGGCGGCGTGAACGCCAGAGATGAATGGCTGCGAACACAGGAGCATGACACATGACAGGCGAGATTGAGCAGTCCATTCCATCGCGTGGTTCTCACGGGCCAGCCATAGCGTGGGCTTTGTTGCGGGCAGAGGGATCGGTGGCGGCCTGCCATGAACTGCTGTCGCTTGATGAGCCAGTCTCGCGAGGGCAGCCGCAGCCCACGCTCACCGACGAGGAGCGAGAGGCGATCAAGGCTGGAATCGCGAACTGCGAAGACATCACCTATGGCGGCCCGAACGACGAAGAAGCGGCGAGAGTCCTTCGGCGGCTACTGGAGCGGCTAGGCTGAGAACGCCAAGGATCAGGAGCGGCGAGACATGAGCGACGACAACACGCAGGACGGTGCCGAGCCGTCTCCTGCATCCGCTGGTTCTCACGTCATGGGCGTTCCATTGTTGCTTGATGCGATCGGTGATTGCCTCGCGCAGGTTGATCCGTTTGACCAGCGCTGCGTTGTGGTGCTGAACACGCCAGAGCGGAGGAAGGCACACAAGGCGCTTTGGCAGTTGCGGCAAATGGCAGAGAGTTCCTACGTGCGGCTGCTCCCGGAGGAGCGGGAGGCCGTTGGTCGGATGTCGTTTTTGCTGGAACAGCATGGCTGGCGTGAGGACGCTGCCGTGTTTCGCGGGCTGCTGCGGCGGCTGAGATGAGAACGACAAGGATCAGGAGCATCGCATGACAGACGAAACTACACCGCAGGACGGCAAGGCGATGCCTCCTGCATCCGCTGGTTCTCAAAGGGAGAAGTGAAATGGACGTTGTCACGCGGATCAACCGATGGCTGGAGGACGAGGACGCGGCAGACGCAGACAAGACGCTGCATGACGCCCGCGACGAGATCGTTGCATTGCGGGCGATGCTGAAGCGAGAGAGCGAGTCTGCAAGCGAGGCCGTGCGGCTAATGACAGACAACGCAAGCCGCTACGGATTCCTGCTCGGCGGGCTGGAGATGGTCGCTGCCGGCCATACGACGGCTGACAAGGTGCTGGAGGCGGCGAAGGCAAAATACGGGGACTGAGAACGGCGGCGATCAATGACTCGCGGCCCTCGGGCTCGCCATCACGCATGACGATGACCGCGAGTTCATTGCATCGCGTTGTTCTGGGCCAGCGTCGCACATGAGTTTGGCCAGCTACCCCGCGACGGTCTGATTCTACCGCCACTCGGGGGATGCGGGCCACCGGGGACCGCTCGCTATGCCAGGGCTGAATCATCGGGCGACTCCCAGCCGCGGAATCATGCACGGCCCGCACGACAGCGCCACGACGCCTCGGGCTGCTGGGCATCGCATCAAGACCCTTGAAGCTTCAGGAGATTCGGCGGCCGCACGAGCCCAAACCGTTTGAGCCTGCCGCGATCCACCTTCACCTACTTCGAGGACACGCAGGAGACGGCCCGGCTGCATATCTCCCAGGCCGATTGCTCATGCCGCAAGCGACAGAGAGGGCTCAGAACCACTGATTATGCAGAACCCGATAGCGTCCATCGGTGCTGCATAGTACGCCGCCGATTCGCACCGCACGGCCGCGAGACGCAAAGACATGGCGTTACGCAGTTCCGCATAACACGCCGATTCCGCTTCGCTTGACAGTGTCGGCATAGTCCGTGAGTCCCGGCGGATACCGGGAGTTCACGGAGGATTGCCATGCTTCGCTGCCTGTTCGTTTTGCTTGTTGCCCTGGCCTGCATTCACGCCAACGCCGATACCACCGTGGTGGCTCGCCGTGGCTCGGTTGTCACCGCTCAGGATCACGCCGTCGTGATCGCCCGTCGCGGCTCGCTGGTTCACAGCGGTTGCGGGCAGTGTGAGGGCATCGGCTTCTCAACTGTATCGGCCGATGCCGCTCGTCGGTCGTGCTGCTTCTACGGGCAGCGGACGCCGGTTGACATTGGCGTGGCGTGGAGCCCGCTGCGTCGTGGCTGGTTCGCCGTCATCCGCTACCGGTGAGCCTTGGCCGTCACGTTCTCAGTCGCCGGGCAGCCCGTCCCACAGCCGAGGCCGCGAGTCTCGACTGCGGGCGGGTTCGCCCGTGCGTACGTGCCGAAGCAGCATCCAGTGCATGCTTACCGGCAGTCGCTGGCGGCAGCTGCTCGTGACGCTGGCCTAGGCGAATCGGTCGAGCCGCTCAACGTCGTGATTGATGCCGTATTCGAGCGGCCCAAGTCGCACATGCGGAAGAGTGGCGTGAAGGCCGACGCACCACGGTTGCCCAGGCCCGACGTAGACAACCTGGCCAAGGCAGTTCTTGACGCCTTGCAGGACGTGATGGGCGATGACACGAACGTGGCCCGCTTGGTGGTGGAGAAGAGCTACGGAACGGAGGCACGGACTACCGTGCGAATCTCGTGAAGTTCGGCGTGAGCGTGTACATCCCCAACCGCAATCACGCGGCCACGCTGCCGGCGGCGATTTTCTCGGCGGTGCAAGAGATGCCCGTTGAGTTGCTGGTCATCGACGACGCCAGCACGGACAGCAGCGTTTTGGTGGCGCACGCGGCTTCACGGACATACGGTTTTGTGTCCGTGCAGGCTCGAGCAGAAAAGTCCGCATGCTGGGAGCAGGCCGCAGCAGACGAGTTTGATTCGCTCACCGGCACGCACATCATCGGCCTGTCCGCAGATGACGAGCTCATCCCCGGCGTGGTGCAGTCCACGATGCGGCACCAGCAGACCGCCGTGGTGTTCCATAACTACCTTGTGCGAAAGCCCGGCAAGGATCCGCATGCTGCCGTCCAAATCCCGTTCGGCAGCACCACGAGCCTGACGCCGCTGGAAGCCTGCCGACACCTGGCCAGCGAAGCCCATCCGTGCGAGACGGGCGTTGGCTCGGCTATCCGCCACGATTGGCTGCGGTGGCTCTGCGACTTGGAGTATTGGCGAATGGGGCCTTGGGCGGACGCCATCGGATATGCGGCCGTCGCTGCGATGGGCGGGGCCGTGTACGTGCCGCAGTTCGGGGCTGTCTTCACTGAGGATGACAACGGCTACGGCGTAACAATCCGCAACAGCTCGGACGCCAGCCGGTACATAGTGGAGTGCTGGGCCTTCTTGAAGCGGGCCAAGGTGCCGCAGGACGTGGCCGAGGCTCTCTGCCGAAAGCGAGGCGTGCATGCCTGAGCTAGACGAGCGTCTGTGGCTGCCGCACGAGCCATTCACGGCTATGCACGCCGAGCGTGTTGAGGCTGGCGTGGACGTGCTGCGAAACAGCAACGTGGCCTTCGTTGGCCTGGCCCGAAACTGTGCGGTGCGGCTCTCTCAGAACCTTGGCCGGCTCGAGCAGCTGCAGGCTCTGTGTGGCTCGTGGAGCATGCACGTTGAGAGCAACGACTGCGAAGACGCCACGCTGAGCGTGCTGCACGACTACTGCCGTGACAAGCCGCAGGCCACGTTTCACTACTCCGTGCTGGGCCGCGAAAGTTACGGCGGCGAGTTCGCCGGTCGTCGCACGATTGCCTTGGCTGAATACAGGGACGCCTGCCAGCGGTGGGTGCGGGCCTGTGCCAATGACGCCGATTTCGTCGTGGTGATCGATTGGGACGCCTGGGGCGGTTGGAACCACGAAGGCGTGGTCAACGGTTTCGGGTGGCTTGAGGCGCTGACGGCGTGCTACGGCATGGCCAGCGTTAGCCTGTTTCAGTACGACTTCGGCAGCGGCCCGGCTTGGGTTCACTATGACCTGTGGGCCCTGCGTGGCGTTGGCCAGCCCGAGTGCTACTACGACACCTACCGGAACGGGTACGGCGGATTCGGCTTCTCGTGGCTTCCGCCCATCGGATCGCCGCCTTCGATTGTGGCCAGTGCCTTCGGCGGCATGTGCATCTATCGCACGGCACCATATCTCAGCGGCACGTACGACGGCGTGAAGGACTGCGAACACGTTGAGTTTCACCGGAGTATCGCCAACGCGAACGACCGCATGTACATGTGCGTGAATCCGTCTCAACGGATGCTGATGAACTGGATGGAGACTGCCGATGCGAGGCACAGTCTCAACCGCGTGTAGTGCGTTCCAGGCCACGCTGCGGCATGTCTGGGCTTCGGGCTCGACGTACGCCGAAATGACTTCGTTCCTTGGCGTGAGCCGCGACCAGATCATCCGGCTGCGTGATCGTCTGCCGCTTCCTCTCAGGCTCGACAGGAGCAAACGCAAGAAGGGGCCACGTCATGCAGACCCGACGCCGGCTGAGATTCGCCAGCGGTGTGCCGAGTTGCGGGCCGAGCACATGCGGCGACGGTTGGCGGAGCCGCACGACAAGACGTACGCCAAAAGTGAATCCGATTTCGTCCGGTTCCGCCTGGAATCGTACGAGGTGCGAGACGATGCCCTTGAGCAGCTGCTGGACAACTTCGGGGACGAGTGATGCCCGAGCGTGAAGAACCGCTGCGGCGAATCGTCGTGGAGTACGGGCGGCTCTACGTGTACGCCTACATCACGGACGCCAAGGGCAAGGTGCTCGAAGAGGAAGCGTGGAAGCAGCCGTTCCGGCTGGACGTGAAAGACGCATGCGAAGAGGCCGACGATATCTGGCGTTTCGTGTACCAGGAACTGCAGGACACGGTGCTGTTCTCAACTGCAAGTGACGAGGAAGAGGAGTCAGAATCAGACGAGGAGGACTGACGCCATGCCCAGCTACGAAGCAACGCCGGCCGAGCTTGAGAAGTACGGCGGCAACCTGTCGATCTGGGACCAGATCCGACTTCTTCAGACTTGGGCTCCGCTCGTTGGCTTCGCCCAGCGGTTTGCTCAAACTTTGGACCCGTACGCCAAGGCGGTGATCGTCAGCGAGGCCGCCGAATGGGTGGCCAGCAAGACGGACGCCCAGGTTGACGACCAGTTGGTGAAGTTGCTTGGCGACCTGCTCAAGACCAAGGAAGGCGAAGCCTTGGTGAGGTGGTGCCTGCTCCAGGTGGAGGCCGCCCGGTGAGCCATGACGAACTCGTACGCGCCGTCGCCGTGGTGGCGGCAGTTGCTTTGCTGGCCGCACCGTATCGGCAGCAGCTGGCTGGCTGGCTCTCTCAGGCCGCCGAAGCCGCCAAGTCCCACGGGCCAGCCCTCGGCCGGATCGCCGCCGCCGCACTCCTGATCGCAGCGGCCTGGGGCAAGTTGCCAATGCCGTCGCTGCCTGAGACGGCCGTGCCGACGATCACCGTGGAGACGCCCACCGTGGAGATGCAGGCCGTGGTGTCCCCTATCGCTGCCGCCATGAAGTCGATGCCGGCGGGTGATCGGCTGCTGTGGGCTCAGACGTGGACTAAGGCCGGCGTCGTCGTCGCCGGGGACGCTGTTACCACTGAGGTGGTCTTTTCAGACACCCGCAGCCTCCGAGCCTTCACGGCGCTGGCCTTGGATATTGCGTGGCGACGAATCGGGCAGCACGCCCCCGGCTCCAACGAGCCGCTGCGTACGGCCGTTGAGGCCGCGTATTCCCAAGTGATCGGCCGCGACGTTGTTCCGGTGACGGCCGACATGCGAGCCAGATACTTGGAACTCGCCAAGGCCATTGCGTGGGCTGGTCAAAAGAAGGGCTGACGCATGGCTGGGTTTGTCCCACTCTTTGGCTATCAGCCGGATCGCAAAGGCACCGAAGCGTTTCTCTCAACGCTCGCCAAGCCGACGCTTGCCCAAGCCGGGCCGGATCTCGTGCTGGACGAGTCCAAGGACGTGTTCCTTGGAAACGCCCTGCTCCAAGTGAATCCCGGCTGGAAACGTGGTTCGCAGGCCATCGGCTCGTGCGTGGGCTGGGGCTGGAGCCTGTCAGTGGACGTGCTCGCTGCTTGTGACGTGGTGCTGCGAAACGAGCCCGAGGCGTACGGCGGCGGCACTCTCTGTGCCAGCGTCTACGGGTTCAGCCGCGTTGAAGTGCGTGGCCAGAAGAACTACGGCGGCGACGGCTCCTACGGCGGTGCTGCGGCAAAGGCAGTCACCAAGTACGGCACGCTGCACCTGGGCCAGGCGTACGGCAAAACGACGTACACGCAGCAGAGCGGGACGCTGGAAAAGTCGTGGGGCCGCGACGGTGTGCCAGACGAGCTCGAGCCGTTTGCCAAGCAGCACAAGGTGCAAAACGTCACGCTGGCCACGTCGTTTGAGGACGCCGCAAAGGCCATACAGAACGGCTACCCGGTTGCAGTGTGCAGCGGGCAGGGATTCAGCATGACGCTGAAGGACGGCTACCTGACGCCGTCTGGCAGTTGGGCTCACTGCATGATGTTTCTTGGTGTGCAGTGGAAGCCGTACCCGGCCCTGTACTGCGAGAACTCGTGGGGCAACTGCTACACCGGGACGCCCGATAAGAACGTGCCGAAGCCGTTCCAGTTCTCTGGCGGATGGGTGAAGGCGGCCACCTGCACCAGCATGCTGAGCGGCGAAGACTCGTTTGCTCTCGCCGGCTTCGAGGGCTTCAAGCCCCGGCAACTGCCCGACAACTGGCTCCAAGGGATTCTGTGATGCGTTATCTGCTCTGCCTTGTGCTGATGTGCGGCTGTGTCGTGGCGTCCATGCCGCCAGACGACGGCTTGACGGCGGACCTAGCCTGCGAGACGGCTCGCATGGTGACGCAGATGCGGCAGGAGATCACGCCAACGCCAGTTACCGAAGACTGCGAGAACTGCCACGGCACTGGAATCCTTGGCGACGGCAAGATTGCGACGAAATGCCCAGTGTGCAACGGCACCGGCAAAAAGCCCAAGAGCGTCTGTCTGAACTGCCAATGACACGCGACGAACTGTACGCCGAAGTCTGGGCCGGGCTGCCCGTCAAGAAGCATCTTCTTGGCCGTCGCCGCGTTGCACGCATCGTGGATCGGGCCTTGAGGCAGTGGCCTGTGGCCGTGCTGCACCAGTGTGACGAAGGCCAGGCCGACGTTGTCGGAAAGTACATGGCCCGAAGCATCACCAGAGACGAGGCGAACGAGGTTGGCATGGGCTTTATCGCCGCCATCGTCCTCGGCACGATCATCAGCGAAATCATTAAGCAGTTGCTGAAAAAGTGGTGGTCAAACCACGCCGAAATGACGGAGCTGTGCCGATGACCGACGAGGCGAAAGAAACGTTTTTCACCGTGCTGGAGAAGTACGGCTTCCCCGTCGTGGTAAGCCTGGCCCTCGGTTTCTTCCTGCGCGAAGACGTGGTCAAGCCGCTGGTATCAGAGCATGCGGCGTTTCTGCGAGAGATCGCCGAGACGCAACGAGACATTGCCAAAGCCGTGGGCGAGCAGACGAAGCTGCTCTACGCCCTTCAGCCGCGCGTTGGTGAAGCCAAGGAGAACTGACGCATGGCGATGAATCAGAGACTGATGCGTCCGACTGCGAGCGGGTTTAACCCGAAGAGCATTGGCGGTCTTTTGGTGTGGCTTGATGCTGCCAACTACAACGCATCGACTGGTTCATGGACGGACTCCAGCGGAAATAACCGCACGTTCTCGCAAGGAGTCGCCAACAACCGGCCAATCATTTCTGCCGCAACGCAAAACGGGCGGTCGCTTGTTGAGTTTGACGGCACGAACGACCAACTGCAAAACGCCACGAACTTCCTGCAAATCGCTTCATGCACGTTGTTTGCGGCGTTCAAAAGGCTCGGAGGAACCTTCGGCGGCATCATCAGTTCATCGGGTGGTGCAGATAGGTCGCCGGGCATTTTGATTGACAACTCGCAAGGAATCATTCGCGGGTATTTGAACTTTTCTTCGGCAGGCGTTGGAGTCGCTGACACATTCAACATCATTTCTGGGACAGTTGATAACGGAGCCACCGTCTGTTTCATCAACGGAACGCAAACGGACAGCGATGCTGTGAGTAATACGCTAGACACCACACAAGCAACCACGTCTATCGGCACATATAGGCAGGCTGCGTCCAACTATTTCTCCGGCTACATCGGGGAAATACTGGCATACAACCGTGTTCTCACAGTCACCGAACGTAAGTCAGTTGAAAAGTATTTAGGCCGCAAGTTTAACGTGACGGTGGCATGAAGTACTTCCGCTGCGATGCTGGCGATGCGGCTTACGAGCAGGCGAGGCTTGCCTTGGATGCTGCGTGGGGCCACCCAATCCCAGAAAAAAAGATCACGACGTGCATTGCTCCGGCAGCGATTGCCCCCAGGGATTCAATGCTTCGCATAGTGCTGGCAGTCAACGACGAGTTTTGCGATTACCCAGCTGCCGCACAAATGTTGTCCATCATGCTTGGCAGCGGTGCGGCTGAAGAAATAAGCAGCACTGACTACGACGCAGCAGCCAACAAACCGCCAAGGTAACTGCAAGAAACGCCACGACGCAGCGTACGTTGGCGTCAGGCCACGATTCGGGCGACGACCCGAGCCTAACCACGGAGAGCGACCATGAGCCAGGTGAAGATCAAGCGGAACTTCCGGTTTGTCTCGGCCACCATCACCACGGCCACGAGCACCTGCACCACGCTGCGGCTCGAAGACATGGCCGGCGCTGTCGTGGAGTTCGGCACGATCACCACGAACGCGGCCACGCTCCAGGTGTGGGGAAACAACACGGACACCGGCACGTTCGCCCAACTGTACGGCTCGGACGGCTCGGCGGCCACGATTACTCTGGCCCCGAGCACGGTAAATCAGACGATGTACGCCCTGCCCGACGCTGCCTACGCTGTGCCGTACGCCAAGCTCGTGGCAGTCACCACCAATGCCACGGCCAACGTCACGGTCGTGATGAAGTCCTAGCGTGCCACAACGCATCCCAACCCACAGGCCGCTGCGTCTGCGTTCGTCACGTCCCAAGCGAGACGACACCGCACGTCCAAACGCGGCAGCCCGTGGGTATTGTTCATTGGCTCACCGAGCGTGGCGGCAGGCTGTGCTGACGCGGGACGCATGGACGTGCCAAGAGTGCGGCCGGGTGTGCAGCGATAAGCGGGAGGCCCAAGCGGATCACGTCGTGCCGATCAGGCAAGGCGGAGCACGGTACGACGTGGCGAACGGGCAGTGCCTGTGCATCGCGTGTCATGCGAGGAAGACGTTGGCGGAAAACCGCGACCAGCGCGGGCTTAGAAGTGTGACAGGCCGCGCTTACTAAAC
>Ga0213920_1000389_pt1 | contig 36915 bp, 35 predicted proteins | sample McNCre1117MG_FD_161054 | JGI IMG/M metagenome (GOLD analysis project Ga0213920, IMG submission 161054) | Freshwater microbial communities from McNutts Creek, Athens, Georgia, United States - 11-17 MG | ecosystem: Environmental > Aquatic > Freshwater > Creek | place: USA: Georgia | collected...
GCAAGTTTAGAAATAAAGCCCTGCGCCACCAAGCTTTGGTTGCTGTCCCATTGGCGTTGCGCAATGTCCATTTGGGCTTTGGCGGCGACGGCTTGTTCTTGCGCTTGCTGCCAGCGGCGTTGGTACTCGGTCGGGTCGATGCGTGCCAGCACTTGGCCAGCGACCACCGCATCGCCTTCGCGCACGGTGATGTCTTTGACTTCACCCGCCACCCGAGCTTTGATGATGGCGTAGTTCAGCGCTTTGACCGTGCCCGAAATGGCGAGGCCTTGGGTAATTTCGCGCACGTTGGCTGTCAACACGTCGCTGTTGGCCAACTCAATGTGGGTTTGCACGGCCGCAGGCGCAGCTGCCGCCTCTTTTTGAACACGCTTGGATGCCAAGGCGCGCCAAATGCCCGCCACGAGGGCCAGCACAATGACAGCGATGATGAGCCAACGGGTTTTGTTTTTCATGAGGCGCTCCGAGCGAGCATGCCGTTGAGCAGCATGTCGACTTGCATGTGTATAAATTTTTGTGGGTCAATGATGTTGGCCGAGGCAGCACAGGCGCCCATGGAGTGTTTCCACATCATCAAAAAAATCATGGGGGCGATGAGGGTGTAAACCGCTTTGTCGGTGTCCATCGCCCGAAATTCGCCGCTGTCGACGCCGCGCTGCAAGATGCGGTGCAGCAGCTTTGTGCCCGGCACCACCACATCGGCTTGGTAAAACGCCGCCACGTCGGGGAAGTTTTGGGCTTCGCTCATGACCAACTTGGCGATGCCACTGGCCGCTGTGTTGCCCACGCGTTCCCACCAAGCGTTCATGGCGTACTTGACCATGTCGGCGCTGCTGCCCTCAAAGGTGTTGAGTTCTTCGTTCCATGCGGGAAACAGGCTGCCAATGTTTTCGCGAATCACCGCCTTGAACAGATCTTCTTTGCTCTGAAAGTACAAAAACAAAGTGCCTTTCGATACGCCAGCGCGTGCAGCCACTTCTTCAGAGCGCGTCGCGGTGAAGCCCTTTTCCACAAAGAGGGCCAACGCCGCGTCCAACAGCTCGCGCGGACGCGCTTCTTTCCGGCGCTCGCGTTTGGGCGTCGGTTCGAGGCTGGGGGACACAGGTTCGGTGGACATGGTGCTTAATGACTGGTGGGTTAGTAATGTAGCCGAACATGCGTCTCCTTCAATGACTGTTTTGTCACAAAGCCAACCCTAAAATCGCCCCCATGCCAACATCACCTCATACCGCCTTACCAAACTCCCGCGTGATCACTTTAGGCGGGGGTTGCTTTTGGTGCACAGAGGCTGTGTTTGTGCGCGTACAAGGTGTGCTCGATGTGGAGTCGGGGTATTGCAACGGCCACGTGCTGAACCCCACCTACCCGCAAGTGTGCGAGGGCACGACAGGGCACAACGAAGTGGTGCGCTTGGTGTACGACCCGTCTGCGATTGATTTGCGGGCGTTGTTGGAAATCTTTTTTGTCATTCACGACCCCACCACGTTGAACCGTCAAGGCAACGACGCGGGCACGCAGTACCGCAGTGGCATTTACCTCAGCGACCCTGCCGACCGTGTGGTGGCGCAGCAGGTGTTGGACGAGGTCAATGCCAGTTTGGGCGGTCAGGTGGTGACGGAGTTACACATGCTCAGCAACTACTCAGCGGCCGAGGCCTATCACCAAGATTATTTTGAAAACCACCCCGACCAAGGTTATTGCGCTTACGTGGTGGCACCCAAAGTGCAGAAGTTTTTGAAGACGTTTGCAGATCGGGTCAGGCGTGATTGATTTTCGGCATGCCACGGCTGTCGCCGTGGCCACTTTTTTATCAAGTCATGTGGGTGGGGTTGGGGCTCAGGCGCTGGCTGAAGTCACCATCACGGCACGCCCAGAGGCTGCGGGCACTTTGTCGGCGGCTGTGCAACAGCTGTCGGGTGCGGCGCTGACGCAACGCCAAGGCAGCACCTTGGGCGACACGCTTGACAACTTGCCTGGCGTGGCGAACAGCGCATTCGGGCCCAATGTGGGACGACCCGTCATTCGGGGTTTGGACGGCGACCGCATTCAGATTTTGCAAAACGGCGGCGCCAACATGGACGTGTCGGGCCTGAGCTTTGACCACGCCGTGCCAATAGACCCCCTGACCACCGAGCGCATTGAGATTTTGCGCGGTCCCGCCACTTTGCTGTACGGCAGCAGTGGCTTGGGCGGTGTGGTGAATGTGATGGACAACCGCATTGCCCGTGAACGTGCGTTTGATGCCCAAGGTGGCGTCATGGGTAAGGCCGAAATGCGCGCGGGGGGTGCAGCCAATGAGCGCAGCGCCGGCAGCATGGTTGAAGGGGGGAACGATCGTTTTGCGTGGCATGTGGATGCGTTTGAGCGCAACACCGATAACCTCTATGTTCCCCGGTCGATGGACTGCACCGTGGGTGGTGTGACCCAACGCCAGACGCGGGTTTGTAACTCGGCCAGTGAGACCAAAGGCAGCGGCGTGGGAGGCACCTTGCTGTTGGACAGGGGTTATTTGGGTTTGTCGACCAGCGAATACCGCAGCAGCTACGGCACCGTGGCAGAGCCGGATGTGACCATTGGCATGCAGCGCCGCCACACGGTGATGGAAGGCGAGTGGCGCAAGGGTGGAGCGCTGCTGCAAGCGCTCAAGTTTCAGTGGGGTCACACGCAATACACCCACACCGAATACCCAGGTGAGCAGGTGGGCACTCGTTTTGACAACGCGGGCAACGCCTTGCGTGTCGAAGCCCGTCAGCAAGCGCGCGCTTTAGGGCAAGGCTTGCAATTAGACGGGGTGGTGGGCTTACAGCGCGAAGGCAACCGCTTGACCGCGCAAGGCGCCGAGGCGTTTGTGCCGTCGAGCCGCACCCAAAGCTCGGCCTTGTTCACGTTGCAAACCCTGAAAACAGCATGGGGTCATATCAGCGCGGCGGCACGCACCGAAGGCGTGGTGGTGGCGTCGCTGGATCACACGGACCTCACGCGATTCCCTACGGAAGAAAAACGTTTCACCCCGCACAGTGTGGCGCTAGGGGTGTTGCGTAACTTTCGCCAAGGTGAAGCGCAAAACGGTTGGCAACTCACCAGCAACCTAGGTTGGAGCCAACGTGCGCCCAAAGATTACGAGTTGTTTGCCAACGGCCCGCACGCTGCCACAGGCACCTACGAACAAGGCGATCACCGCAGCGCCCTCGAAAAGGCCACGCAGTTCGATGTGGGGGGCGCATGGAAAGCGGGCCCGCATGCGTTTGGCGTGACGGGCTTTGTCTCGCGCTTTGCCAACTATGTGTCGCTGCAACCCACGGGTGAGTTCAAAGATGCCAGCGGGGCCCTCGTCAGCGCGACCAGCTCGGACCGTTTGCCCGTGTACCAGTACGAGGGCGTGCAGGCCCGTTTTGTGGGTGTGGAAACGACCGCAAAGCTGCGCATGGTGGGCGGTCAACAAGCGTTTTGGACGTCCAATGCCGCGCACGGTAACCTGGATTTGGAGTTGCGTGCCGACATGGTGCGTGCCGATGACTTGACCTACCACCGGCCCTTGCCTCGCATCGCGCCCATGCGTTTGGGCGCGGATTGGGTGTGGACCCAAGCGGCGTGGGGCGCCCGCCTTAGTGTGTTGTATGCGGGTGCGCAAAACCGTGTGCCCCATGCGGGCGACGTCACCACCGCCAGCTACACCTTGTTGAATGCTGCACTGAATTACCACACCCACACTGGTGCCGTGCATTGGATGGTGTTTGCCAAGCTGGATAACTTGACCAACCAATTGGCTTATTCCGCCACCTCCGTGCTCACCCAAACCATGGGAACCAACGCGCCGCCTTTGGCTGGGCGCAGCTTGAAGCTAGGCTTGCAAGCCAGTTTCTGACGTGGCGGGTTAGGGCGCCAAACGTTCGCGAATCCACGCTGTGGCGGATTCTGCGGTTGCTGCGTTGTTGCTGCGGTAGCGCAAACGGTCGTGCAAGCGGCTCTTGCGGCCTTGCCAAAACTCCCACTGCTCGGGCACCAAGCGGTAGCCACCCCAATGCGGTGGGCGGGGTGGGTTGAGCAAAAACTGTGCGCCGTATTTGGCGGCATTGCTGACCAAGGTCATGCGCCCGTCAATCACTTGGCTTTGTGGGCTGGCCCATGCGCCAATGCGTGAGTCGAGGGGGCGGCTGTTGAAATAGGCATCGCTTTCTGCCTCGCTGACTTTTTCCACGCGGCCTTCGATGCGCACCACGCGCTCCAGTTCCACCCAATGAAACTGCAGGGCGGCAAAGGGGTTGCCCGCGAGTTGCTGGCCCTTGCGGCTGTCGTAGTTGGTGAACCACACAATGCCGCGCGCGTCGTAGCCCTTGATCAAGACCACGCGTGTGCTGGGACGCAAGTCGCTGCCCACGGTGGCCAAGGTCATGGCGTTGGGCTCGGGCACCTCGGCGTTGATGGCTTCTTTGAGCCATTGCTCAAATTGCTGCATGGGGTTGGCCGCCGATGCCGATTCGTTGAGCTCAGCGCGTTCGTAACTTTTACGAAGATTGGCAATGTCGTTCATAAGTAATCGCACTAGGTGCGCTGTTTCAATGTGAGAAAGATTGAGCTTTGAGGGACTGAATCTAGGGTAAGCCTCATTTTGAACGCATCTGTGGCCACTATGCTTGCGCCGTTCTGGAACTTTTTTTAAAAACAGGAGACCTCGATGAGCGTTGACTTCTCAATCAACGGCAAAGCCGCCAAGGCCAATGCCGAAACTGACACCCCGCTGTTGTGGGTGATTCGCGATGAGCTGGGCCTGACCGGCACCAAGTTTGGCTGCGGTGCGGCCTTGTGTGGCGCGTGCACTGTGCACGTCGATGGCCAGCCTGTGCGCTCGTGCCAAACACCGCTCTCTACCGTCTCTGGCAAAAAAGTGGCCACCGTGGAAAGCTTGTCTAAAGACAACACCCACCCCCTGCAAGTGGCGTGGATCAAGCACGATGTGCCCCAGTGCGGCTACTGCCAATCGGGCCAGTTGATGAGCGCTGCCGCCTTGCTTGCCAAAAACAAGAACCCCAGCGATGCTGAAATCGACCAAGCCATGAGTGGCAACCTGTGCCGCTGCGGCACCTATACCCGTGTGCGTGCTGCCATCAAAGATGCCGCCGCCACGATGCGCAAAGCTTGAACGGACGGAGAACCCACATGACACAGACACACACTTCGCGTCGTTCCTTCCTCAAAGCCTCTGCTGCCGTTTCTGGCGGCTTGATGCTGGGCTTTAACTTGCCCGGTACCCAAGGCGAAGCCATGGCGGCTGGCACCGTGTACACCCCCAACGCATGGGTGCACATTGCCGACAACAACGTCATCACCTTGCTGTCGGCCCGTTCCGAAATGGGTCAAGGCGTGTACACCTCCATGCCCATGTTGATCGCTGAAGAGCTCAACGTGGACATCAAGCAAATCAAAGTGGTGGCAGCGCCTCCTGCTGCGGTTTATGTGAACGCCTTGTTGGGCGCACAAATCACCGGCGGCTCGACCTCGGTGCGTGATGGCTGGGAAAAGCTGCGCATCGCGGGCGCCCAAGTGCGTGAAATGCTGCTGACCGCTGCTGCCGCACGTTGGGGCGTCGACAAAGACTTGCTCAAGGCCGACAAAGGCGTGATCACGGGCCCCAAAGGCCTCAAAGCCACCTATGGCGAGTTGGCCGAGTCGGCTGCCACCATGCCTGTGCCAGAGAAGCCCACCCTCAAGTCACCCAAAGATTTCAAAATTGTGGGCAAGCGCACCAAGCGCGTGGACACGCCCGTCAAAGTCAACGGCACGGCCGAGTTCGGCATTGACGTGAAGTTGCCAGGCATGGTGTACGCTTCGCTGGCGCAATGCCCCGTGATTGGCGGCAAGGTCAAGAGCTTTGACGGATCCAAAGCCAAGGCCGCTGCCGGTGTGATCGACGTCGTGCAAATCAGCGACGGCGTGGCTGTGGTGGCCAGCAGCTGGTGGCAAGCCAAAAAAGCCCGTGACCTGCTGAGCATTCAGTGGGACGAGGGCGCTGGCGCTGCTTTGAGCGATGCCAGCGTGATCGACGGCACCCGTCAAGCGCTGAAAACGGGCAAAGTGTTGGAAATCATCAAGCCTCAAGGCGATGTGTCTGCTGCGTTCAAGAGCGCTGCGAAAGTGATTGAAGCCGAGTACGTCATTCCCATGCAAGCGCATGCGCCCTTGGAGCCGATGAACTTCACGGCCCATGTGCAAGGCAACAAAGCCCTGTTGATTGGCCCGACCCAGTTCCAACAAGGTGCACAAGGTGCGGTGGCTGGCGCTTTGGGTCTCAAGCCCGAAGACGTGACACTGCAAACCACCTTCTTGGGTGGCGGTTTTGGCCGTCGCTTGGAGCTGGATTTCATCGTTCAAGCTGCCGAAATCTCGAAAGCCGTCAACAAGCCCGTCAAGCTGGTTTGGACGCGTGAAGATGACATGACGCATGACTTCTACCGTCCCGTGGGTGTGAACCAGCTCAAAGCTGGTTTGGATGCATCGGGCACGCCTGTGGCAATGCACTTCAAAGTGGCCTCACAGTCAATCACCCAACGCGCGTTTGGTCTGCCCAAAGAGACGCTGGACCCCTTCATGGCCGAAGCCGCGGTGACGGGCTACAACATTGCCAACACCCAGCATGATTTGGTGATTCACGACACGGGTGTGCGCGTGGGTTACTGGCGTGCGGTGAGTCACAACATGAACGCTTTCGCCAATGAAAGCTTCATCGATGAGTTGGCCAAAGCTGCAGGCAAAGACCCTTACGCCTACCGCATGGGTTTGTTGGCTGGCAAGCCCCGCTTTGCCAATGTGCTGAAACTGGCCGCTGACAAAGCTGGCTGGGGCAAGCCCTTGGCCAAAGGCCATGCCTTGGGCATCGCTTTGATGGAAGGCTATGACACCTACATGGCCCAAGTCGCGGAGGTGAGTTTGGATGCCAATGGCGAAGTGCAAGTGCATCGCGTGTCGGTGGCAGCTGATTTGGGCCACATGGTCAACCCCGATACGGTCGAAGCGCAAATCCAGTCCAGCATCATCTTTGGCATGGGCGCTGCGTTGAAGCACCAAATCACCATGACCGGTGGCCGCGTGCAAGAGACCAACTATCACAACTTCCAGCCCGTGCGCATGCACGAAGCACCGAAGATTGACATTGTGTTGGTCCAAAGCTCCGAAAAGCCAGGCGGCATTGGCGAACCCGCCACAGCGGTGGTGGCCCCTGCCATTGCCAATGCGGTGGCCAAGTTGACAGGCAAGCGCGTGCGTCGCCTGCCCATCACGGCGCAAGCGTTGAAAGACACCGCCCAAGCCTGAGCCTAGCCTGACATCAGGTAACGCCACAGGGGCCATTGATGCGAATCAATGGCCCTTGTTTTCAGTGTCGCTAAGATAGCGCTTGCCAGCATCTTCTGGCCCTCTTTTGAAATCACACCATGACTCAATTCACTCACACCCCAACCAATCGCCGTGTTTTCATCATGCAATCTGTGGCTGCTGCTGGCGTCGCCGCTTTGGCAACGACTGCCCAAGCGCAAGCCATGGTGGCCGAGTCTGATCCACAAGCGGCTGCTTTGAGCTACAAGGCGGATGCCACCAAAGTTGACAAAGCCAAGCAACCCAAATACGCCGCAGGTCAGCAATGCACCAACTGCGCTTTGTTCCAAGGCAAGGCTGATGCGGCTGCCGGTGGCTGCCCTCTGTTTGCTGGCAAGCAAGTGGCTGGCAAAGGCTGGTGCTCGGCTTACGCCAAGAAGGGCTAAGCCTTTTCTGTTGAACGGACCTTGCCAAGCGGCGGGGTTTGAAACGGTTGGACAGATGTCCAGCAAAAAAGGGAGCTTGGAGCTCCCTTTTTTGCGCGTCAATGGGGTGTTTACAGGGCGGGACGTTCGATCAACTCGATCTTGTAGCCGTCGGGGTCTTGCACAAAGGCGATCATGGTGGCGCCGCCTTTGACAGGGCCGGGGGCGCGGGTGATGGTGCCGCCGGCTTGTTCGATCTGTGCACAAGTGGCCACCACATCAGGCACACCGATGGCGATGTGGCCATAGGCGGTGCCCAAGTCGTAGCTGCTGACGCCGTAGTTGTAGGTCAACTCAATCTCGGCATGGTCGGGGTTGGTGCCGTAGCCGACGAAGGCGAGGTCGTAGTTTTGTTCGGGTCTGTGGGTTTTGCGCAGCAGTTGCATGCCCATGGCTTTTGTGTAGAAATCGATGGATTTTTGCAAATCGCCGACGCGCAGCATGGTGTGAAGCAGTCTCATGGTTTGGGTTGTCCTGGTAAGTCAAAAACGAAACACGTGGTGGTCGCGTGGGCGTAGAGCGTGCCGTCTGGCCCTACCAAGCGTGCTTGCGCCGAAGCCAGTTGACGTCCGCAATGGACGACCTCGCCAATGGCGCGCAACCGCTGAATTTTGGGCGTGATGGCCTTGAGCATTTTCACGCTCAAATCGGTGGTGGTGTAGGTCCGACCTTGTGGCAGTCGGGTGTGCACAGCGCAGCCTAATGCCGAGTCGAGCAAGGTGGCGAACCACCCACCATGCACCATGCCCATCGGGTTGAGGTGGGCGTCGCTCGGGGCGCCTTGAAACACCACATGGCCTTCACGCACGTCGATCAAGATGAAATCCATCGTGCGACCAATGGGCGAGGGGGGCAACTCGCCCTTCAGCATGCCTTGCATCAGCTGCAAGCCCGTGCGTGGGAGCACGTCGTTGAGTGCTGTGATGCCGACGGGGAGTAAGCGTGCGCGAACGGCAGCTTCTTCTGCCAGCCATGTGGCGAGGGTGTCTTGCGGTGTGGTCATGGGCGCTTTCGATGGCAGGGGCGTCAATGGCCCGTGAAGTGCGGGGGGCGGCGTTGGGCAAAGGCGGCGCGGCCTTCGGCAAAGTCAGCACTGTGCACGGATTGGCGTGAACGCTCTTTGAGCACGGGTTCGCAATATTGCCCTGCGCCGATCTCGTTGAGGCTCTTTTTGGTGGTTTGAAGTGCCAAAGGTGACATGGTTTTCAGATTGTCAGTGATGCTTTGCACAGCCGCTTCAAAGTCTGCGGCGGGCACCAAGGCTTCAAACAGGTCGAGCTTGGCCAAGTCTTCAAAACGCAATGACTGGCCCAATAAGAAGGCCCGTTTGCTGGCGTTGAGCCCGAAGCGGCTGACGTAGCGGCGCAGGCCGCTGGGGTAGTAGTGCAAGCCCAACGCGCAGGCGGGCATGCGCCAATGCAAACCTTCTTGCGCCACGGTGAAGTCGCAGGCCAAGACCAAGTCGGTGGCGCCGCCGTAGACGCTGCCATTCAAGGCGCACACCGTGACGGGGCGCAAGCGTTGCAGTGCCTCAGGGATTTTTTCAAAAAACAGCGGAGCCATGGGGTCGTTGTCAAAACCGCCGACGTGGTACCCCGCACTGAACACGGGATGTTTTTGACCCTGCGTGTCTGCCCGCAGCACCACCGCGTGCACATCGGGGTTGGCGTTGATGGCCTCGAAGTGGGCAAGCAAGGTGTTCAGGTCGTCGTCGTTGAGGCTGTTACGCAGCGAAGGGCGGCGCAGGGTGAGCGTGGCCAAGGGGCCGTTGAGGTCGAGTGTGGGGGTGCCTTCAGTCATGTGCAGGATGTTAGCCAATGAAGAGGTAGAGTTAGCGCATTGAAACAATTTGCGGGAGGCACGCAATGACCCAACACCTCATGAAAGTATCGAACTTGCCTGTGTTCTTGACGAACGCCTTGCAGCAAGAGGACTACATCGTGCACGACCATGCCCACATCATTGACCCTGAAGCGTTGACCAAAGTGACCGCGCTGGTGGGCACGGGCAGCGAATCGAAGGTGGATAAAAAATTGCTCAGCATGTTGCCCAACGTCAAGCTCATCGCGTTGTGCGGTGTGGGTTACGACGGCATAGAGATGGACGCCATTCAAGAGCGCGGCATCGTGGTGACGCACACGCCCGGCACCATGACCGCCGACGTGGCCGACCTCGCCTTGGGCCTCATGCTCGCCGTGGGCAGACGCATTCCGCAGGCCGATCATTTTTTGCGCAATGGCGATTGGGCAATGGAGCCGTTTGCCATGACCCGTCGTGTGTCGGGGAAGCGGGTGGGCATTCTGGGGTTGGGGCGCATTGGGCGAGCCATTGCCAAGCGCGCCGAGGCGTTTGAGATGACCGTGGCCTATTGCGGTCGCACGCCCAAGGCCGACGTGCCTTACGCTTTTCATGCCGACGTGGCGTCTTTGGCCGACGCGGTTGATTTCTTGGTGGTGGCCACCCCCGGTGGCGCACAGACCAAACACTTGGTCAATGCCGACGTGCTTCAAAAGCTAGGGCCCAAAGGTTTTTTGATCAACATCGCACGCGCTTCCGTGGTCGACCAAGCTGCGTTGGTGCAAGCTTTGAAAGACAAAACCATCGCAGGTGCGGGCCTTGATGTGTTTTGGGACGAACCTCGCGTGCCCGCTGAATTGCGCAGTTTGACCCAAGTGGTGCTCACCCCCCATATTGGCAGTCACACCGAAGAAACGCGCCGCGATATGGCAGATTTGACGATGGCGAATTTGCGGGCGTTTTATGTCCAAGAGGCATTGCCGACGCCTGTGCCTGAGTGCCGACCCGATAGCGCGTCTGCATGACTTGACAGGTTTCGCCCTCGCCCATGAAAAAACCCGCTGAGGCTGGTGCCCAAGCGGGTTTTGACAGTTAGGGTTTGGGTTTAGCGACCGTAGCCACCACCGCCGCCGCCAAATCCACCGCCGGAACGGCCACCACCGCCACCTGAGCGACCACCGCCGCCACCGCCACCAGGACGGCGGCCATAGCCACCACCACCGCCGCGTTTGCGCTCGGTCATCAGGTCCACGCTGGTGCGTGTGGGGTCAGGCTGGCGCTGACCGCCACCTTGTGTTTTGTGACCAAAAGCGTTCACGCCGCTTTGGGTGCCCAAGTGCGCATTGGCACGGGGTTGGAACTCGTCGTCATCGCGACGGGGTGCGCGGGGCGCATCGAAGTCACGCGGTGGGCGTGGTGCGTCGTTGCGTGGACCGCGGTTGTCGAACTGGCGGGGGGGACGAGCACCTTGGCCCTGTGGACGATTTCCATCACGGGCTGGACGCTGTTCACCACTGCGCGGGGGACGGTCACCGAACTGGGCGCGTTCACCATCGCGTGCGGGACGATCGCCCACGCGGTCACGGCTCACATGGCCGCTGGGGCGAGGGGCGCGACCTTCAGAGGCACCGCCCTGGCCACCACGACCACCACCTGCATTGCGACCGCCGCCCGTAGCTTTGGTGTCGCGAATGCGTTGCATCATTTCGCCGCGCGCAGCTTTGGCAGCCGCAGCCATCACGTCACGACCTGGGGGCTTGCCCAAACCACCCCACAGGGTTTGACGGCCCATGGCGATGGGTTCGGCTTTTTCATCGGGTTCAGGGCCAAAGCCTTCGACGTTCACCACAGGCACTTGCTGTTTGGTGAAGTGTTCGATGTCTTTCATGAAGCCTTCTTCATCCAGCGACACCAAGCTCACGGCTTCGCCGCTAGAGCCGGCACGGCCGGTGCGGCCAATGCGGTGCACATAGTCTTCACTGATGTTGGGGATTTCGTAGTTCACGACGTGTGGCAACTCGTCGATGTCAATGCCGCGTGCGGCAATGTCGGTGGCGACCAAAGCGCGGATGTCACCGCTCTTGAAGCCAGCCAAGGCTTGGGTACGTGCGGTTTGGCTCTTGTTGCCGTGCAACGCCATGGCGCTGATGCCGTTCTTGGTCAAGAACTCGGCCACGTTGTTGGCGCCAAACTTGGTGCGCGTGAACACGAGCACTTGGCTCCAGTTGTGCTCGTTGATGATGTGGGCGAGCAACGCCTTTTTCTTGCCACGACCCACGGGGTGAACCACTTGCGTGATGCGTTGCACCGTGGTGTTGCTGGGCGTGACTTGGATGCTTTGTGGGTTCTTGAGCAAGTTGCCTGCGAGTTCGCGAATTTCGTCGCTGAAGGTGGCGGAGAACAACAAGCTTTGCTTGTCTTTGGGTACCAAGGCCAAGATTTTCTTGACGTCATGGATGAAGCCCATGTCCAACATGCGGTCGGCTTCGTCGAGCACCAAGATTTCCACCGTGGATAAGTCGAGCAAGCCTTGCTGTTGCAAGTCGAGCAAACGGCCAGGGGTGGCCACCAAGATGTCCACGCCTTTTTTGATGCGGGCCACTTGGGGGTTCATGCCCACGCCGCCAAAGATGACGGTGGAGGTGAGTTGCAGGTATTTGCCGTAGTTGCGCACCGACTCTTCCACTTGGGCGGCGAGTTCACGGGTGGGGGTCAGCACCAAGGCGCGCACGCCGTAGACGCCAAATTTATTTTCGGTGCTGCGGCTCATGGTGAGCTTGTGCAGCAAGGGCAGGGTGAATGCGGCTGTTTTGCCGGTGCCGGTTTGGGCGCCTGCCAACAAGTCATGGCCCGCCAAGACGGCCGGAATGGCTTGGGCTTGAATAGGGGTTGGCGTTTCGTAGCCTTGCTCGAGCACGGCTTTCAGGATGGCCGGAGCCAGATTCAATTCTTCAAAGTTCATTTGGATAGAGCGCCATGTCCGGCGCATTTATCGACTCATTCAACTGCGGGTGGCAGTTACCAGTGTTGGCCGATAAGTTTTAAGGTGGGCATGGAAACCGCAGGCGCTTGTTTTGAGCGTTGCCTAGGTCAGGCCCCAGCAGAAGTGCTGATGTTGCAACTACTGGAGGCTGCAACGGCTTGCATTGTGGCACAAAGCCGAGCGATGCCGTGGTTTCACCGTTTTTTGGCAGTGTGATCGCCTGTGGGGCATGGGTTCAAACCCCAATGTCAAGGTGCACGTGTCCCGCCTAGACTGGAATCGAGAAATGACTATTTATATCAACAACAGATTCGAGACAACGATGCCAAACAACAACAATCGCCGTCAATTTTTAAAGGCCGCAACGGCGGTCACGGCCACCACGTTGGGCAGCACCGCGCTCTTGGGGTCAGCTTGGGGGCAAACACCCAAGTGGCCGGCCAAGCCAATCAAGATCGTGGTGGCCTTTCCCCCTGGCGGCTTGACCGATGCACTGGCGCGCAGCTACGGTGAGCACCTGTCGGTCAAACTGGGCGTGCCGGTGTTGATTGACAACAAACCCGGTGCGGGTGCCATCATTGGCATTGACTTGGTGGCCAAATCGCCTGCCGATGGCTACACGCTGGTGATGAGCACTTCGGGCACTTTTTGGCAAAACCGCATTCTTTATTCCAAGCTGCCTTACAACCTCGACAAAGACCTCACGCCAGTTACCGTGTTTCCATCGGGGCCGTTGGTGGTGGGCATCCACGACAAGATCCCTGCACGCACCATGGCTGAATTCGTCGAATGGGCTAAAAAGAACCCCACGTCGATGGGCACCTACGCCCCGGGCTCTTACCCGCACATGGTGGCTGACCAAACGAACCGCACACAAGGCACCCAAATTCAGTCGGTGCACTACCGCGGTGAAGCCCCCATGTGGCTGGATGTCGCGTCGGGCCAGCTTCAGTTGGCGGTGGGCAGTTTCCTCGCCTTCAACTCCGTGGCCTCGCGCGGCGTGCGCCCCATTGGCGTGACCGGCAGCTACCGATCCCCCAAGCTGCCGAATGTGCCGACCTTGATGGAGCAAGGCGACACGGCCAAGCTGGTCACTCTAGAGGGGGGCTTGCCGCTGATGGCGCCATCGGGGACGCCTGAGTCGGTGTTGAAACTTTTGGCCGACGAAGCGGTGGCTTGGTCCAACACAGACAGGGCGGCTAAGTTGCGCGATACCTTCGCCATTCCCAATAAACCCAAAAATTTGGCGGAGACCCGCAAAGACTGGGAAAGTGAAGTGCCCGTTTGGATCAAACTGGCGGTCGATTTGGGCATCAAACTCGATTGAGATAGGCCGCGCCGGGCCCCTGCCTCCATAAGCTGGGATAATAGAAGGTTGCACAGACACAGCCAGCCCATGCGGCTTTGGTTGTGGTCTTGAGCTGGCACCCGCGGGGTGGCCAGTTTCAGCTCATTTTTATTCAGGGTTACAGATGGCTCAATACGTATTTTCGATGAACCGCGTCGGCAAGATCGTGCCGCCTAAGCGTCAAATTCTCAAAGACATTTCTTTGTCTTTCTTCCCCGGCGCCAAGATCGGCGTGCTGGGCACCAACGGTTCGGGCAAGTCCACTTTGCTCAAGATCATGGCCGGTATTGATACCGAGATCGAAGGCGAAGCCATTCCGATGGCCGGTCTGAAGATCGGATATTTGCCCCAAGAGCCCCAGCTCAATGCCGAGCACACCGTGCGTGAAGCCGTCGAAAGCGGCATGGGCGACATCAAGGCTGCACAAGCCCGTCTTGAAGAGGTGTACGCCGCTTACGCTGAAGAAGACGCCGACTTTGACGCCTTGGCCGCTGAGCAAGCCCAACTCGAAGCCATCATTTCGACCTCGGGTGATGCCTCAGACCACCAACTCGAAATCGCCGCTGACGCGCTGCGGTTGCCACCGTGGGACGCTGTCATTGGCAATCTTTCGGGTGGCGAAAAGCGCCGTGTGGCCTTGTGCCTTTTGTTGCTGTCTAAGCCCGACATGTTGTTGCTTGACGAACCCACCAACCACTTGGACGCCGAATCGGTGGACTGGCTGGAGCAGTTCTTGGCCCGCTTCTCAGGCACGGTGGTGGCGATTACCCACGATCGTTACTTCTTGGACAACGCGGCCGAGTGGATTTTGGAACTCGACCGTGGCCACGGCATTCCCTACAAAGGCAACTACTCCACTTGGTTGGAGCAAAAAGAAGCCCGTTTGGCCACCGAGCAGCGCACCGAAGACGCCCGCGCCAAGGCCATGAAGAAGGAATTGGAATGGGCGCGTCAAAACCCCAAAGGCCGACAAGCCAAGAGCAAGGCCCGTTTGGCCCGCTTTGAAGAGTTGTCTGATCACGAATACCAAAAGCGCAACGAAACCCAGGAAATTTTTATTCCTGTGGCCGAGCGTTTGGGCCATGAAGTGTTTGAGTTCAAGAACGTCAGCAAGTCGTTTGGCGACCGCGTGTTGATTGACAACCTGAGCTTCCAAGTGCCTGCGGGCGCCATCGTCGGCATCATCGGCCCCAACGGTGCAGGTAAATCAACCTTGTTCAAGCTGATTGCAGGCAAAGAGCAGCCAGACAGCGGTGAAGTGAAGATTGGCCAAACCGTCAAGATGGCGTTTGTGGATCAGTCACGCGACGACCTGAACGATGACAAAACCGTGTGGGAAGACATCTCCGGCGGTTTGGACATCATGAACGTGGGCAAGTTCCAAATGCCAAGCCGTGCGTATTGCGGCCGCTTCAACTTCAACGGTGGCGACCAGCAAAAGAAGGTCGGCATGTTGTCGGGTGGTGAGCGTGGTCGCTTGCACTTGGCCAAGACCTTGATCGAAGGCGGCAACGTGTTGCTGCTGGACGAACCGTCGAACGACTTGGATGTGGAAACCTTGCGCGCTTTGGAAGATGCGCTGTTGGAATTCGCAGGCTCTGTGATGGTGATCAGCCATGACCGCTGGTTCCTCGACCGCATTGCCACCCACATCTTGGCCGCTGAAGGCGACAGCCAATGGGTGTTCTTCGACGGCAACTACCAAGAGTACGAAGCCGACAAGAAGAAACGTTTGGGCGAAGAGGGTGCCAAGCCCAAGCGCGTGCGCTTCAAGGCTTTGAAGTAATTTTTGCTTGCTTCGTCAAAGGCTCAGTCCTGAAGGCCCCGTCCCAAAGGACGGGGCCTTTTTTCATGGCGTCATGGCTGGCCACCAGTGGTTGCCGACTCGCAACTCTTGGGCGGCTTTGATGGCGTTCACCACGGCCATGGCGGTGACTTCGGCGGCCAAGGTGCTGAGCAGCATCATGTCTGCTGTTTGGCCGCTGGTGCCTGTACCCAGTGCAAACAACGTGTCGCCATCCATGGGTGTGTGTACGGGGCAGATGCTGCGGGCCAAGCCGTCGTGGGCCACTTGCGCCAAACGATGGGCTTGGGGTTTTGTGAGCACCGCATCGGTCGCGATCACCCCTATGGTGGTGTTGCTGCCTGCTTTGGGGCTGGTTATTACTTGGCCTGTGAGTTGGGCTTGTCGGATGTCGAGCAGTTCGCGGCTGTTGGGGGCGATGCGTGCGCCCGCCAAGAGTTGGCCTGTGCGTGGGTCGATCACGTCACCCAAGGCATTGCAAACGATCAAGGCCGCCACGGTGATGCCGTTGACCGTGAGTGCAGCGCTGCCCACGCCGCCTTTCATGGCGCAGTGCGGGCCATTCATCTTGCCAATCGTTGCACCCGCGCCCGCGCCTAGATTGCCTTGTGGCACAGGCGCGCTGCTGGCTGCGAGGCAGGCTTGGTAGCCCGCTTGGGCATCAGGGCGCACACGTTCTCCGCGTTGGTAGGCTGCACTCTCAAAGTCATCGACCCACAGGTCAAACACCACGGCGGCGGGCACGATGGGCACGCACACGGGGCCGACGGGCAATCCGTGGCCTTGTTCTTCGAGCCAGCGCATCACGCCAGAGGCCGCATCCAAGCCAAAAGCGCTGCCACCACTCAAAACCAAGCCGTGTATGTGCTGCACTGTGTTGCTTGGGTGCAACAAATCAGTTTCTCGTGTGCCGGGCGCTGCGCCTCGCACATCGACGCCTGCAACGCTTCCAAATGGCGTGAGTACGACTGTACAGCCCGTGGGGCCGCGCTTGTCAGTATGGTGTCCGACCTTGATCCCCTGAACTGCAGTGAGTGTGTTGTTGTTCATGATTTGTTAAGTATTCATTGATGAAGCTGTAAATCGACTAAAATAATACGAAATATGTAAAAACGCTCAATTTAGGAGTTTTCTATGAGTCTGACAACCAATAAAGAAGCCTACGACGGCTATTGCGGCACCAGTTATGCAGCCAAGGTGCTGGGCATTTCGGTGGGCACTGTACAGGGCTTGGTCGAAAAGAACGATCTCAAGGCTTGGAAAACCCAAGGCGGGCACCGTCGCATTTCATTGCAATCGATCCAAGATTACCAGCGTCGCCACAATTTGGCACCTGCTTCTTTGATGCTCAGCGAAGACCGCTTGCGCGTGTTGGTTGTGGAAGACGACGACGAAACCCGCGTCATGTTGCAGGCCAACTTTGACAAATGGGGACTGCCACTGGATGCCGTGATGTACTCATCCGCGATGGAAGCTTTGTTGGACATGCCCAGCTTGCAACCCCAAGTGTTGTTGACCGACTTGCGCATGCCCAACGTCGATGGCTTTCAGTTTTTAAAAACACTCAGCGAACACGCCTTGTTCAGCAACTTGGCTGTGGTGGTCATCACGGGCATGAGCGCGGATGAAGTGAAAGCCAAAGGCGGTTTGCCTGACGGTGTGCAAATGTTACAAAAACCAGTCGACATGGATTGGTTGCGTGGGTTCTTTGATGCCTTGATGTCGGTGCGTCAAATCAACCGCCGCGCACGTTCGCAGGCTGCTTGAACGGGGCGTCTTCACGACGGCGTTGAGGCCAGCAGCTGACGCCCAAGTGACCCCCTGCGCCTTGTCTTAGGGCCTTCCCCGATGTGCTTGGCAGAGCACAAGCGCTACCCTAGTGCGCATGAAATCACACCACCGTTTTTGGCCCGCTCGCGTGCCGCATGCCATTTCTCTGCCCGATACCTCGTTGTGGGATAACTTAGAAACCAGTGCACGCCGGTTTCCAAGAAAAACAGCGCTGATTTTTTTAGGTACGCGCATCTCCTATGCCGAATTGAAAGCAAAGGCAGAAACCTTGGCGGCGCATTTGCAAAGCTTGGGTGTGAAAAAGGGCGACCGCGTGGTGCTCAACATGCAAAATTGCCCGCAGTTGGTGATTGCGCACTTTGCAATTCTGCGTGCCAATGCCGTGGTGGTGCCGGTCAATCCGATGAACCGCGCCGAAGAGCTCAAGCACTACATCACCGACCCCGACGCCAAAGTGGCCATCACCACTGCCGATCTGGCCGCTGAGTTGGCCAATGCCAGCAACCAATTGCCCGCAGGGCAGGGCTTGGCCCATTTGGTGGTGACGCACTTCACAGACACGTTTGACCCACAGGTGGAGGGTGACAACGCCCCGCCCGTGTCGTGGCACGACTGGTTGTTCACCCAACACCCCTTGCCCAGCCTCAACGGTGGTGAAGCACACAGCTGGCAAGATGCATTGGCCAGCACGGCGCCCTTGGGGCCCTTGACCGTTGGTCCGGATGATTTGGCCGTGTTGCCCTACACCAGTGGCACCACGGGCTTGCCCAAAGGTTGCATGCATCCGCATCGCACCCTCATGCACAACGCCATGGCCTCCGCCATTTGGGGCAACGGCACCCACGAAAACGTGGGTCTGTTGGTGGTGCCCATGTTCCACATCACGGGCATGACCAGCGTCATGCATTCCGGCATTTACTTGGGGGCCACCTTGGTGTTGATGCCGCGTTGGGACCGCGAATTGGCCGGCCGTTTGATCTCGCTGTGGCGCGTCACGCACTGGACCAACATTCCCACCATGGTGATCGATTTGTTGGGCAGCCCCAACTTTGACAAGTTCGACCTCAAAGGCTTGGTCCACATTGGCGGTGGTGGCGCGGCCATGCCGCAAGCGGTGGCACAGCGTTTGTTTGAGTTGTATGGTTTGCGTTACAGCGAAGGCTATGGCTTGACCGAAACTGCGGCACCGTCACACAACAACCCGCCTGATGCGCCCAAGCAGCAGTGCTTGGGCATTCCGTTTCTCAGCACCGATGCCCGTATCGTCGATCCAGAAACCTTGCAAGAGCTGCCACAGGGCGAGTCGGGCGAGATCGTCATTCATGGGCCTGAAGTGTTCAACGGCTATTGGAAACGTCCTGATGCCACCGCCGCTGCTTTCTTTGAGTTGGAACGCAAACGTTTCTTCCGTTCTGGTGATTTAGGTCGCGTGGACGAAGACGGCTACTTCTTCATCACCGACCGTCTGAAACGCATGATCAATGCTTCGGGTTTCAAAGTGTGGCCTGCCGAGGTGGAAGCATTGATGTTCAAGCACCCCGCCATTCAAGAGGCGTGCATCATCTCCTCGCGCGACAGCTACCGCGGTGAAACCGTCAAGGCCGTGGTGGTGCTGCGCGCCAGCCACAAAGGCGTGGTGGTGGAGCAAGACATCATCGACTGGTGCCGTCAAAACATGGCGGTTTACAAAGCGCCCACGCAAGTGCAATTTGTCGATGTGTTGCCTAAGAGCGGTAGCGGCAAAGTGATGTGGCGTTTGCTGCAAGAGTCTGAAGGACAAAAGGCTTGAGCCATCGCCGCTTTGTCGTGCGAAGCGCGGGTGTGAATACCTGGCCCACAAGCAGGACATCTGTCTGAAGGTAAGCTCACGCCCGTGCTTAAAAAATTATCTGTTCTCGATCAATCCGCTGCTGCGTCTGGCCGAAGCCAAGACGCCAGCATCCGTCAAACCTTGGCACTCGCCACGCAGTGCGAGACATGGGGCTACCACCGCTTTTGGGTCAGTGAGCATCACAGCCACCCCAGCATCGTGGGCTCAGCGCCCGAGGTGTTGATGGCCGCCATCGCCGCACGCACCACGCGTATTCGCTTGGGCAGTGCGGGTGTCATGTTGCCGCATTACGCCCCCCTCAAAGTGGCAGAGCAGTTTCGTGTGCTCGATGCACTGGCCCCAGGTCGCATTGACCTTGGCGTCGGCCGCGCGCCCGGCAGCGATGGCCGTACCGCGCAGTTGCTCAACCCCGACCGCCATGCCTCTGACAACTTTCCGCAGCAGGTGATGGAACTGCAAGCGTGGGTGACCGGCGAGCCCTTGCCCGCAGGCCATCCCGGGTATGGCGTGTTTGCCTACCCCAGTGGCCCCACCTCACCCGATGTGTGGATGCTCGGCAGCTCCGATTACGGCGCACAACTCGCAGCTCACTTAAGCCTGCCGTACGCCTTTGCCTACTTCATCACCGATGGGCAAGGCGCAGACAATGCCCTGAACCTATACCGTGCCAACTTCCGCGCCACTGAAGCCAGCCCCAAGCCTCGCGCGACCGTGTGTGTTTGGGCTTTGGCCGCAGACACCGAAGACGACGCTTGGCGTTTGTTCCAAAGCCGTGCACGTTGGAAGTTGGACCGCAACACCGGCCGCATTGGTGCGCTGTTGCCGCCCGACCAAGCCGTGCGCGACTACACCCCGTCGGAACACGTGGCGTTTGCCGAGTTGCGCGCCAACGCTTTGGTGGGCAGCGCACCGCAAGTGGCGGACAAACTGCGCCGCTTGGCAGACCGTTTGCAGGTCGACGAAGTGGTCATCATCACTTGGACGCATGAGCCTGCCGCACAAGCCCGTTCGTACGAGTTGCTGGCGCGAGAGTTTGCGCTGGCAGACGCTCAAGCTTGATATTTCAATTCTCAAACCCCTCACTGGAGCCTCTCTATGTTTTCAACCGCCATCGCCGGTAGCCTGCCCAAACCCGAATGGTTGGCAGAGACCAACAAACTTTGGCCCAAGTGGCAGGCACAAGGCGATGCCCTGTTGCAAGCCAAAGCCGACGCCACGCTGTTGTGGATCAAAGCGCAAGAAGACGCCGGCCTTGATGTGATTGGCGATGGCGAGCAATCGCGCCAACACTTTGTGCACGGCTTTTTGGAGCAGGTCGAAGGCATCGACTTTGAAAACAAAGTCACCATGGGCATTCGCAACAACCGCTACGACGCGCAGGTGCCGCAAGTCATCGCGCCGCTACGTCTCAAAGGCCGTGTGCATGCGTTTGAAGCGCAGCTCGCCCGCGCCCACACGAAGAAGAAACTCAAATTCACCTTGCCCGGCCCCATGACCATCGTCGACACCGTGGCCGACCGTTTTTACGGCAAGGGCAAAGATGCGGTGCAAGGCCGTATTGAGATGGCGTTTGCCTTTGCTGAATTGCTCAACCAAGAAGCCTTGGCCTTGCAAGCCGATGGTGTGGACATCATTCAGTTTGACGAACCTGCGTTCAACGTCTACTTGGACGAAGCCGCAGACTGGGGCGTCAAAGCGCTAGAGCGCGCCGCGCAAGGCTTGACTTGCACCACGGCGGTTCACATTTGCTATGGCTATGGCATCGAAGCCAACAACAATTGGAAAAAGACTTTGGGCGACGAGTGGCGTCAGTACGAAAAAGTGCTGCCCGCTTTGGCCAAGAGCAGCATCCAGCAGGTGAGCTTGGAGTGTTACCACTCGCATGTGCCGCCCGAGATGATGGCGTTGCTGGAAGGCAAAGACGTGATGGTGGGTGTGATTGACGTGGCCAGCGATGTGATTGAAACCGCAGAGCAAGTGGCTGACACGATTGGCATGGCGTTGAAGTACGTGCCTAAGAACCGTTTGATTGCTTGCACCAACTGTGGCTTGGCGCCTATGAGCCGTGAGGTGGCGGTGAAGAAGCTTGAGGCCTTGGCTGCGGGGGCTGCGTTGGCGCGTACTCGGTACGCTTAAGTTTCTTGTTTTTGCTGGGGGGCGAGGGGTTTGGGCATCTGCTGCAGCGAATGTCCCCCGAGCGGCGCTGGGGCGCCACTCTCCTCCTTGACTTCGCTTCAGCAAATGCCCAAACCCCTCTCTGCGCGCGCGCAACAGAGGCGCGCTCGCCTTCGGCATTGCGCTTTACTTATCTGGTGTTTGGGGGAGATTGTTGGCTACAAGCACCCATCATTTCGTCTCAGCCTAGGTGCATTAAACCTCTAACACCCCCAACTAGGCGCTTGCAGCTTGGGTGTCTTGTGAAGCGAAGTGAAGGAGGAGAGTGGCGCCCCAGCGCCGCTCGGGGGACATTCGCGCAACAAGATGCCCAAGTTGCAAGCACCGCCCAAGCCAAAGCAAAAGCAAAAACCAAAGCAGCTTAAGAGCAGGTGTCCCCACCACAGCCGTGAATTTCGCCCTCAGGCAAGGCTTCAGGTGCCGACACGATGCCCGTCTCTGCGTCATAACCGACACGACGCAAGTGCAGGGCCAAGGCGGCGTCCATGGTTTGGGCGTGTTGGGGGAACCAAATGCCCAGCTCGTGCGCCATTTGACGAATCATCGCCAAGTCGCCTTTTTCTTTGCCACGCTTTAGACCTTCGCGCATCACCTGCAAGACCACATCGTGTTGCATGGCGTGGCAGTTGCTGGATGAAAACTGCGTGTCTTTCATCCACTGGTCTTCGCGACCAAAGTGGTCGTCGGTGTGGTCGATCAAGGCGCTGAAGCGCTCTACCAAGGTCTCGTCGTCCGCCAATTCGGTGGCGGCCAAAAGGTCCACAAATTCGCGGTGGGTGTCGTCCATGAAGTCGAGCTCCAACGACAGCGCGTCAGACCAAGCGAGGGTGACTTCGCGGGTGGCGATTGGTGCGGTGAGGGTGTCAGTCATGGCAGAACTTTCAAATCAAGGGCGCCGCAGCGGGGTTGAGAGCCGTGCGCGGCATGTCAAGGTGATGGGAGCTTAATGGCAAATGGCGACTGCATGCTTGCGTTGTGTCAAACAGAGCGCAGCCATCCGGCAAAGCGTTGCAGGTACAGAGGCTCAGCCATGAAAATCGCCAGTGTGACCACCGCGTTGGCGACGACCGTCCAGAAGATCACTTCGGGGATGGTCATGCCTGCGCCCAGCAGAGCCCCTGCGATCAGCGAGCTGGCAATCATGAACAGCGCGTTGATGATGTTGTTGGCCGCGATGATGCGGGCGCATTCTGATGTGTGGCTTTGTTGCTGAATCAAGGCGTACATGGGCACGCTGTAAATGCCAGCAAACAAACTCAGCAACACCAAATCAGCCATCACGCGCCAGTGGGCACTGTTTGCGACGAAGGTGGTGATGTCCATCATGGGCACGTCGGGCAAGCCGCATGAAGCCAAGTACAAGTCGACCGCAAACACGGTCATGCCGATGGCCCCAAGCGGCGCCAAGCCCATTTCCACGCGCTGGCGGCTCAGGCTTTCGCACCACAGCGAGCCCGCGCCAATACCGACCGAGAACAACACCAACAGCAGCGATGCCACTTGTGCATCGCCATGCAACACTTCTTTGGCGAAGCTGGGGAATTGGCTCAAGAAGATGGCACCGAAAAACCACATCCAACTGATGCCCAGCAGGGTGCGAAACACCGTCGGGTTGGCCCGCGCCAAACGTAGGTTGTGCAGGGTTTCGGTGATCGGGTTCCAATTGATTTTTAAATCAGGCGCGGTCGCAGGTACTGAGGGAATGGCGCCGCTGAAGAGTCGGCCCAACACGGCCACGGCCACGCACGCCACAGCGACGGCGGTGTGACCGACCTCAGGCATCGCCACCAGCAGACCGCCCGCCACATTGCCCAGCAAAATGGCGACAAACGTGCCCATTTCGACCATGCCGTTTCCACCGGTCAGCTCATGCTCTTTCAGCATTCGGGGCAGGTAAGCGAACTTTACGGGGCCGAACAGCGTGGAGTGCAGGCCCATTAAAAATGTGCAGAGCAGCAGGACCGCCACTTGTTGCGTGGCAAAGCCCAGCGCGGCCAAGGCCATGATGCCGATTTCTAAATTCTTCACCAACCGCATGAGCACGGCTTGGTCCAACTTGTCGGCCAATTGGCCGCTCGTGGCAGAAAACAACAAGAAGGGGAGGATGAACAGAGCCCCAATCACCAAGCCCGCCAAGGAGACAGGCAACCAGCTCACGCTGAGCTGGTAGGTCACCATCACAGTGAACGCAAACTTGAACAAGTTGTCGTTCGCCGCCCCCGAAAACTGCGTCCAAAAGAAAGGTGCAAACCGACGTTGCCTGAGTAAGGCAAATTGGTTGGCTTTGGTGTCGCGGCTTTCAGGGATGGGGTCGTGCATGCTGCCTATTTTGGCTTACATGCGTTCAAAGATGGCCGCAATGCCTTGGCCACCGCCAATGCACATGGTCACCAGTGCGTACTTGCCTTGAATGCGTTGCAACTCGTACAAAGCTTTCACGGTGATCAACGCGCCTGTGGCACCAATGGGGTGACCCAGCGAAATGCCTGAGCCATTGGGGTTGACTTTGGCGGGGTCTAGGCCGAGCTCTTTCGTCACAGCGCAGGCTTGCGCAGCGAAGGCTTCGTTGGCCTCGATCACGTCCATGTCGTTCGTGGTCAAACCTGCTTTTTGCAGCGCGAGGCGCGAGGCCGACACAGGGCCCATGCCCATGATTTTGGGGTCGAGACCGGTGTGGGCGTAGGCCACCAAGCGTGCCAAAGGCTTGGCACCGCGTGCTTGGGCGGTTTTGGCTTCCATCAACACCACGGCTGCGGCAGCGTCGTTGATGCCCGAGGCGTTACCGGCGGTCACAGTGCCGTTTTCTTTGACGAACACAGGCTTGAGCTTGGCCATGTCTTCGAGCTTGCAGTTGGCGCGGAAGTGCTCGTCGGTGGCGTAGGCCACGTCGCCCTTTTTGCTCTTCAAGATGACGGGCAAGATTTGGTCTTTGAACAAACCTGCTTCGGTGGCGCGTTGGGCGCGGTTATGGCTCTCGACCGCCAAGGCGTCTTGCATCTCGCGGGTGATGCCAAATTTGGCGGCCACGTTTTCAGCGGTCACGCCCATGTGGATGGTGTGGAAGGGGTCGTGCAAAGCACCGACCACCATGTCGACCAGCTTGGTGTCGCCCATGCGAGCGCCCCAGCGTGCGCTCAAGGAGGCATAGGGGCCACGGCTCATGTTCTCAGCGCCGCCGCCAATGGCCACGTCACAGTCGCCCAGCATGATGGATTGGCTGGCCGACACAATGGCTTGCAAGCCAGAGCCGCACAAACGGTTCACGTTGAAGGCTGGGGTGCCTTCGGCGCAGCCGCCGTTCACAGCGGCTAAGCGCGACAAATACATGTCTTTGGGCTCGGTGTTGACCACATGGCCAAACACCACATGACCCACATCTTTGCCTTCCACGCCCGCGCGGGCCAACGACTCGCGCACCACTTGGGCGGCCAATTCGCTGGGGGGAATGTCTTTCAGGCTGCCACCATAGGTACCGATGGCTGTACGAACACCACTCACGACGACGACTTCACGCATGTTTGTCTCCAGTTGTTAAAAATAAAACCAAATCAGTGTGCGCCGTGTTGGCTACAGATCGCTTACGGCATCACAAAAGGGGCGTCAGCCGACCAATAAATGGGCGCGCTGAACATCAGCGGCGCTTGGCTGAACGGGTGGGGAAAGCCAATGTCTTGGGCATGCAGCATCAACCGTGGGGTGAGTGCCAAGATGTTGGGCGGCGCATACAGCGAGTCGCCCAACATGGGGTGGCCAATGCTTTGCATGTGCACCCGCAATTGGTGGGTTCGGCCGGTGAAGGGCTCTAACTCAATCAAGCTGGCTTCTTGCCCCGCTTGCACACAACGCCACAGGCTGCGGCTGGGCTTGCCGTCGGGGTGAATGATGTGGATGGGGCGACGTTCCCAGTCGAGCAGGATGTTGCCCTCAATGGTGCGCCAACCGTCTTCGTTCGTTTCGGCATGCGCTTGGGTGAGCAGCGGGTTGCCGGCCACCACCGCCATGTAGCGTTTGCTGACTTGGCGGGTTTCAAACAAGCGGCTGATGCGGCGCTGGGCTTCAATGCCGCGTGCCATCACGATCAGGCCAGAGGTGTCTTGGTCGAGCCTGTGCACCACCAAGGCGTCGGCGTAAATATCTTGCACGCGTTTGGAGAGGCAGTCTTGCTTCTCGGGGCCACGGCCGGGGACGGACAGCAGGCCGCTGGGTTTTTCAAACACCAGCAGGTGTTCGTCTTCATAAATCGGGGTCATTGATCGGTGCCTTTTGGCCCCAATGTTACGTGGCGCGGGCTTCGGGCTGCTCGATCACCACGTTCGAACGCGGGCGCGCCACGCAGGGCAGCACATAGCCTTCGGCTTTTTCTTCGGCGCTCAAGCCCGGCCACTCGACGGTGTAGCTCACTTCACCGCTCACCAAGCGGCAGATGCAGGTGCGGCAGGTGCCGTTTCGGCATGAGCTGGGCAGCTCAATGCGCGACATCTCGGCCGCTTCGAGCAAGGTCAAGTCGCCCTCTACGTCGTACTGCAAATCAGCGGGTTGAACTTGAACGGTGAAGATCGAGAAGGCGTCGGGTGAGGTCATACGTGGGTCAGGCATCTCCGCGCACATGCGTCACGCCACCGTCGACCACCAAGGTGTGGCCCAGCACGTAATCGCCAGCGCGAGAGGCTAAGTAAATGGCGGCAGCCGCCATGTCTTCGGGTTGGCCCACGCGCTTGGCGGGCACACGTTCGGCCACGGTGTCGCCGTGGTCGCGGGCTTCTTTGTTCATGTCGGACGCAAAGGGGCCGGGGGCGATGGCGTTGACCACGATGCCGTCTTCAATCAAACGCGTGGCCATGCGGCGGGTGAGGTGAATCAAGCCCGCTTTGCTGGCGGCGTACGAATAGGTTTCCCAAGGGTTGACCGAAATGCCGTCGATGGAGGCAATGTTGATCACCTTGGCGGCGTGTGTCTTGGCCGCTGCGCGCAGCAGGGGCGCAAAGGTTTGGGTCAAAAAGAAAGGGGCCTTCATGTTGAGGTCCACCACTTTGTCCCAGCCGGCTTCGGGGAATTCGTTGAATGGCGCACCCCAAGCGGCGCCAGCGTTGTTGACCAAGATGTCGAGCTGGCTTTCGTGCTGGGCATACGCCGCCAGCAAGGCCTTGGCGCCGTCCAAACTAGACACATCCAGCGGCAGCGCCACGCAGTGGCCCAAGGCCGACAACTCTTTGGCTGTTTGTTCGCACGCTTCAGCCTTGCGCGCGGTGATGTACACCCGCGCGCCTTGGCGCACAAAGCCTTCGGCAATCATGCGGCCAATACCGCGCGAGCCACCGGTCACGATGGCGGTGCGGCCTTGCAGCGAAAACAGATCTTGGGTGTTCATGGGGGAAGGTCTCCAAAGGTGTGAATTTTCAGAGCCTCAGTGTGCCGCGCTCTGCGTGACGGGCTCGTCACGCAGGCGTCAAGTTCAATTTATTTCGACTTGATTTTGCCGCGTGGTGCGACGTAGGTCGTGGGTGGGTTGGGACGATCCGAGGTGGAAGTCTTGGGGGGTGACGTGTCCTTTTTGGGCTTTTTCGTCATCTTGTTACTGTGTTGTTCGCCTTTGGCCATACATCCCTCCTTAGGATTCATCTCGGAGTGAGATGTACAGGCATGGTAATTCACGCCGCATGTCTGATCGCTTATTTGGCCAATGTTTCGCGCCAAGTGCCGGTGGGCAAATCGTCCAAGTTGTGGGGGCCGATGGCGGTGCGAATCAGGCGCAAGGTGGGCAACCCGACGGCGGCTGTCATGCGTCGTACTTGGCGATTGCGGCCTTCGCGGATGGTCAGTTCTAGCCACGAGGTGGGTTTGTTTTGACGCTCGCGAATGGGTGGCGTGCGTGGCCACAGATCGGTGGGGGCCTCCACCGCGCGGGCTCGGGCGGGCAGGGTGGGACCGTCGTTGAGCAGCACGCCACGCTGCAGGGCTTGCAAGGCCTCGTCAGTCACCACGCCTTCGACTTGCGCGAGGTAGGTTTTTTCCATCTTGAAGCGCGGGTCGGCAATGCGGGCTTGCAGTGGACCGTCGTCGGTGAGCAGCAGCAGGCCTTCGCTGTCGGCGTCCAAACGGCCCGCCACGTAGACGCCAGGCAGTTGGATGAAGTCTTTCAGGCCTTGCCAGCGGCCTTCGGCGGTGAATTGGCTCAGCACGCCGTAGGGTTTGTTAAATCGAATCAGCATGGGGTTTCAACAGTCAAGCCTAGAGCGTAGCAGGCACTCAGCTAGCATCGCCCGCATGACTGCTCATTTTGAAAGCGTGCACAACGCTGCCCTGTACCCCGATGCCTTTGACGTGGCCGCCCCAACCCAAGCCTTTGAACGTGATGTGTGGCCCCGCAAAGCGGGGGTGTTCATCCGCAACGCGGTGGCAACATCGCTGCCCGCAGCCCCCATTGACGATGCAACGCCTGCCTTGCCACTCCAGCGCGAGATGGGTTACGGCCAATTTGGGTTGGTGCCACCGTGGGTCAAATCGGCTTCAGACGCCAAGCTGCGTTCGACCAAGTTGATCAATGCACGCTCCGAAACCGTCACCACCTCGAACAACTTTCGCGATGCGTGGCTCAATGGCCAACGCTGTATCGTGCCGATCATGGCTTTTTTTGAAGACGATTGGCGCAGCGGCAAAGCTGTGCCGACCCGCGTTGCGCGTGTGGATGGCAAGCCCATGGGCGTGGCGGGCTTGTGGGAGCGTTGGGAAAAAGAAGGTGTGGAGATCGTCAGCTTCACCCTGTTGACCGTGAATGCCAACAGCCACGCTTTGCTGCATCGCTACCAACAAAACGGCAATGAAAAACGCATGCCCGCCATTTTGGGTGAGGGCGCCTACGCAGCATGGCTGAACACCCGCCCTGAAAAAGCCCGCGAGTTCATGCGCGCTTATCCAGCCAATTTGTTGACGGCCAACCCCGTTGAGAAAAAATAGGGTCCAGACCGTCAGAGACTGCCTATAAAAGAAGCACGCTGTTCTAGCCCAAGCTGGGTAAGGGTTCGCGCTGATATCCCTAGGGTTATGCACAGGGTCATTCACAATCGAGTAGAACAACTTATTTCTGTGGAAAACCGATGTTTAGTTGTCATTTTTTAAAATGACAGCGTTCTATTTTTTCTCGGGTTGTGTGACATTTTTATTAGTTTTTCTGTCTTTAAATCTTGATTTTTAAGCTTGCTTTATTTTTAGGCATTGCGTTGAAAGTCAATACAGGTAAGGATTTCAAGCGCTATCCACGGAGTTTCCCACAGGGTCATTCACAGTCTGTGCGTATAACTTGGGTCATCTTCAAAATACAACTTTAGGCAGTGGGTTGCCACTTTTGAGGGCATTCTGTTCTAGCCCCCATGTCATAAGGGTTTGCGCGGATATGCATAGGGTTATGCACAGGGTAATTCACAGTCTGTAAGGACAACTCCTTTGCGCTAGGTTTTTTGTTTTTTTGATCCTTAAAAAACGCCGCTTCTGTGGCCCAGACCTAGAGGTTCATCACCCATCGCGTGTGTACCTTGTCCTACTCGGGTAAGCGTTAACAAAATTTAATATGGATGTACGTCTAATGATTATTAATATTTAAGTATTCTTTTTTTTAAAAGGTGGAACACCATGCAACCTCTTCAGCAGTTTGTGATCAAAGATGGCCAGATCATGGAAGCACCCCCCGGGACCTCAAGTGCTGCAGCTGGGATGAGCAGCACGCCCATTTACCTCGGTGTGGCGATGGTGTTTTGCATGATGACGACGGGTTTTGGTGGCTATTGGTATGGCAAATTCAACGTCTTAGATCAGATGATGCAAAACGGCGGCAGAGTCGCCATGTCCCCGTCGGGAGGGAATGCTGGGGGCGGCTTTAATTTACAAAGCGCCGCGTCAGAGCCGACCAAGGTCGCCAAGCCCAGTAGGCCTGAAGGCAAGAGATCGGAGCGAACCCAGCAAACGAGTGTGCGCACGTCCCCAGCAACGCCTGCGCAGAGTCGCCCAGCAGAGTCGGCGAATGCCGTAAGCGCCTCTCAGGAGAGTGTGAAAAATCAACTCAAAGACGGCCTAGAGCGCGATGCTTCAGGCAAGGTTTATGAAGTTCGATCCGGCGACACCTTGGGGCAAATTGCGAATCGGGTCTACGGTGACCCCAGCCAGTTCCCACGCTTGTTTGAAGCCAACCCGCGCGTGCTGGCATCACCTGACAACATTGTTCCTGGGCAGGTGCTGAGGGTGCCGGATTAAGGGCGTTTGTGACGTCTGTGAGCAAGCACGCTTTCGTGTCATTCATTTTGAATGTAATGAAGCATGTCGATGATGTTGCTTGCTGCCGAAGAGCTTTGCGATTTGGCTTCTTTTTGTAAATCAAATAAGACTTGCTTGTATGGAATGAGGGTAACCCCCAAATCTTTCATGAAATTCAGTTCGACTGGTTCTCTGACTACGCCATGGACGAGAACATAGTGCCAATTTGCGTTCTGCACAATCGCATTACGTCGGTTGACCTTCTTGGCAGAAGTGAATTTCTTTTCTACCCAAGCACGGACACCTTCTTGGATTTCAGTTGGGCTACGTTTGCGGGCGTTTGAGTCGCCCCCGATATAGCCGATGGGTCTGTAACTGATTTGAACTTCAACATGCCAGAAGTCGTTGCCTGATGGTGAATGACGAATGCCAAGTAAATCGATTTCATCAACACCTTGCTTGATACCTCGCATGGTGAAAAAGTTCTGACGATTCAGCCACTCTTCGACCAATTGTTCATCAAGCAGGGCCATGATTTATTTGACCCAAGTGTCCTTGAGCCCCGTGATTTTGTTAAACACCAACTGTCCCCCCGCATGGTCCACGCGGTCGGTCACAAAGTAGCCGTGGCGTTCAAACTGAAAGTGTGCGCTGGCGGGCACGTGGGCCAATGATGGCTCCACATACGCGGTTACCACTTTCAGGCTGTCGGGGTTGAGCGCTGCAAGAAAGTCTTTGCCGCCTGCATCGGGTTGTGCGTCGGTGAACAATCGGTCATACATGCGCACTTCTGCCTGCAGGCCGTCGCTCACGCCCACCCATGTGATGGCGGCGCTGGCCTTGACAGTGGCGCTGCCGGGGGTGCCGCTCTTGGTGTCGGGGATGACGGTGGCTTGTACTTCTGTGATGTTGCCAGCAGCATCTTTGGTGCAGCCTGTGCACTCAATCACATAGCCGCCTTTGAGGCGTACCTTGTTGCCAGGGTAGAGGCGTTTGTAGCCTTTGGGTGGCACTTCGGCAAAGTCGTCACGCTCAATCCACACCTCTTTGCCAATTTTGAAATGGCGTGTGGGTACTTCCGCACCTTCCTCGGCGTGTGGCAACGCAGGTTGTGTGCAAGGCTCTAAGTGGCCCGTACCCATCACATCGTCCCAGTTGGTGAGCACGAGTTTGACGGGGTCGAGCACAGCCATGGCGCGGTGTGCGGTGTTTTCTAGGCTTTCGCGCAGGCAGCCTTCCAGCGTGCTGTAGTCGATCCAGCTGTCGCTTTTGGTCACGCCAATGCGGTCGGCAAACAGGCGCAGGCTCTCGGGCGTGTAGCCCCGGCGGCGCAGGCCCACGATGGTCGGCATGCGGGGGTCGTCCCAGCCGCTGACTTTGCCTTCATTCACCAGTTGCGCCAGCTTGCGTTTGCTGGTGATCACATAGGTCAGGTTCAGGCGCGCAAATTCGTATTGTTTGGGGCTGGGCGCGGCCAGCAGTTGGCATTCGCACAGGCGCTCCATCAGCCAGTCGTAAAACGGGCGCTGGTCTTCAAACTCCAGCGTGCAGATGCTGTGGGTGATCTGCTCCAGCGCGTCTTCAATGGGGTGGGCAAAGGTGTACATCGGGTAGATGCACCAGGTGTCGCCCGTGTGGTGGTGGGTGGCGCGGCGGATGCGGTAAATGGCCGGGTCGCGCATGTTGATGTTGGGCGAAGCCATGTCGATCTTGGCGCGCAGCACAGCCGCGCCGTCGGCGAGCTTGCCGTCGCGCATTTCGCGAAAGCGCGTCAGGTTCTGTTCCACCGTACGGGTGCGGAAAGGGCTGTCCATGCCGGGCTTGCCAAAGTCGCCCCGGTTGGCGCGCATGTCTTCGGCGCTTTGTTCGTCCACATAGGCGTGTCCGGCTTGGATCAGCGCCTCGGCAGCACGGTACATGAAGTCGAAGTAGTCGCTGGCCTGGTAGGGCGCGGCGCTGCCTGCGGCTTGGCCAATTTGAGCCCAGTCAAAACCGAGCCATTTGACGGCGTCGATGATGCTGTTGACGTATTCGGTGTCTTCTTTTTCGGGGTTGGTGTCGTCAAAGCGCAGGTGGCACACGCCGCCGTACTCTTTGGCCAGCCCAAAGTTGATGCAGATGCTTTTGGCATGGCCCACGTGCAAATAACCGTTGGGCTCGGGCGGAAAGCGGGTGCGGATCTTGGCGGGGTCGGGCTCGCCTGCGGCGTGGTGCGCTGCGTCACCGGGGCTGCCTGCCCAGCGACGGCTGGCGTAAGTGCCTTGGGCCAAATCGTTTTCGATGATTTGGCGCAAAAAGTTGCTGGGCTTGTGGTCTTGTTCTGTCGCGGGGGTGGCGGGTTTCGTCATCCTTGGATTTTAGGCGGGGCAATGTGCCATCTTCGGCTGGCCATACCCTTTGTCGATCGCGACGCTTAAATTTTGCGACCCAAGCGTTTTTCGACTTCCTTTTTTTCCCATTCAGCGCCAAAAGGGTTGAAGCGTTCAAACACGCGCAGGCCATGAAACAGCACGCCAATACCCCAGCCGAGCGCGACCCAGCGCACCCAAAGGTACTGTGGGTGAGTCCACAGATTGATGGCCAGCAAGAGGCCCAGGGTGAAAACGTATTGGGCCAAGTGCAGGTAAAAGCCTTTGAGCTTGCGGACTTGGGCAAACACCAAAGCTTCGTCGGCGTTAAAGGTGGCGGATGATGCGGGGGCGGTTGCGGTGTTCATGTCGGGCTCCTGAAGTGTTGAGAAATCAATTTCAAACACGGCAGCCAAGGACTTCAACGATTCGGTGCTTGCCACTTGCCCTTGTTCAAGGCGTTGGATGGTGCGCACGCTCAAACCGCTGAGGTCTGCGAGTTGTTGTTGCGACCAACCGCGTTGGAGTCTGAGTTTTTGAATCAACATATGAAGTTCCTGTTTGCCGAGGGCCGTAATCTAAGTGTTTGTCTCTCAGTTGAACACGTCAGGAGGGCGACATGGGTACGACAACGCCACGACACGGATGTTTGGCGCCACAAAATTTGAGAGCCTCTGAGGCCAAGAGGGATAATTCAAGGCTGTTTTAGGAGCTTGTGTGGATATCGTTTTGTTACTCAAAGCCGCCGTGATGGGCGTGGTTGAAGGTTTGACCGAGTTTTTGCCTATTTCATCAACGGGTCACCTTATCTTGGCGGGTGCCTTGCTTGGCATGGACGATGACAAAGCCAAGGTGTTTGACATTGCCATTCAAACTGGCGCTATCTTGGCCGTGATCATTGTGTATTGGCAAAAGCTGGCGGGCACTGTGGTGGCTTTGCCCACGCAAAAAGCAGCCCGTCGATTCGCTTTGAATGTGCTGATTGCATTCTTGCCTGCTGTGGTGCTGGGGTTGTTGTTTGGCAAGTTCATCAAAGCGCATTTGTTCACGCCAACGGTGGTGGCGAGCACGTTCATCATCGGTGGCTTCATCATTTTGTGGGCCGAGGGCTGGGGCCGCGCCAAGCCAGAAGATGCACAAGTGCATCCCAACGACAACGCCCGCATCGTGAATGTCGAAAGCATGTCGCCCCTAGACGCCTTGAAGGTGGGCTTGGTGCAGTGTTTGGCCATGATTCCTGGCACCAGCCGCAGCGGTGCGACCATCATTGGTGGCATGTTGCTTGGTTTGTCGCGTAAAGCGGCGACGGACTTTTCGTTCTATTTGGCCATTCCGACGCTGATCGGCGCTGGCGCTTACAGCCTCTACAAAGAGCGTGCTTTGCTGAGCGTTGCAGATGCGCCCATGTTTGCCGTGGGCTTGGTGATGTCGTTTCTCAGCGCTTGGATTTGTGTGCGTTGGTTGTTGCGGTACATCGCCAGCCATAGTTTTGTGCCGTTTGCTTGGTACCGCATTGTGTTTGGCATGGTGGTGTTGGCGACCGCATGGACTGGCGCGGTGACTTGGGCGGCATAACCCAACTCACCCAACGCTAAGCTGGCTGCGCTCAATCGCTCAGCGAAGACCAAGTTAGCCGATCAAATTAAGCAGCGCTGTTTCAACGGCGCTCGCCGCGACCAACGGGTGTTCCATCGGAAACAGATGTGTGCCGTCCACCTTCATCACGCGGCCATGCGTGATGCGACGGCTGAAGTCCAAACCCACTTGTTTGAGTTCACGTGATTGCAAACCCCCAATCAAGGTGGCTTTGCATTTGAGCGGATGACGTTTGAAATAGGCCTCTAAATGATCGGGCAGGCCGTTGTAAATGTTGCTCTCCACATCACGGTCAAAGCTCAACACGCGGCGATTGCCTTGCGCGGTGATTTCGTCATGTGTGCCGAAGGCCACGTAATCGCGCAGAACTTGCGGATCCCACTTGGCGAAGACTTTTTTGTGCTGAAAGTGTTCCAACGCCGCAGCTTCGGTGGGCCACGTGTTGCGACGCTTGCGACTGACTGAGGCGGGTGACAGCGCCTCGGCGCCCGGAATACGCTTGCCCACTTTGAGCAGTTTGGCTTTCCAGCCCCCCAGCATGGGCGCGTCCAACAACACCACGCCACGCACGAGTTGCGGTGCCTTGGCCGCCATCATCATGCTCAAGATGCCGCCCAACGAATGCCCCACCAAAAACACCGGCCCGTTGGCGGCAAGGGGCGTCGTGAAGTCGATCAACTGTTGCACCAAATGTGGCCAGTTGTCGGTCACGGGGTAACGCGGGTCGTGGCCAAACTTCTCAATCGCCTCCACGCGAAAACCGCGTGCGCGTATGGCATCCAGCATCACGCCGTAGGTGCTGGCGGGAAAACTGTTGCCGTGCGAGAAGACGATCAGGGGGTCTTGGCGCATAGGGGCTTAGATGAGCTTTTCGTCGGGAGTCATGATTTTCTTGAGTGCAGGGGCCCGAGCCGCAGGCTGCATCAAGGGAGTGGCGGTGGAGCCGCCGTCCCACATGGGGTCGTCGATGCTGTCAAACACTTCGCGCAGTTTTTCGCCCCAGGTGTTGTGCATCATTTGGAAATAGGGGTTGTGCTCGTCGATGCACACCACTTTGTCGCTCTCGAACTTGTCGGCTTCGTACACCACCATGTCGAGGGGCAAGCCGACTGAGAGGTTGGATTTGAGGGTGGAGTCCATCGACACGAGTGCGCACTTGGCTGCTTCGTTCAGTGGGGTGTCGGGTTGCAGCACGCGGTCCAACACAGGCTTGCCGTATTTAGATTCGCCAATTTGGAAGTAGGGCGTTTCAGCCGTGGCTTCGATGAAGTTGCCGGGTGAGTACACCTGAAACAAGCGCATGCCTTCGCCTGCAATTTGTCCACCAAAGATGAGCGACACATTGAAGTCCACGCCCGAGGCTTTGAGGGCTGCCGCATCGCGCTCGTGCACGCGTCGAATGGCCGCGCCCAACACACGCACCGCATCAAACATGCTCTTGGCGTTCCAGATGGTGATGGGTTCGCTCTCAGGGGTGTCTTTGAGCTGCTCGACTTGCAAAATTTCGCGCACCGATTGTGAGATGGACAAATTGCCCGCTGACAACAAGACCATGAAGCGGTCGCCCGGCTTCTCGTACACGATCATTTTGCGGAAGGTGCTGATTTGGTCGAGGCCCGCGTTGGTGCGCGAGTCGGACAAGAACACCAAGCCCGCTTTGAGTTTGATACCGACACAGTAGGTCATAAAAGTTTTTTCAATTGATACAGAGCATCCAACGCATCGCGTGGACTGAGTTTGTCGGGGTCGATCTCGGCCAGTTTGGCTTGTAGCGGGCTGGGGCCAGCGTCGTCTTGCAACGGTGGTGGGGCAAAGAGATCGACTTGTACCTTCGATGCATCGGCACCCGCTTCAAGCGAGGCCAACGCATGGCGGGCATGGTTGAGTACAGCAGAAGGCATGCCAGCTAAGCGGGCCACTTGAATCCCGTAGCTGCGGCTGGCGGGGCCGGGTTGGATTTCGTGCAAGAACACAATGCTCGCGCCGCTCTCGGCCGCACTCACATGCACGTTCACCGCCGCGCGGTGGTTGGCAGGGAATTCGGTGAGTTCAAAGTAATGCGTGGCAAACAGCGTGAAGGCTTGTGTCTTGTCATGCAAATGGGTGGCAATGCCGCTGGCCAAGGCCAAGCCGTCAAAGGTCGATGTGCCGCGGCCAATTTCGTCCATCAACACCAAGCTGTGCGGCGTGGCAGCGTGCAAGATTTGCGCGGCTTCGGTCATCTCGAGCATGAAGGTCGATTGCGCGTTGGCCAAGTCGTCGGCCGCACCAATCCGGGTGTGGATCGCGTCAATCGGCCCCAGTCGGCACGATGTGGCAGGCACATGGCTGCCTAGGCTGGCCAGCAACACAATGATGGCCACTTGGCGCATGTAGGTCGATTTACCGCCCATGTTGGGACCTGTGATGACTTGCATGCGTTGTTTGTGGCCCAGCATCGTGTCGTTGGCAATGAAGGTTTTGGCCGCACCGCCAGCCACCACACCATGCGTTTCGGCCAAGCGGGCTTCCACCACGGGGTGACGGCCTTGCACGATTTCAATGCACGGTGTTTTCACAAACTCGGGCGCGCACCAGCCCAGCGTGAGTGAGCGCTCGGCCAAAGCGCACAGGGCGTCGAGCGTGGCCACGGCTTGCGCCAAGCGGGTGAGGGCGGGCACAAACTGTTGCAAGGTATCGAGCAGTTGCTCGAACAAAAACTTCTCACGGGCCAAGGCGCGTTCTTGGGCGCTGAGGGCTTTGTCTTCAAAGGTTTTGAGCTCGGGCGTGATGAAGCGCTCGGCATTCTTCAAAGTTTGGCGGCGCGTGTAGTCAGCCGGCACTTTGTCGATTTGGCCTTGCGTGACCTCGATGTAAAAACCATGCACCTTGTTGAACTGCACACGTAAGTTGGCAATGCCGGTGCGCTCGCGCTCGCGGGCTTCGAGTTCGAGCAAGAAACCGTCGCAGTTGTTTTGGATAGCGCGCAGCTCGTCGAGGTCGGCGTCGTAGCCGTGGCCGATGACGCCACCATCGCGCACCAAGACGGCGGGCTCGGGCAGCAATGCGCGTTCCAGTAATGCACCGCATTCGGGCGGCACGCACATATGTTGGGCGATCTGCACCAGCAAAGAGGGAGACAGAGCGCTCTGCGGAGGTAAAGGAGGAGCTGGCGAAGCCAGCGGGGGACACGCAGCAGAGTGCTCTGTCTCCCTCTTTGCCGAGG
>Ga0213920_1000390_pt1 | contig 36889 bp, 41 predicted proteins | sample McNCre1117MG_FD_161054 | JGI IMG/M metagenome (GOLD analysis project Ga0213920, IMG submission 161054) | Freshwater microbial communities from McNutts Creek, Athens, Georgia, United States - 11-17 MG | ecosystem: Environmental > Aquatic > Freshwater > Creek | place: USA: Georgia | collected...
TTGGTGCGCTCCAGGAGGTCTGCGGTGAGGTCCTGGAACTGGGCGCGGGTGATGGTGTCGTCCAGGTTGGCTGGGCCGTTCTCGGTGAGGCTCAGGTATGGCAGCTGAACGCTTGCCTGAGTTGCCTGCGAGAGCTCCTTCTTGGCCTGCTCGGCTGCTTCCTTAAGACGCTGCAGAGCGATCTTGTCGTTGCTGACGTCTACTCCGGTGGTGTCCTTGAAGCACTTGATCAGGTGCTGAACGATGCGCTGGTCCCAGTCGTCGCCGCCCAGGCGGTTGTCGCCCGAGGTGGCCTTTACCTGAATGGTGCTGAAGCCGTCGTCCTTGCCAACCTCAAGCAGCGAGACGTCGAAGGTACCGCCACCCAGGTCGTAAACCAGGATGAGCTCGTCTTCCTTGCCCTTGTCCAGACCGTACGCCAGAGCGGCGGCGGTTGGCTCGTTGATGATGCGCAGAACGTTGAGGCCTGCGATCTCGCCGGCCTCCTTGGTTGCCTGGCGCTCGGCGTCGTTGAAGTACGCAGGAACGGTGATCACTGCGTCAGTAACGGCCTCGCCAAGGTAGGTCTCGGCGTCGCGCTTCAGCTTTGCCAAAATGCGCGCGCTGATCTCCTGTGCGGTGTACTTCTTCTCGTCTACCGCGAACTTCCAGTCGGTGCCCATGTGGCGCTTGACCGATGCGATGGTGCGGTCGACGTTGGTGACGGCCTGGCGCTTGGCGGTCTCGCCGACCAGCACCTCGCCATCCTTGGTGAATGCAACCACCGATGGGGTGGTGCGGAAGCCTTCGGCGTTGGCGATTACGGTTGGTTCGCCGCCCTCGAGGACGGATACTGCCGAGTTGGTGGTTCCGAGGTCGATACCTACTGCACGAGCCATTTTGCCTCCTAAGTTTGGGGTTTGTTACCTGCGACCAAACCCGGGGGTTGAGCCGCCTGGACTCAAGTTTGACACCGGTCCCAAAACTTGTCAAGCGGAATCGGTCAAAGTTGAGTCAAAGTGACTCAACTTTGATTTTGGTGTCGAACCGTAACCTTCGATTCCCGGGCGGCGAGCGCCTTACCGCTACCCTGAACCCATGAGCAAAGTAGCCGCAGCCGGTCCACGCAAGCTTGCCACCTGGGCCTGGGCCCTCTGGGACTGGGCCGAGCAGCCCTACCCAACCATCATCCAGACCTTCATCTTTGCCACGTACATCACCAGTAGTTACTTCGGCGACAAGGATGCAAACACCAGTGCGCTATCGGTGGGCAACATGCTCGCCGCCATCCTGGTTGCGGTTACGGCCCCGGTCTTTGGCCGCCGCAGCGACGAAGCCGGAAAGCGAAAGTTCTGGTTGCTGGTCAACTCGGCCGCACTAATTGCCATCATGGCGCTCACCTATTTCGTAATGCCATCGCCAGCGTTCCTGGTCTTCGGTGTCGCGCTCTATGCCATCGGTTCGGTGGTTCAGGAGACCGCGTTCATCAACTACTACGCCATGCTGCGCCAGGTGACCACGCCGGCCAATATGGGCAAGGTGAGTGGCTTCGCCTGGGGCCTTGGATATGTGGGCGGCATTGTGCTGCTGCTGTTTAGCCTGGTCGGTTTCGTGCTTCCTGCACACCCGTGGTTTGGAGTCTCCACCGATGCCGCCGCAAACATCCGCATCCTGTTCCTGCTCTCGGCCGCCTGGATGCTAATTTTCACGATTCCGCTGGCGATTTTTGTTCCGGAGGTTCCGGCCCGCCCGGCACAGGCCAAGGAATCCCTGCTGCAGAGCTACCGCAGCCTGTTTGCCCAATTGAAGCGCCTGCGCCAGAACTCGCCTGATGCCCTCAAGTTCCTAATCGCCAGCGCGGTCTACCGCGACGGCCTAGCCGGCGTCTTCACCTACGGCGCCATTCTGGGTGCGGTGGCATTCGGCTTCACCACCACCCAGGTGATCTTCTACGGCATCGCGGCCAATATCGTCGCCGGTATCGGTGCTGCACTCGGTGGCTGGCTGGACGACCGCATCGGTACCAAGGTCACTATCGCCGGCAGCCTTGGCGGTCTGCTGCTTGCCGGACTCGGTGTCTTCGTGTTCGCCGGTCAGGGTCCAATCACCTACTGGATCGGTGGCCTGATACTCTGCCTCTTCGTCGGGCCGGCACAAGCCTCCAGCCGTACGTTTGTGGCCCGCTTCACCCCCGATGGCCGCGAGGGCGAGATCTTTGGCATCTACCAGACCACTGGAAAGATAACCAGCTTCCTGAGCCCCACCTTCTGGTTGATTGCCACCGGAATCGCGGGGGCCCTGGGTGTGGTTCACACCGCAATCTACGGAATCCTGGGACTCATGGTAGTTCTGGGAGTTGGCCTGTGGATGCTGCTGCGAGTGCACCCAAACCCGCTGCTCAACGACTAGCCTGCCACCACCGCTTCCCTGGCCAGCTTTTCCCTCGGCCGCGGCACAGCTCTACGTCTCGTAGAATTGCCCCATGGCAAGTCGCAGTCGCAACCAGGGAGAGCTGGAGTCTCAGATTCTCGGCGTCCTCTGGGACGCCCAGTCCGCGGGCACAGTTCAACTGACCTCACAGGAGGTGCTGGACCTGCTGGCCCCCGACGGATCGTTGGCGCTAACCACCGTCCTCACCGTGCTTAGCCGCCTGGTCGACAAGGGCCTGGTAGCTCGCGCTCCCGGCACCGGCCGGTCGCTGCTATTCTCCGCGACCACCAGCCGCGAGCAACACGATGCCGGCATGCTGCTGAAGATCTTCGAGGGCAGCCAGAATCCGCTATTGGCGTTCTCCCACTTCGCCGATTCGCTTACCCCGGAGCAGTTGGCGCAGTTGCAACAGAGCCTGAATCGCGACTGAGTTGCTTGCCTACGCAATTCCTTTGGCCCTTAGTCTGATCTGGTTCCTGGTAAGTAGCCTGCTGGGGCCTTCGCTCTTGCGCCTGCTGCCTAAGCGCCTTCATCCCAGGTTCAAGGTGATGCTTTGGCTGGGCGGCCTCTACTCCATGCTGGTATCGGTCCTAACCGCCATCGCCTCGGCCACCATCCTCATATTTGGCGGTTGGTTTGGCCTCAAATTGGTCTCCGCGGGCATTCGCAACCTCTGGTACGTTCTGCTAGTCAGCCTGCTGCCCTGGGCGCTGCTGGCGCTTACGGCAGCGGCACTCGCGGCAGTCCTGACCCGGCTCGAGCCAGCCCGGATCGCTGCCCGCCAGACCTCACAGCTGCTGGCCCACACCAGCCACGCACTAACCGAATTTCACGGCATACCGGTGCGAGTCCTAGAGCTCTCGATTCTTGCCGCGACCCTAGTTGACACCGATCGGCGTCCATCGATCCTCATCACCCGTGGCGCGCTAGATTCGCTTTCCGCCGACGAACTCGAGGCGGTCTACTGGCACGAGTTTGGTCACGCGGTGGCCGAACATAACGGGCTTAACCGAATCGCCCGCGTCTCGGCGGCGCTGGTTCCTTGGCTGCCGCTCACTCGCCAATTGCCGGGGGCGGTGCTGTCACTTTGTGAGGCCTGGGCCGACCGGGTGGCCCTGCAACGAGTGAGTGCGGCCAGCCTGGCAACCGCCCGAAGCAAGTTCACCTTCTAGACAAATAGGCCCTGAGCGATTATCTCGCCCGAATTGGCCGGAGGTGCGATTACGAACGTGGCCGAACCAACCGGGACCGTCCAGACGTTCAGCAGATCAAAGTCCGCCAGTCTCGTCTGGACCGGCAAATACTGCTTAGCCAGGTTTTTTGCATAGGCCATCCAGAGCATTCCGGCATCGGCTGTTTCGACGCCAGGGCTAATGTTCAGGTAGTTGTAAGGCCTGCGGTAGAACCGTTCCTCCAGGTTGGTTGCAGAGGCCCTGCGCACGTGGGCGTAATCGGGGATCACGGTGAGACCCGAGGCATCTCGGGCCTGGAGGTCTATCGGGTCGTTCAGGTGATGGGCACCGAGCGGGGCGCCGTTATCCAACCGACGACCAATGGTCGATTCCTTCTGGTCTCTACCGAGAACATCCCAGGTGTCCAGTTTCATTCGGATGCGGCGAACCACCAATTGGGTTCCGCCGCGGCACCAGGCCGGGCCGTCGCTAATGCGCACCAGGTTGGTGAAGTCATCGGAGCCGGGAACCGGGTTGTCGGTGCCATCCACCTGTCCCATCAGGTTCCGTTGCACCTTGGTGCTATTGCCCACGGTGGAATCCTGGGTGAAGCCATCCTGCTGCCACTTGACTCGCGCAAATGCGGCGCTATCCCGTTGCAAGACCCGCGCGGCGTGCGCAACCTGGAGTGGCAGATCACCCTGGATCTGAATCAAAACGTCGCCGTGGCTGAACCGGTCCTCAAGGCGATCAATCTTGAAACTGGGCAGCTCGACGAATCCGTCCGGCTGTTTGTGCCTAAGCCCTAGTTTGTCGAACAGAGTGGGTCCGAAACCCACCGAAATCCCAAGTCTGCCATCACCTTGGGCCAACTCCGGCTGCGGGTCGCCACTGGGTGCGGTTCCGGCCACCAGACTCGCGATGTCGTCGGTGATCAAAGCCATCCAGCGCTGCATTGCGGCCCGATCCGTCCCGGGCAGTGCCGCAAACGAAAGCAGAGTGGCGTGACGGTGAATCTCGCACTCGATGCCCAGCGGGTCGTCGAAGCCGTTAGGCCGCTTTGCCGATGCAGCACCAGCCGAGGCAGAGCCGGCAGGCCCCTGGTCAAGGATGCCTTTGGCGCCGGCAAAATATCCGGCACCCGCACCGATTACGGCACCCGCAGATCCGGCCGCTCCGGCTAGTAGACCCCTCCTGGTTAGCATCGGAACCTACTTGGTGCTGGACGGCATCGGCATCGGGGTTGCGGTTGGGTGATAGGCCTCGCCGCCGGCGACTACCGGCTTGGCCAACAGGGTCAGGGTCTGAGGTTTTGCGCCCGCAAAGCTAAAGGTGAACTTCACGCTATCGCCGGCCAGCAGCGGGCGGGTCAGATTCATCAACATGATGTGCAGTCCACCCGGTTGAAGGGTCACAGTCGCGCCCTTGGCTATCTTGATTCCACCGGCCTTTTGGCTCATGACGCCGTCCACAACCTGGTGAGTCTGAACCATGGGAGCCAGCTCGGTGGTTCCGCCGGTCAGAACCACCGTGCGATTGCTTCGGTTGGTGATTTTGGCGAAGATACCGGTCATACCGCCAACGTGATCGGAGTACTCCGAGCTGCGGATCCAGGCCTGGCTAATCACGATGCCGGAGTCTGCCGGCTTGGCCTGGGCACCGGCGACCGGCGCCACGCCCATAACTGCCGCGAGAGATACCGAGATAACTCCAAAAACCAACTTGCGCATGCTTAGCCAATCTGTTCTATAGTTTGTAGAACTCAGCCTATTTCTACAAATCGTAGAAATGCAAATCCGCAAAAAGTAAGGGCCGCCAGGGCCCCTACTCTGTGGCTATTTCCCGCCTCGACGGCAGTCGCTAGTGCTGCTGGAGTGGGTCGTTGCCCACATCGGTGATGTGGAAGTTTAGGTGCGAACGCGAGGCGGTCGGCCCCCGCTGGCCCTGGTAACGGTTAAGGTACTTCGCGCTGCCGTATGGGGTCTCGGCCGGCGAACTCAGCTGGAAGAAGCACAGCTGGCCTACCTTCATGCCCGGCCAGAGCTTGATCGGCAGGTTGGAGACGTTGGCAAGCTCCAGGGTCACGTGCCCCTTGAAGCCCGGGTCCACAAAGCCGGCGGTGGAGTGAGTCAGCAGGCCAAGGCGTCCCAGAGAGCTCTTGCCCTCAAGGCGTGCAGCGATATTGTCCGGAAGGCTCACGAATTCGAAGGTGCTTCCCAGAACAAACTCGCCCGGGTGAAGGATGAATGCCTCATCGCTGGCCACTTCGACCAGGTGGGTTAGCTCCGCCTGCTCTTCGCGCGGATCGATGTAGGCGTACTTGTGGTTGTCAAACAGGCGGAAGAAGCGATCCAGTCGCACATCGATGCTGGAAGGCTGGATTAGTTCCAGGTTCAGCGGTTCGAGTCCGATATTGCCGGCTTCGATCTGGGCGCGAATATCGCGGTCTGACATGAGCATGGTTCAAGGATATACCCATGGCGGCGGGCCTCCGAACTGCGATGTGTCCGCAGGAAGGCTAGTGGTCTAGGCCGGCGCGCTTCTGCAAGCGCTTCATCCAGCGCGGAGCCCACCAGTTGAATTCGCCGAACAAACGCATCAGTGCGGGAACTAGCAGGGCACGAACCACGGTGGCATCCAACAGGATGGCGAATGCCACGCCAAGACCCAACAGCTTGATGATGCTGACGCCACTGGTGACGAAGGCATAGAACGAGACTGCCAAAACCAGGGCCGCCGTGGTGATGATGCGCCCGGAGTGCTGGAGTCCGAAGCTGACGGAGTCGATGGTGGACTGGCCCTTATCGTGCTGTTCCTTGATGCGGCTGAGCAGGAACAGCTCGTAGTCCATGGAAAGCCCGAACGCGATGATTGCCACCAGGACCATGGTGGAGGAATCTAGAGTCCCGGTGGTCTGGAAGTCGCCGATGAGCCACTTGAGGTTGCCATCCTGGAATACCCAGGTCAGGAAGCCCATGGTCGCCGCAAGCGATAGCAGGTTCAGTAGCACGGCCTTGATCGGCAGCAGCACAGATCCGGTGAAGAAGAACAGCAGAACCATGGTCGCAAGTGCCAGCCACCAGAGTGCGCGCGGCAGATTGTTGCTGATTCCAAGCAGAGAGTCGGTGTAGCTGGCACCGGCGCCACCAACCCGCACGTATCGGATGTCGGTCTTGAGCCCACGCACCTGCTCCACCAGGTTCACGCTGGCGGTGCTTCGGGCATCGATGTCGGTTATGGCCTGGACGCGGGTCAGGCCGTCCCTGGTGAAACTAGTGAACGCCGGGGCGTAGCCGGTGTCGAGCAGGCCATCCTGGGTGATTCCGATTGGGCTCTGCACCCGAATCACGTGGTCAATTTTGCTGAGACGGTTGGTCAGGTCAATCAGCTCGTTCTGCGAAGGGTGGCCCAAGATCAACTCGATCGGTGTGCCCTCCCTGCCCGAGAAGCGGGTGCGGACCTGATTGTTTGCATCTACAACCAGCGAGTGCTTAGGCAAGATGCGGTCGTCAACCAGGCCGTAGTGAGTATCCTTGCCCAGCGACGCTAGTCCCGCGAGCGCCAGCAGCACAACAAACAGCACGGGCAGCGGGCGGCGCATTACGTTGCGGCTGACGCGCTCCCAAAGACCGGTCTCACGTGGCGTCAAGTCTCCACGCAGCACCTTGAACTTATTGATGCGGTCGCCCATGAGGTGAATCACTGCCGGCAGAACCAGCACGGCACCCAGGACCGCAAAAGTCACGGTGGCCACTCCGGTTACCGCAAAGGTGCGGAGGAAATACTGTGGGAAGAAGCTGAGTGCCAGCATCACGATTGCCACCGTGAAACCGCTGAAGAACACCGTGCGTCCGGCGGTCTTGACCGCAACCTCGACGGCCTCGGTGACCGAACGATTCACGCGCTCTTCGCGGTAGCGGTTGACGATCAGCAGTGCGTAGTCGATGCCTAGGCCCAGCGCCAAGCCGGTAACCAGGTTGATGGCGAAAATTGAGGTGTCCGCGATCTGGGTGGCGACGTATAGGGCAAAGAACGTGCCCAGGGCTGCAACTGCGGCAACAATGAAAGGCAGCCCAGACGCCGCGATTGATCCGAACGCCAACACCAGCAGTCCGATGGTGACCGGGATGGCAATCGACTCCGCGGTAGCAATGTCCTTGGTGATGTGCTCGTTGATTGAGGAGCTTATGACCGATCCGCCGGCGGCATAGACGCGAGCCCCGTGGAACCAGCCATCGATTCGCTTCTGCACCAGCAGCCCGGTCTTTACGTAGTCAGCCTTGGCGTCGAAGTAGGCGAAGAAGTAGACCTCTTTGCCGTCTGTGCTTCGGAGGCCGGCGGGCGATCCCAGGCTGTAGTAGCTGGTGACCGACTTGACGCCGGGAATGTTCTGGATTCGATCGGTTAGCTTCCGGGCCACACCCGAGCTGGATGGGGCATCGGCGGAGCGGTGGAAATCGGCCAGGATAATGGCGTCCGGGGTGGATTCCTTGAACCGTTCGGTGAGGATGCGGGCGACAACACCAGACTGCGAGCCCGGGTCATCGTAACCGGCCGCCTTCAGCTGACCGAAGGACTGGAAACCCCAGACCGTGCTGAGGGCCAGCAGCGCAATGAACCCGAACAGCACCCACTTAGAGTGCCGGGTTACAAGTTTGGCTACTGCGTTCATCGCTCTCAGACTATCGCTCGGTGCCTAGTCGAACAGTTCGCCTTCTAGGGGTTCCCTCACACCGCTCATGAATCGCTGCACGTTTGGGTCAACCATGACGTCTCGCATCTGAATGGCCCTTGTGAGGTACAGGCCCTCCAGCGAGCGCACCCGACTGAGCGCGACGTAGGTTTGCCCGGGGGCGAAGGCGCCTCGGCCCAGGTCTATCTGCACCTCGTCGTAGGTTTGGCCCTGACTCTTGTGGACCGTCACAGACCACGCCAGGCGCAGCGGGATCTGACGGAATTCGGCCACCGGGACCGCCACCAGAAACTCCTTTACCTTGCCGGACTCCTCGTCGAAGTTTTCCTCGATTTCGTAGCGCACCTTTTCCCAGGTGCTGAGACCGACGTCGAAGCGTTCGCCGTCCACGTCCACGATTACCCCACCCGATGAAGGCAGCTCGACCACATGGCCGATGGTTCCGTTGACCCAACGCTTCAGGACCGTGCCATCCTTGGCACGCTTGTTGGCGTCGTCGTTCTTGATGAACATGACCTGCGCGCCAACCTTGAGTTCTACCACGGGCTCGGCCGGGAGCGTGTTGCCGAAGGCGCGCTGGTCGCCGTCACCAAAGATGGCGTTGAAGCGCTTTGGCGGGTTCTCGATCTTGGCCAAGCGTGATTGGTTCACCTGATTGACCGATTCATTTACGGTGGCAAGGCGGATCACGTCGTCGTGCGGCGGCCAGCGGTTTCCGGCGCGGTTTATTTCATCCAACATGGCCTGATCCACGGAGCCGTCGCGGATGGCATTCAGGATGTGCTTGAAGCCCTCGTCCTTCTGGCGGAAGATCTCGGTCAACTCGTAGCGTTCGAGAGTGTCCTTGCGCCAGACGTGGGCGTCGAAGAACCAGTTGCTCTGGTAGTGCTCGGCCATGTAGGCGCGCTCTTCCGGCCCGCCCGGCACCGGGGCCAACTGATAGGGGTCGCCAAACATCACGACCTGCGTGCCACCGAATGGCAGCTTGGTGCGGCCCTTGCTGATGCCAAGCGCGGTGTCGATAGCGTCCATCATGTCGGCGTTCACCATGGAGACCTCATCGATCACCAGCATGTCGATGGCGCCCAGAACCTCTCGGGTGCGGCGCGAAAGGTGCCGGCGGATCTCCTGAGTGCCCAGAATTCCGAAGGGGAAGCCGAAGAGCGAGTGAATGGTCGCGCCACCCACGTTCAGAGCGGCCACGCCCGTTGGGGCGCAAACCGCCACCTTTTTCTCGGTGTTCTCAATCAGGTGAGTGAGCAGGGTCGACTTGCCCGTGCCGGCTCGGCCGGTGACAAAGACGTTGTTTCCGGTGCTCTCGATGTATTCGAAGAGGCGCTGCTGTTCGTCGGATAGCACGATGGGCTGCATCAGTTTTCTCCCGCATCATAGATACGTTCTTTTTCGGTGCCGCGGGCATCGAATTCGGCGGCTCGTCTTGCCTCGGCAGCCTGGCGGGCCGCGGCATTTGCGGCCAGCATCTGGTTGTATGCCTCCAGGTCAGCACCGCCAGACCTATCGCTGGCGCGGTCCTTGCGCTTGGCCTCGCGGGCATCGGAATTCGCCCACTGCACGGAGACCATGATGGTCAAGAATGCCGCCGGGAATTCGCCGATGCCCCAGGCGATGGCGCCTCCGTTTTGCTGGTCGGCGATTGGGGTCTGCCCCCAGGTTCTTCCCATGGCACCGAACCAGTCGGCCAGTAAGAGCCCATCGCCCATCATCAGGGACAGACCGAACAGCGCGTGGAAGGTAAGCGTGCCCAGCAGAATCATCAGGCGAACCGGATAGTTCATCGGCTTCGGTCCCGGGTCAATACCCACCAACGCCTGCACAAACAGGTAGCCGGTGATAACGAAGTGCACCACCATCCACTCGTGGCCGATGTGGTTGCGCGTCGCAAAGCTAAATAGCGGGGTGTAGTAGAAAACCACCAGGCTGGAGGCGAAATTCAAGGCCGCAACCAGCGGGTGGGAGACGAATCGAGCGTAAGGAGTGTGCACCGCCCAGAGCACCCATTCCCGGACGCCGTTGGTCTGGTCGTCGCGCTTGACGACCGCGCGGCTCAACAGGGTGACCGGGGCGCCAGGCACCAGCAGCAGCGGCACGGCCATGGTCAGCATCATGTGGGCAATCATGTGCACGCTGAATAGGTATTCCTCGTAGACGTTCATGGCGCCGCTGGTAATCCAGGTAAGCAGGACCATTCCGGAAATCCAGCTGAGGGTGCGTGCCGGGTTCCAGGCGTCGCCCCGGCGGTGCAGGCGCCAGACGCCGATGAGGTATAGCGCAACACCAAAGCCGGCTACGGTAAGCCAGATTAGGTCTGGTTTCCACTCGGTGAGCCAGCGTGCGGCGGTCAGCTCCGGAGGTAGCTTCTCGCCGGTGAGGATCTGGGCCGGGGTCGGGTTGGAAAGGTCGACGTTGTTGGCCGGTGGCGCGGTGTGAGCCAGGGCCGTGGCCAGCCCCATCGCCAGGCCCATGAGTCCAAGCTCCAGACCGACGAGGGACCAGAATCCCTTTGCCAGGCCGGCCTTTGGAAGCAACCGACGACGGTAGTAGGCACCCATTGCGCCCACGATCAGCAGGATCGCGCTCTTCGCCAAAATCAGCTCGCCGTATGCCGTGAAAAGTTGGTTCCAGCTGCTGAGGCGAACGGTTGCGGCTCCGATTCCGGAGGCGGCAACCACGATGTAGGCAAAGAGCGCAAGGTCGCTGTAGCGACGGGCCAGGATCAGATTCGAGGCTTGGTCCTTGGAGCGTACGGCGGTGGTGGCGATGAGGCCACCCACCCACACCGAGACTCCCACCAGGTGCAGCCCCAGCGAGTTGACCGCCATGGCGTGGCCCTGGGTGCCGGCCGCGTGTCCGCTGATGGCAAGCGGAATCAGGCCGATGAAAGCCAGGGCCATGACAAACAGTGCGGGAACCACCCGATTGATGGTGAAGGCCAGAAGCGCGACCAGTGCTCCGGCAGCCACGTTAAGCGCCAGGTTCTGTCCCAGTTGAATTCCGCTGATGAACAGCCAGAGACCGTCGCCAAAACTCTTGGCCGCCGAGAAACCCGTTCCGGTCACCGATAGGTAGGTCATGACTGTGGTGACGGCGCCGGAAATTGCCCAGAGTGCGGCCGATCCGCCAGCGATGTCTAGTAGGCGTCGCAGTTGCCAGGAGCCGTTGGCGCTGGCAAAGACCGCCATGGCCAACGATCCAATCGTGACGGCGGTGCTGATATCGGTGAGTCCCCTTAGTACTGGCAGGCCCCAGCGCACTATCGGCCCCGGATCCGCTAGCAGAAGTGGTGCGGCAGCACCCGAGAAGGCCAGTCCGGCTACCGCCCCCAGCACAAGGAGCGCCAGAGAAATTGACCCGGCAATGACTAGGTTGCGCGGGCTGCGGATTGGGGGAGTTTGAGGCACCGTTTAAGCCTAGGTTAAACAAAAGTGCGGTGTCCGAAGACACCGCACTCCCGTTAGTTTTTGAAGACTACTTGACTGCGCCCTTGAGCTTGCTGCCAGCCGAGACCTTTACGGTTGCGGCAGCAGGGATCTGGATGGTTGCGCCAGTCTGAGGGTTGCGACCGGTGCGAGCTGCACGGTGGCCCTTCTCAACCGAAAGCCAGCCTGGGATGCTGACCTTGCCGCCCTTAGCGACCTCGGAAGCAATGGTCTCGAACAGTGCGTCAACAACGCGGTTGACGGCAGCCTGCGACTCGCCGGTGTGCTTTGCAACGGCCTCTACGAGCTCACTCTTGTTAAGCGACATGTTTGGTCCTCCTGAACCTACGTGATTGACGTTCTTGTCACATCGAAAATAACACCGGTGTAACTCAATATCTCCATTTGTGTCGGTGTGTTGCGCCGAATATTGGGCTTTTTGCCCTGATTTGACGGGGTTTTTGCCTTTTTCCCCGGACCCGGCCGCCACGGCCCCACTGCCACCGAGCACCCACTCTATTCGGGTAAAGCGAAACCGCCGACCCTTTCGGACCGGCGGTTTCGTTTAAGTTTTGGGTTACCAGGAAGACTTGGTAATGCCTGGCAGCTCGCCGCGGTGAGCCATGTCGCGGAAGCGAACACGGGATACACCGAACTTGCTGAGGACACCGCGTGGGCGGCCGTCGATGCTGTCGCGTCCGCGTACGCGAACTGGCGATGCGTCCTTTGGCAGCTTCTGCAGACCGATGCGGGCCGCTTCGACCTGCTCGTCGGTGCTGTTTGGGTCGATCAGGGCCTTCTTCAGGGCGATGCGCTTCTCGTTGTAGCGCTCTACAACGATCTTGCGCTGCTCGTTACGAGCGATCTTGCTCTTCTTAGCCATTCTTAGCGCTCCTCGCGGAATTCAACGTGCTGGCGTACAACTGGGTCGTACTTCTTCAGCACCAGACGGTCTGGGTCGTTGCGACGGTTCTTCTTGGTCACGTAGGTGAAACCAGTGCCGGCGGTCGACTTCAGCTTGATGATCGGACGGATGTCCTTGTCCTTCTTGGCCACTTGCGTGCTCCTTAGATCTTCTCGCCGCGGGCGATGAGCTCGGAAACTACGGCCTCGATGCCGCGTACGTCAATAACCTTGATGCCGCGTGCGCTGAGGGTGAGGGTTACGTTGCGCTTCATCGAAGGCACGTAGTAGGTCTTCTTCTGGATGTTTGGGTCGAAGCGACGCTTGGTCTTGTTCTGAGCGTGCGAAACGTTGTGACCAAACTGAGGTCCAGTCTGAGTAACCTGGCAATAGGCTGCCATTTCGTCTCCTTTAGGGGGGCAAGCCCCGATTCCGAGATTGGAAGGAGCTTGAAGTAGGTGGTTGCTACGAGCAACTTCTCAAGTTTAGGCGAGGTTACGAGGCTTAAGCAAGTCTTGGGCGTAAACTCTTGGGCTTTATCGGCGCGTCTCGCGTGTTAATCCGCGCAGTTGACGCATTTTCCAAATAATTCCACCGTGTGGCTGGTGGGTGAAAATCCGTGCTGGCTGGCAATCTGAGCAATCCAGGCCTCGATGTTGCCGGCCTCAATCTCCACGGCTTTGCCGCACTCGGTGCAGATCAGGTGGTGGTGGTGTCCCGCGTCGCAGGCACGGAACAGGGTTTCGCCGTTGGTTGACTGCAAGGAGTCGGCTTCCTGCTGCTGCGCCAACTCGGCGAGCGCCCGGTAAACCGTGGCCAGGCCAATTGTGCTGCCGTGATTGCGCAGCACCAGATGCAGGTCCTGTGCGCTCACAAATCCGGTGGACTCGCTCAGGGCGTGTCTCACGGCGTCTTTCTGCCAGGTGTTGCGCTTAGTGCTCACTTGCGTCTCGTTTCCACAATTCGGCAGACCACATAAATAACGAAAGATATTGTGGTGACGTAGGGACTTATCGGCAGTCCCGCACCAACCGCCAACAGGATTCCACCGAGAACCGCGATTAGTGCGAATGCAACTGACAGCACCGCAACTAGGACCGGAACCTTTGTGATTCTCAGTGCTGCCGCGGCCGGGGTAACCAGCAGGCTAAGCACCAGAAGAGCGCCAACCACCTGAACTGAGGCCGCAACTGCCAGGCCGAGCAGCAGCATGAAGAGGATGGAGAGTGCGCGGATCGGTACGCCGCGCGCGGCCGCCACCTCGGGATCGAGGCTGGCGAAGTTGAGTGGACGCCAAACCAGCAGCAGGGTTGCCACAATCACCACGCTAATACCGGCGAGCCAGAGCAGCTGTGGGTTGTCCACCGCAACGATCTGGCCGGTGAGCAGTCCAAACTTGTTGGTGGTCTGCCCCCTATATAGCGAGATGGCTAGGATTCCAAGACCGAGGCCGGCAGGCATGAGCACGGCCACAATGGAGTTTCGTTCCCGAGCCTTAGCACCCATCACGCCGATGATTCCAGCGGCTAGCAGCGATCCGGCGATGGACCCAACCACAACATCCACGCCCGCCAAGAGGGCAACCGAGGCACCGGCAAAGGAGAGTTCGCTGATGCCGTGGACGGCGAAAGACATGTCGCGAGTGTTGACGAACACTCCGATGAGGCCTCCCATCACAGCCAAAAGTGCGCCGGCAATTAGGGAGTTTGTAATCAGCGGAAGCAGCTGGTCGTAGTCGGCAAAGTTGAAGATCACTTTTAGCTCCACTCCTCATCCGGGTGGTGATCGTGATCTTGGGTTCCAACCACCACGATGCGCCCCTGATTGCGAAGCACGTCAACCTGGGTTCCGTAGAGTTCGCTGAGAACTTCGGAGCGCAGCACCTCGTCGGGTGTTCCTATGCGGAACTGACCGTTGGCCAGGTATAAGACTCGGTCCACCATTCCCAGAATCGGGTTCACGTCGTGGGTGACGAACAGCACCGATGCCCTGTGTTCGCGGCGCTCTTCATCGATGAGGTTGGCAACTGCCTGCTGCTGCTGAAGATCCAGGGCGCTTAGTGGTTCGTCGGCAAGGATTAGGTTCGGGCTGGAGATGACGGCCTGGCCAACCCTGAAGCGCTGCAGCTGACCGCCACTTAGCGTGCCAATCGGCTTGTCCGCTAGATCATGGCCATCGATGCAGTCGAGCACATGGCGAACCCGCTCCCTGGCGCTTCTGCTGCGCCAGGGCAGGCCAAAGCGATGTCCGTCCAGGCCCATTTGGAGCAGGTCGCGGGCACGCATGGGAGTTCCAGAATCTGTTGCCCTGTGCTGGGGAATGTAGCCGATGCGGTCGCTCCCCCTGCCAACGGGTTGCCCGCCAATCAGGATCTGCCCATCGGTGAGAGCCTCCTGGCCAAGAATCGCCCGCAGCAGTGAGGTCTTGCCAGACCCGTTCGCCCCAATAACGGCGATGAATTCCTCGGGCATCACACTTAGATTCAGACCGCTCCAAAGGGTGTGTTCACCGAATGCCAGTTTGGCGTTTACAACCTCGAGGATCGGCTTGGCCTGTGTCGTCGGGTTCGTCATTTGATTGCTCCGGAGATTGCCGTCAAGGTTCGCTTCATCCACGTGACATAGCTGGTGTGTGCTGGCAGAAGTTCGCTCAGTTCAATTACTGGAACACCTGTCGAGGTAGCCCAGGCGCTGATCTGCGAGGTCTGCGCGCCTGTGGTCTGCTGATTCAGAATCACCAGCTTCACCTGATGCCTTGTGATCATGGTTTTGATCTGGTTCATCACAGCCGGCGATGCATCGGTTTCGGCCTCGACGGCGTTGGCAAACGCCTGGGGAATCATGTTCCGCATGCCTAGGGCATCAAGGGTGAACGCCGCGAAAGGTTCGGTTAGCAGAACCCTTGAGTCAAAGGTCTTGGTTCTCAGGGTCTTTGCGCGAGCGGTTAGGTCATCAATGGCGGCACTCAATTTCTTGTAGTTTGCGGTGAGTGCCGTGGTGTCAGAGGCCGGGGCAACCTTGACCAGTGCCTGATAGGTGCTTTTGGCCATCACGTTAGCAAAGGCAAAGTCGTACCAGAAGTGTGGGTTTGTGTCCGGGCGCAGGGGTAATCCCGGAATCAGGATGCTGGATGCCAACAGGTTCACATTGCCCGCGTTGGCCGGCTTGGCAGTCACCAGCTTGTGGAAGAAGGTGTCATAGCCGGCTCCGTTTTCGATGGTGACCTGCGCCTGATTCACGGCCAGTTGGTCTCGGACCGTGGCCTCGTAGGAGTGGGGATCCTGGTACTGCGATTCGATGATGGCGCTGGCGTCAACCAGGCCTCCGCCAATTTGCTTTGCGATTTCGGCCCAAACGGCAACCGACGAAACCACCCGAACTTTGTTGTCGGTGGGAGTGGGAGTAGGGGTTTCCGACGCGGTCTGGCTCGCGCTCTGGGTTGGAGTGGTGGTTGGCACCGGTTGGGTGGAACATCCCGCGGCGGCAGCCGCCAACGTCACGAGCAGGGCGAACGCGCTCGTGCGCCTTGAAACCAACTTCAAACCATCCATGGGCTAAAAGTAGCCCTAATGATAATGATTGTCAATACACGGCGAAGGTAACGTTTAGCGAAAGTTCTTCACAATTGGCGCCTCGCCGCAAACTGCTCTGACAGACTGAAGCGGATGGGCAATGCGGCCCAGACTCGAGGATGAGGGAGACACCCATGAGCAACTACCAGGCACCAGACGGCAACGACCTACCACCAGTGGCAAGCGCACAGTCTGCATCTACCGGCGGCGTTCCACAGAAGAACTTCATGACCACCGCCCTGCTGGGAATCTTCCTCGGAACATTCGGCGCGGACCGTTTCTACCTAGGCGACACCGGCCTTGCCATTGCCAAGCTGCTCACCTGCGGCGGTTGCGGAATTTGGTCGCTGATTGACAACATAATGCTGGTAACTGGTCAGCGCACTGACGCGCAAAAGCGTCCACTCGCGGGCTATGCGGAGAACAAGAAGACCGCCATCATCATCTTTGTTGTGGTTTATGCGCTCGGCGTGGTTAGTGGTCTTATCAATTTCGCTAACAACTACAACCCAATGGGCTAAACCCTGTGTCAGAGTACACACCACCGTCCAATTCGGACGGAAGCGCATCCGCGGCCTACTTTCAGGCGCCATCTCAGCCGCCCAAGCGTTTTCTCACAGCCGTTTTGCTGTCCTATTTCCTGGGCACGTTCGGCGCTGACCGCTTCTACATGGGTCAGGTTGGGCTTGGCCTAGCCAAGCTCTTCACCTGCGGCGGTTGCGGAGTTTGGCACACCATCGACTGGATTCTGTTTCTAACCAACCAGATCAAGGATTCCGAAGGCCGCGAACCGACAGGCTACCTAGAGGATAGAAAAACTGCTCTAATTGTGATTTTTGTGACCATGGGTGCCTCTGTGTTGATCGGACTCGGCATCGCCGCGATTTCACTAGTTAGCCACGCGCTTTACCACTACTAAACCCTGGCTAAACAAGCGGGTCTGGCGCGAGCCAACTCCCAGGCAGGTTGCGAGCCAACGTAAACACCACGGTGGCGGCCGCTACCAACGCGATGATAGTTATCCGAAGCCGCCGAGACTTAGTGTGCTGAGCCCAGAACCCCAAAAGTACTAGTGCGGGCATGGCAAAGATGAGTGCGTTTTGGCTGAGCGCTCCGGCGAGGTTTCCATGCAGGATATCCCAGGTTGCGCGCAGACCGCCGCAGCCTGGGCAGTAAATTCCCGTGACCGCGTAGACTGGGCACTTTGGCCAGAATTGTTGCGGCAAAAACGCCACCGCTCCGAGTGTTGCAACGCCGGTGATGCCAAGAGCAAACTGTTCCTTGCTTGGTTTGCGTCCGGCCAGGGTTGGCACGTTAGTCCAGAAGAAGTGCTGGCTCTTCGATGACGCTTGCAACGTCCTGCACAAAGCGGCTGGCTACGTCGCCGTCAACCACGCGGTGGTCGAAGGTGGCTCCGATGGTGGTCACCTGGCGAACCTGAATCTCGCCATTAACAACCCAAGGCTTAGGGCGGATGGATCCGAGGGCAACGATGGCACACTCACCAGGGTTGAGGATTGGGGTTCCGGTGTCAACACCAAACACACCGATGTTGGTGATGGTGATGGTTCCGTTCGACATCTCGGCCGGCTGGGTCTTGCCCTCGCGCGCCGTGGTTGCCAGCTGCTCAATTGCCCGAGCCAACTCCAGCATCGAAAGCTTGTCGGCGTCCTTGATGTTCGGCACGATCAAGCCACGCGGGGTGGCGGCCGCGATGCCAAAGTTCACGTAGTTGTGAACGATGATCTCTTCCTCGGTGAAGGTAGCGTTTACCATCGGGTTGCGACGCACCGCCCACATCATGGCCTTGGCCATAATCAGCAGCGGTGTCACCTTTACACCAGCGAAGTCGGTTGATGCCTTGAGGCGCCTGACATACTCCATGGTGCGCGTGGCATCAACGTCAACGAAGATGCTCACGTGCGGGGCCTGAAATGCGCTGGTGACCATCGCGTTGGCGATGGCCTTGCGCACGCCCTTCACCGGGATGCGCGTCTCGCGCTCGGTCGGGGCCTCGGGGGTGGTCAGGTTTCGGAACACCGACGCCTGCTGGGCTGCGGCCATAACGTCTTCGCGGGTGACCTCGCCGGCCATGCCGCTTGGGGTCACCTTGGTGATGTCAACGTTCAGTTCGCGGGCCAGCGCGCGGGTTGGCGGCTTGGCAATCACGCTCTCCTCGCCAACACCAACAACGATGTTCTGCTGTGCGGCCGCCACTGGCAGTGCTGCGGTGGCGGCGGCCGGGGCCGGGATGCCTCCCGGCACGGTGCGACCACGACGACGAGTTCCACCCAGGCTGTGGTTCACGCCGTAGCCAACCAGGGCTGGGGGTTCCTTTTCCTCGCCGGAGGCGGCGGCAGGGGCGGCGGAAGGAGCTGGCGCTGCTGCCGCGGCGGCGGCCTCGGCGTTGGTGGCAACTGCTGTGTGCAGCTGCTGAACCGGACCGGTCTGGGTTCCAACCGCGCCGTCGGCCACAGTCACAGCGATGATTGGCTTGCCAACCTCAACGGTCTCGCCCTCTTCGGCAAGCAACTGAGTCACAGTGCCGGCGAATGGGCAGGGCAGCTCAACGAGCGACTTAGCGGTTTCGATCTCGCAGATGATCTGGTTGACGCCGACTGAATCGCCCGGCTTGACCATCCAGTTAACAATCTCTGCCTCGGTGAGGCCTTCGCCTACGTCCGGGAGGTTGAAGTATGCCAGCTGACTCATCGGTGTGCCTTCCTAAATCAGAACTAGTAGGCCAAGACGCGGTCCACGGCCTCAAGCACGCGGTCTGCATCCGGCAGGTAAACCTCTTCCAGCTTTGCCGCTGGATATGGAACATCGAATCCGCCAACTCGCAGAACCGGAGCCTGCAGGTGATAGAAAGCCTGCTCGGCGATGCGCGCGGCAACCTCGGATGCGATCGAAACAAAGTTAGGAGCCTCGCTGGCGACCACCAGTCGGCCGGTCTTCTTTACGCTCTCCACGATCGTGGAGTAGTCGATCGGGCTGAGCGAGCGCAGGTCGATAACCTCGATGCTCACGCCTTCCTCGGCAGCGATCTGGGCTGCCTGCAGGCATACGGTCACCATTGGGCCGTAGGTTGCGATGGTCACAGAGTGGCCCTCGTGCAGAACTCGGGCGCTGTGCATCGGCAGCGGAGGGGTGTCCAGGTTGACCGGACCCTTCTGCCAGTAGCGGCGCTTTGGCTCAAAGAACATGACTGGGTCATCCGAGTCGATTGCCTGCTGGATCATCCAGTAGGCGTCATTCGGGTTGCTTGGGCTGACTACGCGCAGGCCAGCGGTGTGGGCAAAGTAGGCTTCAGGGCTCTCGCTGTGGTGCTCCACCGCACCAATGCCGCCGCCGTAAGGAACGCGGATGACAACCGGCATCTTGTGGAAGCCCTCGGAGCGGTTGGTCATCTTGGCAAGCTGAGTGGTGATCTGGTCAAAGCCAGGGAAGATGAAGCCGTCAAACTGGATCTCGGTGACCGGGCGGTAGCCGCGCATCGCCAGACCAATCGCGGTTCCGATGATTCCGGACTCAGCGATTGGCGAGTTGAAGATGCGGGTGCTGCCAAACTCCTTGTGGAGCCCCTCGGTCACGCGGAAAACGCCACCAAGTTCGGCTACGTCCTCGCCAAACATCAGAACCTTAGGGTTCTCGGCCATCTTCTTGCGCAGACCGGCGTTGATGGCGCGTGCAATGGCCATCTCCTGGAAGTTACTCATTGGCTTCTCCCGAGTGGTCCGCCAGGGCGTCCTGGTTGATTACGTTGTGAAGGCTCGTCGATGGGTGAGCCTCGGTCTCGAACGACCCCTCGTACTCGGTGAGCCAAGCCAACTGCTCTTCGATGAGCGGGTGTGGCTCCGAGTACACGTACTTGAACATGTTCTCGAATGGCGGAGTTGGCAGACCGAAGGTCTTGGCGCGAATTTCCTCGGCCAGTCGGTCGCCGTCGGCGGCGCAGTCATCAAAGAATGCCTGGCCAACGCCTTGGCGACGCAGGAACTTCTCGAGGCGCAGGATTGGGTCGCGACCCTTCCAGAGCTCTGTCTCCTCGTTGCTGCGGTACTTGGTTGGGTCATCGCTGGTGGTGTGGGCACCGATGCGGTACGTGAGCGCCTCGATGAGACTCGGGCCCAGGCCGTTTCGGGCGTCGTCCATGTGCTTTGCCGTCACGGCGTAGCTGGCCAGCACGTCGTTTCCGTCGATGCGCACGCCCGGAACGCCAAAGCCCTCACCGCGACGATACAGCGGTACAGCGGTCTGGCTGTCGGTGCGGCTGGAGATTGCCCACTGGTTGTTCTGGATGAAGAACACCTGCGGAGTCTTGTTGACCGCGGCAAACAACAGACCCTCGGAGACGTCACCTTCGGCGGTCGCGCCATCGCCCACGTAGCAAATGACGGCTTGGTCTACCGCTGGGTCGCCGGTGCCAACCGCACCATCGAAGTTGATGCCCATGGCGTAACCAGTGGCGTGGAGAACCTGGGAACCCAGAACGATTGCGTACAGGTGGAAGCGAGTTGCGTCAGGGTTCCAGCCGCCGTGGTTTACGCCGCGAAGCATCTTGAGGATTGACATCAGGTCGATGCCATGAGTGAGCGCAACTCCGTGTTCGCGGTAGGAAGGGAAGATGTGGTCGTTGTGGCCAACACCGTAGCCTGAGCCGATCTGGGCGCCCTCTTGGCCGACTGCGGGAATCCAGAGTCCAAGCTGACCTTGGCGCTGCAGGGCGGTCGCCTCGTTGTCGAAGCGACGGATCTTGGCCATGTCGCGGTAGAACTTGAGGTAGTCGGCCTCTGTCAGGCGCTTGAGGTATTCGGCGTATTCGCCCCACTGGCTGGGCACAGCAAACTCTCCCTCTGGAGAGAGGAACTGCACCATCGGAATTTGGCCGGAGTCTTGCTCAGTCATTAGAACCAATTTAGTTGGAAAATGGCACAATCTAAACATGAGACGTTTTGTAGTCGGAACTGTTATCAATGCCGCAGGGCTCTGGTTGACCACACTTGTGATTCCAGCAATTGTCATGCACCCCTATGGCGGCAACGACATTTGGCCAACAATTGGCTCATTTGTGCTCATCGGAGCCATCTTTGGGCTTGTAAACGGAATCATCGCGCCAATCGTGAAGGTGCTGAGTATCCCCATCTACATCCTCACCTTCGGGCTCATCTCGTTTGTAATCAATGGTGCGCTGTTGATCTTTGTGTCTTACCTGTCTGGGCTTATCCACGGCGGCGGGCTCACCATCGATGGCTTCTCCAACGGCGGTGTGTCCTGGGGTGCCTTCGGTTGGGCGGTTCTCGGTGCCGTAGTGATGAGCATCGCAACCTTCCTCACCCGCTCGGTTCTCAAGGGGCTGCGCTGGATTTAGTATGTCCTTCTGGCCGACCAATCCTGGATTTCCACCTGACCCTGGTCGAGCAGTCCGGAAAGTCGCTCTTTTAATCCAGCCATTGTTGTGGTTCCAAGATCGTCCAAGCTGTTGACGTAAGACTCCAGCGAGTGCCCGATTAGGCCGCCTGGACCCAGGTTTAGGTTGAGCCAGTTTGCTTTGTCGGGTGGCTGAGTTAGGTCGAGCATGGGCACGGGATCGTTGCTGTGTTGAATGTTGATTACCTCAACTGAGTCTGGCAATTGGATCGCGTCTATTGGTGCCCCAACCGAAACTAGGCCGAGCACCCTGCCCGAGACACCTCGCGCGATGAGGTCGGCACCAACCAGCGCACCCTGGGAGTAACCGACAACGGTCAAAGTGTCCTGCGAGCCGAATCCGGCCTGTTCCAGCGAGTTTCTGGTTGCGCGCTCGGCTGCGGTTGGTCCGGCGTCGGCCAATGAGCCAAGGTCGGAGCGCAGGTCAAAGACCGAGTGCCCGGGCTTGAGGCTCCAGCTCTGAGTTCCGGGAAGGTAGAGGGTGAAGTGGCGGCCTGGTCGTCCGCCCGGAACCGCCTGGCCCGGAGCCGAAACCTCGATGCGAATCTCACCAACTCTGCCCACCTCCAGTAGGCGCTGCATGAGCATTCCGATGTCCGTGGCGGCCCTGCCAACACTTGCCTCTAGCTTCCTGACGGCCACCGATGTATCCAGTAGTCCAGCTGTGTTGGAGATTCCCACCGCGGCCCTCGCTCCGATTGGTACCAGTGCGGTGAGCGCCTTCTCGAGCTCGGGAATTAAACTGGACTCGTTGTGCTCGTAGTTTGCGGCCGCCGCAAGGCACGACCTAGCCAGACGACCGAGGTCGTCGATTATTGGTGGGAGCTTAACGAGACCTACCCCGAGTGCAGCCGGTTGCTCAGCTATTGCCGCCATTGTGGCCTCAATGAAGGCAATGCTTGAGAAGATGACGGTTGCGGCATTCCGTAGCTGGTGGAGGTCCACCCTGACTGGGGGCGCGCTTGGAGCCACGACATCAGGTGTGGGTGAGGGGCTAGGAGCGGGTGCCGGCTCGGGGGTTGCCCCTGGGGCACAAACCGATCCGCTCATGCCGCAGCCACCAGCGCCACCTCGGCGATTACCGCCAGGGTGATGCACTTATCGGCTTCTTCCAGGTCATGGATGAGCCTCTGGAGGTCGCGTTGAAACGCTGTCTTGCTGGGCCCCTCCCAGTCCACAACGGCATTCGTGACCCCGTAGAGCAGGTTCGAGGCAATGCTCAGCATTGTAGGTAATCCGATTCGAGACGACATGTTTCAAGTTTTTGTCACTCAAGCACGGCCCTTGCTAGCAATGCGGTCAACTGTTGATAAGAGGACTTATTCGGTTCGGTTCAATCGGGATAAGGCAAAATATAAGGGTGAGCACACTTTCCCCCCAGCCAATCAGCCCCCTCGATGGTCGTTACGCACCCGCCGTAACCGAACTCGGTTTCCACCTCTCCGAGGCCGGACTTAACCGCGCCCGCATCCACGTTGAGGTGGAGTGGCTTGTGCACCTCGCCAACCGCGACGTTCTTGGGCTTCAGCGACCCTTCACCGAGGCAGAGGCGAAGCAGCTGCGAGCAGTTGTCTCAGGGTTTGGCGACGCCGACATCGCAGAACTTGCAGCCACCGAGGCCAAGACCCAGCACGACGTTAAGGCAGTGGAGTACTACGTGCGCGAGCGCCTGAGCAAGGTGGGACGTGCCGATCTGCTGGAGCTCACCCACTTCGCCTGCACTTCCGAGGACATCAACAACCTCTCCTATGCCCTCACCGTGCGCGACGCCGTGAACCTGGTTTGGCTGCCACGGGTTGAGTTGCTGATGGGCAAACTCCGCGATATGGCCGCCAAGTACGCGAGCGTTCCGATGCTGAGCCGCACCCACGGCCAGCCAGCAACCCCCACCACCATGGGCAAGGAGCTCGCGGTATTCGTGTTCCGCCTGGACCGCCAGCTGCAGCGCATCAAGGCCGCTCAGTACCTAGGCAAATTCTCCGGTGCCACCGGCACCTTCAGCGCGCACGTTTCGGCGGCTCCAACGGTGGACTGGCTTGCGGAGTCCCGCGAGTTCGTTGAATCACTGGGCCTCACCTGGAACCCGCTCACCACCCAGATCGAGAGCCACGACTGGCAGGCCGAGCTCTACTCGGCGGTAGCCCTTTTCAACCGCATTCTGCACAACCTCTGCACCGATGTTTGGACCTACATCAGCCTGAACTATTTCAAGCAGATTCCGGTTGCCGGAGCTACCGGTTCGTCCACAATGCCGCACAAGGTCAACCCCATCCGCTTCGAGAACGCCGAGAGCAACCTGGAGCTCTCAAACGCCATCCTCGACTCGCTCGGCGCCACCCTTGTCACAAGCCGCCTGCAGCGCGACCTCACCGATTCGTCGTCGCAGCGCAACATCGGACTAGGCTTCGGGCACTCGCTGCTCGCCATCGACAACGTGACCAAGGGCCTGGGTCAGCTGGAACTCAACGAGGGCGTGCTGTCGGCCGACCTACTCGACAACTGGGAGGTGCTTGGCGAGGCAATCCAGACTGTCATCCGCGCCGAGGTTGCCGCCGGTCGCAGCGACATCGACAACCCGTACGAGCTGCTGAAGGAACTGACCCGCGGCAAGCGCGTTTCGGGCGAAGACCTTGTCGCCTTTGTGAATGGCCTGAAGCTGGAGCAGGCGGCCAAGGATCGCCTCCTGGCACTGAAGCCGGGCACCTACATCGGTGAGGCCGTAAAGATTGCCGGTCTGGTTAAGTAAAACCAACCAAAGTGAAAGACCCGCTCGAGTAGTCGAGCGGGTCTTTTTGGTCTACTTAAGGCGGGGCTTGCCCGGGTCGTAGTCGTCATCCTTGACCGTGAGGGCCAGGGTTGCAATGGTCACCAGCACAACGATGAATGTGATGCCCGCCCAGATGAGCGACTCACCAACCAGCCTGGTTCCACCCCAAACCAGAATGCCAACGATGGCTGCAGCGATGAACGAGAGCGTTAGAAAAACGCGCACGCCAACTTTGGAGTTTGGATTTGTCATGGATTAAGCCTAACTGCTGAAGTGCAACAAGGTTTGGCCGATTAAGCCGACTTGGGGTTGTCTTGCGAGTAGATGGCGATGCCGGTGTGCACCGCCGTGAGGATCATGTATGCGCCGAGGAATCCGACCGCATCGCGTGGACCGAGGTGGATAGCCGCAAACAGGATTCCCAAGGCAAAGTTGAGCACCAGACTAATCAGGTGGTCACGGCCCTTGGGTGTCTTGTAACCGGCGCGGCGTCCCAGCTCAAATTCGATACCGCCGGAAATGAAACCCCAGGCAGCAACCAGCACGCGATACACCAAACCACCGAGTGCGGCCGGGACCTGGGCGGCAACCAGCGCCACGAGAAGTGCAACGGTGGTTAGCGGAAGCGTTTCTACATCGGTGAGTTTGCGCTTCTGCACCATGGTCACGAACACGTTGACTAGGGCAAAACCGATGCCGAAACTGGTTAGTGCGTTCAGGCCCACGTGAGTGGTTAGCTCGTGGGTGAAGGTGATGATGAGACCTACCTCGAGATAGACCGCGGTCCGAAGGAAATTTAGAAAACGCACCTGACTATGGTTTCATATTCGCGAAGCGCGAGTACTTGCCCTGGAACAGTACGGTCACCGTATCGGTAGGTCCGTTACGCTGCTTGGCCAGGATCAGATCGGCCTCGCCGGCGCGAGGGCTTTCTTTGTTACCGATGTCATCGCGGTGCAGCAGAATCACAACGTCGGCATCCTGCTCGAGCGATCCGGACTCACGGAGCTGTGAGATGTCGGGCTTCTTGTCCTTGGTGTCTTCGCTCTTACGGTTTAGCTGAGAGATTGCGATGACCGGAACCTTTAGCTCCTTAGCCAGAAGTTTGAGCGCACGGGAGAACTCCGATACCTCTTGCTGGCGGCTCTCCACCTTCTTGCCCGAGGTAAGCAGCTGCAGATAGTCGATGACGATGAGCTGAAGGCCGTACTGCTTTACCAGCCGGCGGCACTTGGCGCGGATTTCCACCAGGGTGAGGTTTGGGCTGTCATCTATGTAGAGAGGTGCGGCATTTAGCGTGGCGCGAACTGAGACGATCTTCACCCAGTCTTCGGGACTTAGGGTTCCCTTACGCATGGACTGCAGCGGGATGTTGGCTTCGGCCGAGAGCAGACGCATGGCGATTTCGGAGCGGCTCATTTCGAGCGAGAAGAACACGGCCGGCTTGTTGTAGCGCACGGTCGCGTTTCTGGCGAAGTCAAGAGCGAGGGTGGACTTGCCCACGGCCGGACGGGCCGCCACGATGATCATCTGGCCCGGGTGCAAACCGTGAGTCAGCTCGTCCAGCGCGTCAAAGCCGGTAGGCACACCCACCATTTCGCCGCCGCGGGCGGATGCGCGCTCAATTTCGTCGAGGGCCTCCTGCATGCTTTCACCCAGGCTGCTGAGTTCTTCACCCATGCCCTGGGTTGCCACGGCATAAACGTCTGCCTGGGCTGTGTTGACGATCTCCTCGACCTCACCCTCGTTGGCGTAACCCATCTGGGCGATTCGAGTGCCAACCTCGACGAGACGGCGAAGCACTGCCTTGTCGCGCACGATGTGCGCGTAGTAAACAGAGCTGGCGGCGGTGGGAACGATGGAGGTGAGCAGGTGAAGGTACTCGGCACCGCCTGCTCGCACGAGGTTGCCGGCCTTGGTCAGTTCATCGGTGACCGTGATGATGTCGGTTGGCTCGCCCTTGCCGTAAAGCTTGACGATGGCGTCGAAGATGATCTCGTGCTTGGGTGCATAGAAGTCAACAGCCTTCACAACCTCAAAGACCTCGGCCACGGCATCCTGGGAAAGCAGCATGCCACCGATGGTGCTCTGCTCCGCCAGGTTGTCGCTGGGCAACTGCCTGCCGGTGACCACTGGTTCCGGGTTTGGAACTGCTGCCAAACTCATGGATGCCTCCTAAAGACCTGATACTTCAGACCTAGCATGGGACACCGACAATTTACCTTCAAGTCGCCCTGTGGATAACTTTGTGGACAACTGTTGAAACACGCCGATAAGCCTGTTAGTAACTTGTGGATAACCCTGTTGACTAATTGTTGAAACTGCCAGAAATCCCTTTATCTACAAGGGTTTCAGGGGTGTGCAAAAGATTCTTAAGAAACTCTAAACTTCTGGTTCAAGGTTGTGGAAAACCTTGAAGGTTTGCGTGTGGTTCCCACACGTTTATGAACGGCCGGTGAACGACTTTTGCGGTTTTTGCAGCGCAATTACAAAGCGGGTGGCCCCAAAGGACCACCCGCTCTGAGCAAGTGTTACTTGGCGGCTACAACCTGGAGGTTGAGCTTGGCAACGAGGTCGCCGTTGATGCGCACGGTAGCGGCGTGGTTGCCGGTGGTGCGGATCGGTGCAACGAACTCAACCTTGCGCTTGTCGATCTCGCCGAGACCTGCTGCTGCAACTGCTGCTGCAACTGCGCTGGTCTTGACTGCGCCGAACAGACGGCCACCAACGCCGGCCTTTACGACCAGCTTGACGGTTGCGGCCTCGAGGGCAGCCTTGAGAGCTGCGGCGTCCTCGGCCGATGCGATAACGCGAGCCTCGCGAGCTGCACGGATCTGTGCAACCTGCTTCTCGCCACCCTTGCTCCACATCACGGCAAAGCCGCGAGGAAGCAGGTAGTTACGTGCGTAGCCGTTCTTAACTTCGACTACGTCACCAGCGGCACCGAGACCGGTTACCTCGGTGGTCAGAATGAGCTTAGACATTCAATTACTCCTTAGCGGCCGGCGCCAGCGTAAGGAAGCAGAGCTACCTCGCGAGCGTTCTTGATGGCACGGGCGATGAGGCGCTGCTCCTGGACAGAGACGCCGGTGATGCGACGGGCGCGGATCTTGCCGCGGTCCGACAGGAACTTACGAAGGGTTGCAACGTCCTTGTAGTCAATAACGCCAACCTTGATTGCCTTAACAGGGGCAAGCTTTGCGTTCTTGGCGTTGCGAGGCTTACGACGTGGGTCGCTCTTTGCAGCCATGATTATTTCTCCTAATTAGATCTTGAAAGATTTAGAACGGGGTGTCGTCGAGTCCGGCGGTGCCACCTGGGTTTGCCCAGGCGTCGTCGCTCGGAGCGGCGGTACGGGTAGCTGGAGCATCGCCCCAAGGGTTGTCGTTTCGCGAACCACCCACGGCGCCGGCCTCACGAGCACGGTTGGTTACAACTGCGGTTGCGCGAAGCAACGATGCGCCGATGTCCTCAATCTCGAGCTCGAGCGAAGCGCGAGCCTCGCCGTTTGCTGCCTGGTATGCCGATGGAGCCTTCAGGCGACCGGTGACAACAACGCGGGCACCCTTGTGCAGGGAGTTTGCGATGTTCTCAGCCAGTTCGCGCCAAGCGGTGCAGCGAACCCAAACGGTTTCGCCATCTTCCCACTGGCTGGTCTGACGGTTGAAGGTGCGTGGAGTTGAACCCACACGCAGCGAAGTGACGGCAACGCCACCCTGGGTGTAACGCAGCTCAGGATCAGCGGCTAGATTTCCGACAATCGTGACGTTTACTTCCCCGGCCATAATCTTTTCTCGCTTGCCTTATTTGGCAGCAGCGCGGGCTGCTGGCTTCTTTGCTGGCTTGGTGTCGGCGATCTCAGCAGCGGTGAGCTCTGGGATCTCGACTGGCTTGATGTTGACGATTGCCTGGTCGGCGCGAAGAACCTTGGTGCGGAGAACGGCTTCCGACAGCTTCAGCTGGCGGTCGAGCTCGTCTACGTCAACCGAGTTAGCGGTCATGTTGATGACTGCGTAAATGGCTTCGGTCTTCTTTGCGATTTCGTAGGCAAGGCGACGACGGCCCCAAATGTCAACCTTCTCAACGGTACCGTTACCGTTGCGGATTACATTGAGGAACTTGTCGAGGCTAGGAGCAACAGTTCGCTCGTCGATCGATGGATCGAGGAGAACCATAACTTCATATGGATGCATGACTAACCCACCTCCTTTGGACTAGAACGGCCACGGGCTTTCCGTGACAGGAGGGTATTGGCATCTGTCGCACCACCGTCCAAAAGTGGATTTAGGCGCAACCTTTCTAGACTACCTTGCGTTCCACCAAGTGAGCAAGCGCTTTTCGGCCTCTTCGGCACCGATGGACCCCTCATCCATGCGCAGCTCCATCATGAAGTTGTATGCCTCGCCAACCTCGCGGCCGGGGCGAATCCCCAAAATGCGCATGATGTCGTCTCCGTTAAGGTCTGGGCGGATGGAATCCAGTTCCTCCTGCGCGGCCAACTCGGCGATGCGGCGCTCCAGGTCATCGTAGGCGTGTGCCAGGCGATCGGCCTTGCGCTTGTTTCGCGTGGTCACGTCGGCCCTGGTTAGAACGTGCAGTCTAGATAGGTGCTCGCCCGCGTCGCGCACGTATCGGCGCACGGCGGCATCAGTCCAGGGATCGTTCTCGCCGTAGCCAAAGAAGCGCAGGTGCAACTTCACCAGTTCTTTAACGGCCTTGATTGTGGCGTTATCAAACTTGAGTTCGCGCATGCGTGCGCCTGCAAGACGGCTTCCCACCAGGTCGTGCTGGTGGAACGAAACCGCACCTCCTGGCTCCTTGCGCTTGGTAGCTGGCTTGCCGATGTCGTGCATGAGTGCGGCAAAGCGAAGTACAAAGTCGCCCTCGAGACCATACTCGCTCTCGTAACCGATGGCCTGTTCCACGACGGTGAGCGTGTGCTCGTAAACGTCCTTGTGATGGTGGTGCTCGTCGCTCTCCAGGCGCAGAGCGGGAAGTTCTGGCAGAACCACTGCGGCAAGCCCCGAGTCGACCAGCGCGGTCAGGCCCAGACGGGGGTGAGACCCCAGCATCAGCTTTGTGATTTCAACATTGATGCGCTCTGCGCTTACGATGGCCAGTCGGTCGGTCATGCGCGTCATCGCATCGAAGGTGGCCGGTTCGATTTCAAAACCGAGCTGGCTGGCAAATCTGGCGCCACGCAGCATTCGCAGCGGGTCATCGCTGAACGAAATCTCGGGTTCTATCGGAGTCTTCAGGACTCCGGCGATCAGATCGGCCAAGCCGTTGGTGGGATCCACAAAGGTTTTCTCGGGCAGACGCAATGCCATTGAGTTCACGGTGAAGTCCCTACGCAGGAGGTCGGACTCCAGGTTATTACCAAAGGCCACGACGGGCTTGCGCGAACCCTCGTCGTATTCGTCCGCCCTATAGGTGGTGATCTCAACAGTGTCATCGCCAATGCGAGCACCGATGGTGCCGAATTCCTTGCCGATATCCCACCAGGCATCCACGTTGCCCTTTAGCACGGCGATGGTCTGGTCTGGCAGTGCAGAGGTGGTGAAATCCAGGTCAAGTGATTTTCGGCCCAGGAATGCATCGCGAACCGGGCCACCCACCAGCGCCAATTCGTATCCGGCAGCCGAAAAGAGCCCGCCCAGGCGCGCAAAAAGATCACTCGAGGTGAGTTGGTCAAGGTTCTTTAGAGCATCTGCCACGCGGTTCATCGCATTCAGTTTGGCACAGGGCACTAGGTCTAGTCTTAATGTCATGACCGACCGTTTGTATGCGCGCCCAAAGCGCCGTGTGGAGGAGACTTCAGCCGGCGGTTTCGTGCTCGCTCAGGACGGAAGCCTCCGCGTAGCCTTGATCGGCCGGCAGGCGCGCTCGGGTCGCATCGACTGGTGCGTGCCAAAGGGTCACCTGGAGGGCCAAGAGACCATCGAACAGGCGGCAATCCGCGAGGTTGCCGAGGAGACCGGCCTGCACGTCGAGACCATCACCACCCTCGGCAGCATCAAATACGAGTTTTCCTCAGGTTCAAAACTCATCTCCAAGACGGTTCACCACTTCCTTTTCAAGCAGGTTGGCGGGTTCCTAACACTCGATGGCGACCCCGACCACGAGGCAATCGATGTCCGCTGGTTCGAACTCGACGTGCTGGAGTCCACGCTCGCTCACGAAAACGAGCGCAAGATGGCTCGCGCCGTCTTGGAGTGGGTTGGGCAGCAATAGTGCGCAGATTCGTGCGGTTCGGGGCCGCCTTGCTCGCGTTTCTCTGGCTTTCATTCGGCATCACCCAGCCATCGATCGCGGCAACCGGCACCTCCGTTGGCTCAACCACCACTCCGCTTCCGGGATTCGCCATCAAGATCGTGCCCGGCTCTGTCATTCACCTGGTGAGTCGCAACTCCAAGCTGCCCGTCTCGATTCAGAACAACTACGACACCGAGATTCGCGTACAGGTGCATGTTGCCGCCAACAACCTGAACGCGCTCATCCCGGCGGCCATCGAGGTTACCGTACCGGCGAACACCACCTATGTGGCGCAGGTTCCGGTTTCGGCCATCGCCGATGGCAACGTGACTCTCCACGCTTGGATTACAACATTTTCAGGACTTTCTCTGGGTGAGCCTGTAGACCTACCAATGACAATCAACGCCGAGATTGAGGAATCGATCATCGCGGGGTTTGCCATTGTTGTGGCCAGCCTTGGCGTGATCGGCGTGATCCGCACCATTCGCAGGCGTCAGAGCAACGCAAGTTCGATCTAGGAGTTCAATGAGCGTCGCACGTTCCAGCATCATCATGGCCAGCGGCACCGTGGTAAGCCGCATTCTGGGCTTTGCCCGTACAGCGCTACTAGCCGCGATGATCGGCGTCACCACGAACGCCGCCGACGCCTTTGGTGTTGCCAACCAGCTTCCGAACAACGTCTGGGCGATTGTGGCCGGCGGAGTTCTCAACGCCATCCTGGTGCCACAGCTGGTGCGTGCCCGCTCCCACGACGATGGCGGACTCGCCTACATCAACCGCCTGCTTACCCTCGCCATCGTGGTCTTTGGGTCGATCACACTGATTGCCACCGTTGCCGCGCCCCTGCTAATCGACCTCTACACCTCTGGTTGGTCACCATCACACCTGGCCCTGGCCACCGCCTTTGCCTACTGGTGTCTGCCTCAACTGTTCTTCTACGGCATCTACTCCATGCTGGGCGAGGTACTCAACGCTCGCAGCGCCTTTGGGCCATACATGTGGGCGCCAGTGCTAAACAACGTGGTGTCGCTCGGCGGCATGGTTGCCTACATTTTCATCTTTGGTTTGGACCCAACCGGCAAGACTACGGTTGCCCACTGGGGAACCGGGCAGATCACGCTGCTGGCGGCATCCGCCACCGCGGGTGCGATGGCCCAGGCTCTCATCCTCTTTGTGTCCTGGAAGAAAATTGGCATCCACTTCAAGCCAAACTTCCAGTGGAAGGGCTTCGGGCTGCGTCCGGCCCTGAAGGCCGGATCGTGGACCCTGGCCATGGTGCTCGTCACTCAGATTGCCGGAATCTTTCAGTCCTCGGTGGCCTCATCGGCTGTGGCGGGCCGTTCCGTGGCCGACGTCGCCTCGGTCGCAGCCTCGGGAATCGCTTGGCTGGTTTTCATGCTGCCCCACTCTGTGGGCACCGTTTCGCTGGCCACCGTTTACTTCACCAGGATTGCCACTCACGCGCACGAGAACCGCTTCGATGACGTAAAGACCGACCTCCGCGATGGAATGCGACTGGTTGCGCTTATCAGCGTGATAGGCACCGTGGCAATCACGATTCTGTCTTTCCCAATCTCGCGCGTATTCGTTGGAGAATACGCCGGCACCGAGTCACTGGCCCGAGTGCTCATCGGATTCATGGTTGGCTTGCTGCCATTCAGCCTCGGCTTCTTTATGCAGAAGGCCTTCTACTCACTTGAAGACACCAAGACTCCGTTCTGGATCACGGTGGTTCAATCAGCCATCTACATTGCCGGTGCACTCGCCATTCAGCAGGTTGTCAACCCGGTTGACCGAGTGGCCGCCCTTGCCTACCTGACCAGCGCCACAACATTGGTCTCGACGGTGCTTTATTTTGTGATTCTCAAGCGCCGAATCGGCTCATTCGGTCACGGCTTGGTTGCCTCCATGGTTCGATTCGTGATTGCGGGTGCCGGTTCTGCGGCCACGGGCTGGCTCGCCCTGCAACTGATCGGCGGGGTAGGCGAAGGCAGTTTTGCTGTGCGCTCTATCGTCGATGCAGTCATTGCGTCGACCGTGGTGGGTATCGCCATCCTGATCGGCTTTGTGGTCACTCTATGGATCATCCGGGCACCGGAATTCAAGCTGCTGCAATCGATGATTCGCCCAGTGACGTCGCGGGTTCGCGGAATGTTGAAGCGGTAACATTTGTTGTAGTTCAGTGCCTGATTTTGCGGGGTTTCCCGTGAAACATTGCACAGTTTTGACCACAAATCACAGGAGTTGCCAGTGCGCGACGTCATCATCATCGGTTCCGGCCCTGCCGGCTACACGGCAGCAATCTACACCGCCCGCGCTGGCCTAAAGCCGCTGCTGATTGCCTCGAGCGTCGAGGCCGGTGGCGAGCTGATGAAGACCACTGAGGTCGAGAACTTCCCAGGCTTCCCAGAGGGCGTAATGGGTCCATCGCTGATGGGCAACTTCCAGGCACAGGCCGAAAAGTTTGGCACCGAGGTCCTGCTCGATGACGTTGTTGAGGTCAACCTCGAGGGCGATGTGAAGGTTGTAAAGACCGGTCTCGGCCAGACCTACGAGGCCAAGACCGTGATCCTCGCTACCGGCGCCGCATACCGCGAGCTTGGGGTTCCACGCGAGAAGGAGCTCTCCGGCTACGGAGTCTCCTGGTGCGCCACCTGCGATGGATTCTTCTTCCGTGAGCGCACCATCGCCGTTGTCGGCGGTGGCGACAGCGCAATGGAAGAGGCAAACTTCCTCACCCGCTTTGCCAGCAAGGTTTATCTGATTCACCGCCGCGACAGCTTCAAGGCATCCAAGATCATGGCAGACCGCGCGCTCTCCAACCCAAAGATCGAGGTCATCTGGAACTCCGAGGTGACCGAACTTCACGGCGAGGGCAAGCTAACCGGCGTTAGCCTTCGCAACACAGTGGATGGTTCTGCCAGCAACCTCGACCTAGAGGGCCTTTTCATCGCCATCGGAAACGACCCTCGCGTCGACCTGGTTCGCGGACAGGTTGACTTGACCTCCGAGAACTTCATCGAGGTGGATGGTCGCAGCAGCCGCACCAACATCCCGGGTGTGTTTGCCTGCGGTGACGTGATCGACCCAAGCTACCGCCAGGCCATCACCGCCGCGGCTTCTGGCTGTGTAGCCGCACTTGACGCGGAACACTACCTAACCTCCCACTAAGCCCTTTTTACAAACGCGATCTAGACTTAAAGAACCCAATAAGGAGAACCAAATGAGCGCCAAGAACGTAACCACCGCAAGCTTTGCCGCCGATGTACTTCAGAACCAGAAGCCAGTTTTGGTTGACTTCTGGGCGGAGTGGTGTGGCCCTTGCCGCCAGGTGGCGCCAATCCTTGACCAGATCGCTGCCGAGTACGCAGACAAGATCGAGATCGTCAAGGTCAACGTTGACAACGAGCAGCAGCTGGCCATGCAGTACGGCATCGTTAGCATCCCTGCGCTCCAGGTTTTCCAGGGCGGTCAGGTAGTGAAGAGCATCGTTGGTGCCAAGCCAAAGGCCATCCTGGTCAACGAGCTCAGCGACTTCCTCAACTAACGAGCTAAGTCTTAGAACCCGCGTCCGCCCGCCCCTCGGGGTGTGGTCGGCGCGGGTTTTTACTACCATTGATTGAATAACCCTTTTGGAGAACCACTAATGAGCAACGAAACCCCGCGCGGTAACAATTTCGACCACTGGTTGGATAGTTACGCGGCGCGCGCGAACACCCTTTCGGTGTCCGAGGTTCGTGCGCTCTTCGCTGTGGTTTCCCGCCCCGAGGTTGTTTCGCTGGCCGGCGGTATGCCTTACGTTGCGGCGCTGCCGCGCGAGCTCCTCGAGGACTCGTTTGACACCATGATGACCGAACGCGGCAACTTCGCCCTGCAGTACGGCGGCGGCCAAGGAGACCTGCGCCTGCGCGACCAGATCCGCGAAATCATGGAGCTGGAGGGCATTCACGCCTCCGTCGAAGACATCGTTATCACCACCGGTAGCCAGCAGGGACTCGACCTACTGGGTGGGCTCTTCCTGGATGCCGGCGATGTGGTTCTGGCCGAAAGCCCCTCGTACGTTGGCGCCCTGGGCATCTTCCGCCACTACGAGGCCCACGTTGAACATCTGGTGACAGACGAAAATGGCCTAGACCCAGATGACCTGGAGATTCAGATCAAGGCCCTCAAGGCCGAGGGTCGCCGCATCAAGTTCCTGTATCTGGTTCCAAACTTCGGGAATCCATCTGGTGTAACCCTGAGCGAGGAACGCCGTCACCGCATCGTGGAGATTTGCCGTCGCGAGCACATCCTCATTCTTGAGGACAACCCCTACGGTCTGCTTTACTTTGGTGAGAAGCCGCCCGTGGCAATGCGCTCCTACGAGGAGGACTGCGTCATTTACCTGGGGTCGTTCAGCAAGATTCTGGCTCCTGGTCTGCGCGTTGGCTACGTCTTGGCACCGCCTGCCATCCGCGACAAGCTGGTTCTTGCCAACGAGTCGGCGCTGCTTAGCCCCAGCACCTTCACCCAGATGCTTATTAGCGAATACTTGGCAAAGAGCGACTGGCAAGGCCAGATCAACACCTTCCGCGGGGTTTACCGCGAGCGTCGCGATGCGGCACTAAACGCAATGGCCGAGTACCTGCCTCAGCTGCACACCACTCGCCCGGACGGCGGTTTCTACCTTTGGATCACCCTGCCGGAGGGCATCGACTCCAAGGCGATGCTGCCACTTGCCGTGACCGAACTGGTTGCCTACACGCCAGGAACGGCCTTCTATGCCAACGGTGGCGGCCACCAAAACCTGCGCGTCAGCTTCTGCTACCCAACGCCAGAGAACATCAACCTGGGTATCAAGCGCTTGGCCACCGTCATCAAGCGCCAAACCGACTTGCTCGAGACCTTCGGCAACCACTAAAACAGAACTAGCAGAGGAGCCCACCATGATTCCTGGTCACCAGAAGGGCCAAAACCTTCGCATCCTGGTTCTTGCCGGAGGCATTTCGCACGAACGCGACATCTCGCTGAAGAGCGGTCGTCGGGTGGCAGACGCACTGACGGACGCCGGCGCCACCGTAATCATCCGCGAGCCGGACGAAAACCTGTTCAACCACATCGCCGAGGATGCGCCGGACGTTATTTGGCCAACACTGCACGGCGCCTCTGGCGAGGATGGCGCACTCCGTGACATCTTGGGCCTCACATCGGTTCCATTTGTTGGAGCGGCTGCCGACGGCGCTCGCCTCGCATGGGATAAGTCCATAGCCAAGATCATCGCGGCCCGCACAGGCCTGCAGACCCCGGCCTCGGTCACCCTTCCAAAGGACACCTTCCGCGAGCTGGACGCCGAGTCGGTTCTGGCGCAGGTTGCCAAGCACATGTCATTCCCCGTCGTGGTCAAGCCTGCTCGCAGCGGTTCGGCACAGGGCGTGACGATCGTCGAGGACGCCACTCACCTGAGCCGCGCCATGATTGACGCGTATGTGTACTGCGACGTGGCAATCATCGAGAAATTTGTGGCAGGTACCGAACTGGCGGTTACTGTCATCAATCAGGGCGGCGGCCTCCTGGCCCTTCCAGCGGTTGAGATTGAGGCGACGGGTGGTCGCTTTGGCTACGATGAGCGCGTAACCGCCGGCGAGGTTAACTACTTTGTGCCGGCCAGATTGGACCAGCAGATTCTGGATCGAGCCGGCAAGATCGCCGTTCAGATTCACGAGGAGCTTTGCCTGCGCCACATCTCACGCGTCGACCTGATCGTTGACGAAAATGGTGTGGCCTGGTTCCTCGAGGTAAACGTTGCTCCTGGTCTCACCGAGACCTCGCTCGCCCCGCAGGCAATCCTGGCTACCGGGGCAACCTTGAGCGACGTTTATCTTGGCATCGCAGAGGCAGCTCGTCTGGGCCGAGGCTAAATTCTTGTAACTCCATTAGTGGGTCTGCTGAACCACATATCGAGAGCAACTGACGCATTTAGTCACAAAAAACCCGCCAATTTGAGGTTCGTTCCTCCACTTGGCGGGTTTTGTGCAATTAGTTAGTCGCGCTTGTAGCCCAACTCGTCAAGGATGCGGTTGAGGTCTGCCACGGTTGCGAAGTCGATGATCAGCTGCCCCTTCTTCTTACCCAGCGATATCTTGACCCCGGTGTTCAACTGGTCGCCTAGGCGATCCGCTATCTCGGAGAGCAGCGACATGCGACCGCCCGGACGGGCAGCGTTCTTCTTAGTCTTGCCGGTGGTCTCACCCTTTTCTAGCGAGATTGCCTCCT